>Ga0209347_1002612_pt1 | contig 23151 bp, 16 predicted proteins | sample AutmiccommuBRH23_FD_187382 | JGI IMG/M metagenome (GOLD analysis project Ga0209347, IMG submission 187382) | Deep subsurface microbial communities from Mt. Terri, Switzerland - Autotrophic microbial communities BRH/23 (SPAdes) (version 2) | ecosystem: Environmental > Aquatic > Deep subsurface >...
TACGCAGCCATAACCTCACCATCGCCTGCCACCCGTCCGAAACCGAAGAACGGCTGATGGTGCGCCTGCTGGCCTTTGCGATGTTTGCCAGTGAGAGTCTCGCCTTTACTAAAGGCATCAGCACTGATGACGAGCCAGACCTGTGGGACAAGGATCTCACCGACCATATCACCCACTGGATCGAGCTGGGGGTACCGGATGAATCGCGTATCCGCAAGGGCTGCAACCGTGCCGACAAGGTCACAGTGATCTGCTACAGCTACCACAGCGCCAGCGTGTGGTGGGAGAAAAACAAGAGCAAACTCGCGCGCCAGGAAAAACTCTGTGTGCTGTATCTGCCAACAGAGAGCACCGATGCCCTCGCCGCGATGGCAGCCCGCAATATGGACCTGCAATTTACTATTCAGGATGGGCAGGTATGGGTTAGCAGCACGGACAGCAATGTGGCCATAACCCCGCAACAGTGGATGTAACAGTCCCATCATGACCTGCCAGGGTGTAAACGGGGGGAACCCTGACTCGTTGCTTAGCTTCGTTTCAATGCAGCAGCGTGGTAGTCTCCGGGGACACTAGGTTTCTGCCAGCAATACCGAAGCCTCTTTGGTGCCATCGGCATTGCGAGGCTTTCATGACGCTGATCAGAAGGAGCGGAGGATGACAATAAAAACCGGCAATCTGCAGAAGTGGCTCTTTACCCTGCTGGTGTTATGCCTGGGCTGTAATACCCAGGCTGACGACAGCAGGGATATGGCAGCCCAGATCGCGGCAATGGAAAAATTCTCGTTCCTGGAAGGCCATTGGCAGGGCGAGGTCACCATGCATCTTGCCGATGGATCGACCAGCAATCACCGCAGTACGGATACGATCAGCTACCTCAATAATGGCACCCTGTTGATGATTATCGGCAGAAAGTGGGCGCCCGGGGCAACAGCGAATGCGCCACCTGTGAGCGAACATACAGCCCTGATCAACTATGATGAACGAGTGGATCGTTACGACCTGCGCAGTTATTTCTCCGGCGATTTTGCCAGCGGTGTGGTGGAGCATGTGGATCAGGATGGTGCGCGCTGGATGATTGAGGCCGGGGGAGTGCAGATGCGCTTTCATATCCTTAATGACGGGCCGGACAGCTGGCAGGAAAAAGCCGAAATGTCGACAGATGGGGGTAAAACCTGGACGCCCACCATGGATATCAGTTTTGTACGTGGTTCCTGACAGGTACGGTTATTCCCGGGCGGGCTGAACCCGGTCAATGGCCGACAGCGGAGTACTCAGATGAATCTTATGGATAAAGCCAGATACTGGTTGAAAATTGGTCGTAATGCTGTTGACCTCTGGCTCAAATATAACGCCTTCAGTTATGCCGGTTCGCTGGCTTTTTATACTCTCTTTTCCCTCGCCCCCACTGTCATCATCGCGGTTGCCGTTATCGGTATCTTTCTCGGTGAAGAGGCCGCACAAGGGCAGATTGTTGCCCAGTTTCAGGATGTGATGGGGCTGGAAGCGGCGACGGTCGTGGAGAAGGCAGTGACCCAAACGCAGATTGACAGCTCGGGCCTGGTTCCGGCCCTGATAGGCATTGGCGCATTGATAGTGGGTGCCACCACGGTTTTTGCCCAGATGCAGTATTCCCTCAATGTGATCTGGGGAGTGACTGCCAAGCCCAGCCGCAGCAATTTGCTGATCTTTATCAAAAAGCGGTTTTTTTCCCTGATGGTGGTGCTGGCTATCGGTTTTGTACTGCTGGTTTCGCTGGTGCTGGGGGTCGCCCTGAGGGTGACCTTCGACTTTACTGCTCAGTTTTTGCCAGCGGTAGAGACGGCATTGCGCAGCGCCGAGATGGTGGTGTCGCTGGGGGTGATCAGTTTGCTGTTTGCCACGATTTTCAAGGTATTACCTGATGTGGTGCTGAGCTGGCGCGATGTGTTGCTTGGGGCGCTGGTCACTGCAGTGCTGTTTTCCCTGGGCCGCTACGGTATTGCCGCCTATCTTGCCTATACGGCCACCGCCTCAACCTACGGGGCCGCAGGCTCGGTGGTGTTGATTTTGCTTTGGGTCTATTACTCGTCGCTGATTTTGCTGTTTGGTGCCGCCTTCACCAAGGTGCATCTGGAGGCCAAGGGTAGGGTTGTTCAGCCGCGCAGTACGGCGGTTTTTGTCCAGCGCACACTGGTTGAGTAATCAGGGGCTGGAGTAATCAAGGGCTGGTGCCATCGGGTGCTTGCCCGTCGGGGATTTCTATTTCCTCAGCTGTGTCTTCTGATGGTGAACGTTCTGGAGCGGGGAAGGAGTCCGTTTTCAGTTCTGGCGCTGGCTGATTGGTTTGTGCCGGTATTTCCGCTGGCTCCTCAGCAGGGGAGCCAGGGGAGGGTGCATCACCTGTCACGACAGAGGACTCTGCGGGCGGTTTTTCAGGGTTGCTATCGCCAATCGTGTCAGTGACTGGAATGTCACTCTCCGCAGCAACATTCCTCCCAGTATCATTCCCTCCAGTAACACTGTCTCCGGCAACAATGCCCCCAGCAACACTTTCCCCGGCAACGCTAAAGCGGGCCAGCCCGATCAGCTGCCCGGAATCGGTGACTACCCGCACCTGCCACTTGCCAGCCGGATCGCGGGGGAAGTTGCTTTTATGCGTCCAGGCGCGATAGCCCTCAGTGCGGCCGCCGCGAATATCCACGGTGATGCGATCCACTTCCCTGCCGTTGTGAAACCAGGCATGGTGAATTTTTTCCCGCAGGCCCCGCGGCGCGCGTACTGCGGTCCAGGCGAATAGTCCGTTTTCTTTGAGAGTTGCCGCCGTGATTTGCTCAAGGCTTGCCCCCGGGGTGCGCATTTGCCTGTCAATCTTGAGTGACAGGGAAATGCCGGTCAGTTGCAGGGCAGCTGGTGGCACCCAGGCTCGAGCCTGCCACAATCCAGCGGCCAATGCCGTCAACATCAGCGCCATCAGGGGCAAGCGCCACCAGCGGCGATTGTCGAGCAAGTGAAGCAGGCTTGGCAGGCTGAAGACCATCGACATCAACAACGCCAGGGCGAGGCTTTGCGCGGTAGTGAGATGCAAAATCAGCGGCAGCGCCACCAGTAATACCGCAAACAGCGCCAGGGCATGGAAAGCAACAAACAGCGAGCGGCGCGGGGCGAGCTGCTTGTAATAGAGCGGGTCGATCACCGAGATCAGCGCGCACAGCACCAGCAGCGCGGTAAAAATAGCCTGGCCATGGTCCCAGCTGGTGACGGCGAGGAAAAACGGCAACACAAAAAACAGGCTTTCCTGATGCACCATCTGGGTCACGTAATGCATCAGCGCCGGGGGCATATCCAGCCCAAAGCGCTGGAGGAATCCGGCCCGCAGCCAGTTCTCCAGCACCAGCCACACCCAGCTCACCAGCATCACAATGGCGATTACCTGGGCCAGGGATTCACTGCGCTCAACCAGCAGGTAACTGGCAGCGCCGGACACAAAGCCGAACAGTGCGATCAGGCCGGGCCAGCGTTTGGCCAGATCAACCAGGGCTGTTAGCAGGGCTTTGAATGACGCCATAAAATACAATACACCGTGTGGATAATACGGACCGCAGGGCGGGCAATATACCTGTTTATGGTTGTGCTGCGGCAACTTCCCGGTGGATGCCCGGTTTATTTTACCGGCCACCCTTTTGCACCTGAGCAATGCTTTATGGAATCAAGACGTGCGCGCCTGGACCGCTTTATCGGCAACCATCTGGGTATCAGCCGCAGCGACGTGCGCCCCATCGTGGCCAGTGGCCGGGTGGTGGTGGACGGCGTGGTCGCCACCCGTATCAACCAGCTGATCGACCAGTTCACCCATGTCGTGGTGGATAATCGGGTGGTCCAGGCCCATACGCCCCTGTACCTGATGGTCAACAAGCCCGCTGGGGTGGTGAGCGCCACGCTGGATAAGCGCCACACCACGGTGATTGATCTGCTTGATCATCCCCAGCGCCACAGCCTGCATATAGTCGGGCGGCTGGATTTCAATTCCTCGGGGTTAGTGCTGCTGACCAATGATGGCCGCTGGTCGCGCCAGCTCACCAGCCCGGAGCAGAAAATCCCCAAGCGCTACAGGGTAACCCTGGAAAACCCCATCGCCCCGGACGATATCGAGGCCTATGTCGAGGCCTTTGCCAGCGGCATGTACTTTGCCTACGAAGATATCACCACCCGCGCGGCGCAGTTGCGAATCCACTCCGACCATGTTGCCGAGGTTTGCCTGATCGAAGGGCGGTACCACCAGATCAAGCGCATGTTTGGCCGCTTTCGCAACAAGGTGCTTGGCCTGCAGCGCATTGCCATCGGCAACCTGCCGCTCGATCCAGCCCTGCGAGAGGGGCAGAGCAGGGAGCTCACAGCAGCAGAGGTGCAGACAATCTTCCAGCTGTAAATTCACTGTTGATCCGTGTTCAGTCCACGCAGAGGGAATCCAGGATGGCTTGGCTTCAACCCTCGGCGTCAGTCACCAGCACAATGTGATCCAGCTCCAGATCAGTCACCGCATGGGCAATGCAGGGCAGGATAAAGCCCTGCTCAATATCCTTTTGCCACAATCCATGGGGTTCTTTCCAGTGGTAGGTAAATTCACCCGACACTACCCGGCAGCGGCACAGGCCACAGATACCGTTGCGGCAAGCCTTGCGCACATTCAGCCCGGCATTGCGCAGCGCTTCCAGCAGGTTGATCTGCGCAGGGCAGTCGATGGTCTGGCCTGTATCAAGGCGGATCCGGTGCGTGTCGGGCATTAACGGCTCCTGGCCGGAGAGTGGCTGCCAGCGGTGAACGGATCAACCGATGGGCAGTGGGTCGGGGTCATCAGCCTGGCCATTTGCGGACGATTTCCACCAGCAGGTACAGCCACAGCGCGCAGGCAAACAGCAGCATATAGGGTTTGCGCACCTTCGGTGCTGGGGGTTTGGTTGATGAGGCGAGCTGTTTGATATTGGCGGAACCACAGGCGGGGCATACCCCGCCCTTGAAAAAGACGCCCTTGTAGCTGCAAGTCAGACATTGGTAGGTCATGGATACACCTGGCGTCGTCATAAAATATGCACGGAGAGTTGTTACGCTCTGTGGGATCATACAGGTCTTTTGCACCCTGTGGTGATCGCGGCCACTATCAGGAAAACAGTCTGCAGAAGACTCCGATCAGCTAATGCAAGAGGGATATTGTGGTGCAGTCACTGCTCTGGTCGGAACTGGTTGATCAGAATCAGCCGTTTTACAATCACAGATTAATACAGCTGCAACTCTTGCTTGGGCTCTGTTCCGTGTATAGTTGAGCCCGCAGGGAACCCGCAATAAAAAACCGCTTCACTATGCAGGTGCGCGTACTCTGGTTGGCAACCACCTGGCTCTGTGCCAGGGCTGGAACAGGCAATAGCCCCGCCCTGTGGTTGAGATGTCGATTTTGATGATTTGGGGTATTAAACACCCCTCTAGCTGATGTTATACAGGATGTATTCTGGCCACGATGATGGGTTGTGGCACATTCCTTGAATCTATTAACGGCCTGATAGGTGGCGCCCTATAGCGTCCTTTTACTGGCAATCTGGAGTTCAGACCCTACATGTTCAAGAGGCTCAGTATTGGTGCAAACATCAATATCCTTGTCATTGGCCTCATGGTGCTTGCCTGTGGCGTGGTGAGTGGTGCGCTGATGCTGCACAAATATCAGGCAGAGAAGGATCGCCTGGTGGAATTGGTGGGCTGGCTTGCCCACAATGATCCCGCTCTTCAGCTGGCGCTCTATTTTCAGGATGAGCCCCTGTTGCAGGCGCGCTTTGAGCCCTTCTTTAGTCTCTCTCCTGTCGCCTACGGGGGTTTCAGGGATTCCTCTGGCGCACTGCTGGCCGATCAGCTGCGTTCAACGTCGCAATTCAGCCCCGCTGATTTCCGCGCCCTGCGCCAGGGCTTGGGTTCCATGGAATCCAGTGTGCAGGAGCGCGGCGGTATTCCGGGTTTCCCCAGCTATCTGGATATGACGATCCCGGTCTTTGCCCTTGTCAATTCCAGCAAGGTTGCCAGGCAGTCGAAAAACTACGACCTCGCTTTCAATGAACTGGGCCAGGTCGGCAGCCAGGTGCTGTCGGGTTACATTCACCTCGGTGTTGACCTCGATGAACTCAGGAACTCACTGATGCCCTATGGCAAGGAAATCGGTTACAACCTGCTGGTGTTTCTGCTGTTTTTCAGCACCCTGACATTGATCATTACCTGGTTTATGACCTCACCCCTGACCCAACTTGCCCGGGTGGCGAGTGAAGTATCCGCAGGCAAGCTCGACAGGTCATTCCGGGTAAAGGGCTCCGGCGAAGTGCGTCAGCTCTCCACCATGCTCAACATTATCCTCGATGAGCTCAATACCCACCGCTCCAAGATCGATGTGGATAACAAGCTGCTATCCCTCAAGGTGGCGGAGCGCACCGAACAACTGTGGAAGCGCAATGAAGAACTCAACAAGGCCATCAGTCAGGTAACCAGGGCCGAGAGCCGCCTGCGTCAGCTTGCCTACTACGATGGTCTCACCCTGCTGCCCAACCGCCAGTTGTTTATCGAGCAGCTGGCACTGCTGATCCGCATGGCGGTGCGGGAAGAGCAGCTCATGGCGCTGCTGTTTATCGATCTCGATAATTTCAAGCGCATCAATGATTCACTCGGTCATGGGGTGGGGGACAAATTGCTGAAGGAAGTGGCTGACCGCCTGTCCCATTGCCTGCGCAACAGCGATCTGTTGGCCACCTTCACCGATGCCAATGCCCGCAGCAATCCGGCCATTTGCCGGCTCGGTGGCGACGAATTTACGGTGCTCCTCAACAATATCGAAAGCCGCGACAACGCCAGCCAGGTCGCCAGTCGCATTCTCGATGCGATGCAGCAAACCTTTGTGGTTGACGGCCATGAGCTGGTGGTTACCCCCAGCATCGGTATTGCCATCGTCCCGGAGGATGCGGACACCGTTGAAGGTCTGCTGAAAATGGCCGATACCTCCATGTATCACGCCAAAAACGCTGGCCGCAACAATTACATGTTCTACTCCAGCACAATGAAAACAGCGGGTGTCAGCCGTCTGAAAATGGAAACCGATCTGCGCAAGGCCCTGGAGCGTGAAGAAATCGTGCTCTACTACCAGCCCCAGGTCAGCATCATCAGTGGCGAAATCGTTGGTGCTGAGGCCCTGGTGCGCTGGAATCACCCCGAGCGCGGCCTGATTTCTCCCGGTGAATTCATTCCCCTGGCAGAAGAGATGGGCCTGATTGTCGAGCTGGGCTCCTGGATTCTCTATGAAGCCTGCCGCCAGGGCCGGGAGATGCTTGATATGGGCCTTAAACTGCCAAAAATATCCGTCAATGTCTCCTCCCTGCAGTTCAGCGGCGCCTTTGCCAATCTGGTAGAGACGGTGCTGAAAGAAACCGGGTTTGATCCCTCCTTTCTCGAACTGGAACTGACTGAGAGTGTGATCATGAGCAATGCAGAGGCCTCCATTCAGTCCCTGTTTGATCTGAAGGCCCTGGGTGTGAGTCTCTCGGTGGATGATTTTGGCACCGGCTTTTCGTCACTCAGCTACCTGTGCCGTTTTCCCCTTGATGAACTGAAGATTGATCGCAGCTTTATTATCGAGCTGGACAAGGGCGAAGAGGGCAACCACTCGAGCCTGGTGGCCGCGATTATCGCCATGGGCCGCAGCCTCAACCTGCGCATGGTGGCGGAAGGCGTGGACAGCGTTGCACAGCTGAATTTTCTGCGCAGCAAGGAGGTTGAAATCATCCAGGGCTACCTGTTTAGCGAACCGGTGTCGGTCGAAGAATTTATCTTCCTGCTGGAGGACAACCCTTTCCCGCGCAGGCTCCAGGCCATGGGCAGACAGTCCGGTGCGTTACTGGATGAAAGTCCGGTTGAACTTGAAAATCTCGGCGCCTGAAAACCAGCGCAGCGCTGACGTCGACTTTCCCTACAAAACCGGCAATGGCCCCTCCGGCTGCTCCTGCAAATAATACTCTGTGCATCGATGGAAGAATTGATTGGCTGCTTCGTTGCGGCCAAATATAACGGAGTCGAGCAAACCTGATTGCAAACTTTTCTGAACACCAAAGTTGGTGGGGTAATCTTCGGTGCGCAGGATATTCAGGGTGACGTCCATGATTTCTGTCATACGCCGGTGTTCCTCCTCATCCTGAGGCGGGCGTTGGCGCAGAAAACTCAGCAGGGTAATACTTTCCCCTGGCGTATTGCCGGGAAATATCTGGGTGAGATGGACGTGCTCGGGCAGCACCGAAATAGTCACATTGGGGAAAATTGACCGGACAAATTCGTAGCCGTTGTTTTCGTAATTTTGCCACTCCTCGCGGGGCGCCGACCCCATGCTCGCCAGGATTGAGGCGGAGGGAGCGCCAACTCGGACATGGGGTCCAAAAGTGTCGAAGGTCATGACCCCCGAAATAAAATAGGGCGCGAGAGTTGTGCGATGGGTGGTGGCGAAATGATAGTTTTCGATGTAGCCGTCAAAGGCGATCTTCCAGTTCGGGCCGGGCAATTCCCGCGAGCCGCACCAGCTCCAGTCCTGCAAGTTAAAACTTTCTATCTCCGTCAACATGCCGCCATAAAACTCTTCCACATTGAGGGGTGCATCCGGCGTCAGTACGGCGAAAACAAGTCCTGCCCGTTCAACACAGGGCAAGCTGCGCAGGCCGCGTTCCTGGTGATTGAATTCCCCGAATCCTGCTTTGTCGGCAACACCGATCAAGCGGCCGTCAGTGGCGTATGTCCAGCCATGATAGGGACAGGTAAACCTGTTGCAGTTGCCACGCTCCTGCCCTGTCAGCTGAGCGCCGCGATGGGTGCAACTGTTGAGAAAGACCCTGACCAGCCCATCCGCGCCACGGGAAATAAGCAGCGGCAGCCCCATGATCTCCAGGGTTTTGTAAGCGCCAGGAGCGGATAACTCGGCAGACCAGGCGAGTATCAACGGGAGTTTTTTAAAAATGCGCTCAATCTCGAGTTTCCAGCGGCCTTCATCGACAAACTCTTCGGCTGGAATGCTCAAAACAGATGCCGTCTGCTGGGTGGTATTGCCGCAGACATGGTCGAACAGGGCTGAACCGGCCTCAGCGCGAGTGCGTTGTTGGCTCATGTTTATGTCCTCGTGATCTTGTTATCGGTACGTCAACAAATCCTGGTCGACATTTTTGCAGCGCGAATCAGTCGTCCGGGACGGGCGCCGGTATCCTCATCATTGCGGCGTGTCATGCAGCCGTTCACAAAGGTGGCCACATAGCCGCTGGCGCTGCGCAGCAGGCGATTGCCACCCGCAGGCAGGTCGCTTTTTACCTCCAGTGGCCCGAGTGAAAGTTTGGTCAGATCGATCACATTGATATCCGCCCGCTTGCCAATTTCGAGCGTGCCGCGATCATGCAGTCCGTACAGCCGCGCATTGTTGGCGGTCTGCTTGGCCACCACCTGGGCGAGATCGTGGCGCGGGCCTCGGCCTGGATCGCGATCCCGCGCCCAGTGGGTCAGCTGGTAGGTGGGCGCCACGCCATCGCAAATCAGGGTGACATGGGCGCCCGCATCGTGGGTGCCGATCACCGTGTGGGGATTGCTGAACATCTGCGCCATGGCGCTGTAGCTGTGGTCCGCCATATTGACGAAAACCCGTGCCGCAAAGGCTTTGCCGTTATCTGTCAGCAGAAAATCGTAGAGATATTCCTCGGCGCTGATTCCCGCCCGTGCCGCGAGGCGATCAAAGGCGTTGTCGCGCTGCGGCTCGGTATCGAGGTCGTAGGCATTGAAGGTCATGGCGTAATCCATGGGAGCCAGCTGGAAGAAGTTTTCCATGGAGCCTGGGGATTCATGGGGGATATCGTCGTCGGCAAGAATGGCGGCTTTCACCTCTGGCTTTTGCAGGGCAGCGATGCGCTCGGCGTGTGGCAAATGCCGGAGTGACAGGTACGTTTTGCGCCGCATAAACGGGTGGTAGGTTTGCAGGCTGATCAGGGTTGAGGTGGGTTTGGATGCCACCTGGGGATGGAGCCTGGCACCATTCTCGTTCAGGCTACCCACCCGCTCCAGCATGCGCTGCCACTTGTCGGGCCGGCTGTGATCCTGAATAAACGACCAGGTGATGGGCACGCCCGACTCGCGGGACAGCTTGCCCATCATGTCGATTTCGGCCTCCAGGGTGGGAATGCTGTCATCCACGATCAGGTCCGCCACCGCTTCGCCGGGCACCGATTCAAAAACGCCTGAACCGGCGCGGGCCATGGCTGCCAGAATCGTGCGCAATTCCACTTCATCGGCAAAAGTGCCGGGCACCGGCTGCCCCGACAGCGACTGGTGAAACAGCGTGCGGGAGGTGGAAAACCCCAATGCGCCCGCTTCAATGGCCTCTTCCACGATGTTGCCCATGGCGGCCAGGTCGCTGGCCGTGGGCGCCTGGTTGTTGCGCCCGCGCTCGCCCATGGCGTAGGCCCGCACCGGGCCATGGGCAATCATGGCGCCGATATCGAGGGCGTAGTGGCGCTTGTCGAGGTAATCCAGATATTGGGGGAAGGTTTCCCAGGCGCCCCAGGGCATGCCCTCGTACAGGGCGGTGCCGGGAATGTCTTCAACGCCTTCCATCAGCTCGATCAGGTCTTTTTCTTCGCCGCGGTGCACCGGCGCAAACCCTACGCCGCAATTGCCCATCACCAGGGAGGTCACACCGTGGCTGGCGGATGGGTCGAGCACATCGTCCCAGGTGGCCTGGCCGTCGTAGTGGGTGTGAATATCGATCCAGCCGGGGGTGACGATGCAGCCTGCGGCGTCTACGGTTTCTTTTGCTGCAGTACTGATGCTGGAGTCGATGGCGACGATAATCCCGTCGCAGATGCCAACGTCGCCGCTGAATGGTGTGGCGCCAAGGCCGTCGACAATGGTGGCGCCCCGGATCAGGTAATCGAGCATGAAATGTGTGCCTCGTTATTATTTAGGGAACCTCTGAATAATGACTGAATTTTCCGCGCTGATGTTTGAAAAATCAGGTCGTAAACGATGACGAGATCATTTTTACGTCAATTTTGGTCGGAACTCGCTCTTTCGAGCGGGCTATCCCCCGCTATTGGCGTATTTCAGACGCAACTTGCCTGCAAGCCCCCTGTCAACGCTTTCTTGAGAAGCACTTTCCCGGCCATCACCAGGTTGACCAAAGCGCAGGAGACAAACAGGTGGTGAGCATTCTTCGTCAATCCGCGGTAGCGCACTTTGATGAAGCCGAAGCGACGCTTCATGATACCAAAGGGGTGTTCCACCCTGGCGCGCACTTTGGATTTATTGCGGTTCTTGTTCTTTTCCACTTCACTCAGAGGGTGATTCTTGTACCCTTTCCGATTGGTAAAGTCCTGTGCTTTCGGCGCCACCTCGGCGATGCTCTCCTTCTTGCCGGTGTAGGCCGAATCACCCCAGACGCGGGTTTCTTCCCCGTGCAGCAGGTCCCCGACAACCACCGAGTCGTGGACATTCGCCGAGGTGGCCACCACGCTGTGGATCAGCTTGGTCTTGCTGTCCACCCCGATATGCGCCTTCATGCCGAAGTACCACTGGTTGCCCTTGCGGGTGGAGCGCATGTCCGGGTCCCTGGCTTTGTCCTGATTCTTGGTGGAACTCGGGGCATTGATGATGGTGGCATCCACGATGGTACCTCGCCCTACCTTCAGGCCGTTCTTCTGAAGATACTCATTGACCAAGTGGAAAAGCTGATCCCCCAGGTTGTGCCGCTCCATCAGGTGGCGGAACTTACAGATGGTGGTCTCGTCGGGTACCGGCTCGTTGCCCAGATCAATGCCCACGAAGTGCCGCATGGCGCGGGAGTCGTACAGTGCCTCCTCGGCGCCGGGATCGGACAGATTGAACCAGTGCTGCAGGAAGTAAATACGCAGCATGCGCTCAACTCCCACCGGACGACGGCCCGCACCCTGAGGATTCGGATAGAACGGCTCGATGACCTCGGTGAGTTCTTTCCAGGGGATGATGGTTTCCATGTCCTCCAGGAACTGCTCCTTGCGGGTCTTCTTACGGTACTTTTCAAAGCCTTCCGTCAGGGTGGGTTGTCGCATGTTTAGTGACTCACAGCGGTTTTTGGATTGTGGAATTATCGCAAAAAATCACAGGCGAATTAATCAGAGTTTCCTAAGGTGATAAACGCTGTCGCGCAAGTGTGTTAGACGTAACGTAGGTTGCCTCGGCATCTCAACCGGAAAGTAGCTGCAGACATTGCCTAAGCCTGGGTTGAGGGTACATCCCACACCACATTGATGGCAGATGGAGAACGGAACTGGATACCCTTGATCCCCTCATAGGGTACCTCGGGATCAAAGCGCAGGTTGGGCAGCATATCCAGCAGGGTGTTGAGTGCCAGTTCCATTTCTACCTTGGCAAGCGGCATCCCCATGCACATGTGTGGACCAAAACCAAACGACAGTGCCTGCTTCGAGCGCTTTTGCAGGCTGAATTCTTCGGGATTGTCGTGGGCTGCCGGGTCGCGATTCGCCGCTCCCACCAGCACATTGACGCCGGAACCGGCGGGCATTTTCACCCCGTCGATCTCCACATCGCGGGTGAGGATGCGGGGCAGTACCGATACAGAGCCTTCATAGCGCATGGTTTCTGCGATTACCTGGCGGATCAGGCTGCGATCATTGCGTACCTGCTCCAGCAATTCGGGACGCTCCAGCAGCAGCGCCACCATATTGGCGAAACCACGGCTGGTGGTCTCCCCCGCCGCCGACAGGTTGGGCAGCAGGAACTGGGTAATTTCCTCATTATCCATTTTGGTACCGTCTTCACGGCTGTAGCGCAGCAGCTGGGCAATCATGTCGTTGCCGTCAAAATTGCCCGTGGCGCGGCGTTTTTTTACGGTATCGAGGATCTCGTCGTGAATTTCCCTGTTGGCGATAAAGGCGTTGGTAATGCGCTCTTTCATCTCCTCGGGGTTGCGCGGATCGATCAACGCCCCCAGCACCATTACCAGCGCGCGGGCGGCAAACATGTCCATCTTCTGCTCATCATCGGCAAGGCCAAACAGCTTGTAGATGATGCGAATGGGGAAATCGAGAATAAAGTCTGCCATCAGCTCGCCCTTGCCTCTGTCAGCAAAGCCTTTCACCATGCCTTCGAGAGTCGGGACAAAATGCTTGTCCACCATGTCGCGGATAGCCACCGGCGAGAGGATACCGGCCAGCATATTGCGGTGGTAACGGTGGGTATCGCCCGACAGGTACAGCAACACCGGGTCGCCCAGCACGCCATCGAAGGCCTCGCGCCAGATTTCGGTGGACCAGGTTTCCGGGTCGAGCAGCGCCTTGCTGGCCGCTTCGTAGCTGAGCAGACAAAACACCTTGCGCTTGCCATCGCGGCCCGCCGCCAGGGAGGGCACGCCAAAATCGGCTACCAGATCGCCGTCGTAAACCGCGCATTTTTCCCGCAGCTGCCGATAAAGGGGATAGGGATCATCGAGATTACCGGCATAGGCCTTGCTCAAGGATACAAAGGCCGCGTTCATTTTTTCCTTGGTCGCTGCCTGACTCACTGCATTCATTGTTCACCTCGTTGGTTATTATTCAGAGCCGCCTGATTTCCATCAAACGTGGCATGACGGATAACATCCCCACAGGGATGACCACCGGCACAGCTCAAGGGGTCAGCGGCAGTCTCAGGCCCACTGGATGGGCAACCCTTCCAGGTGGTGAATGCTGCCGATAAAAAACGGGATTTTCTCGCCGGGCTTGACGCTGAATTCAGGCAGTGCCGCAAACATTTCTTCCATGGCGACAAGAATCTCCCTGCGCGCCAGATGCAAGCCCAGGCAACTGTGGATACCGGAGCCAAAGGTCAGGTGTCTGGGTTTGCGATCAACGCGAATCTCGTGCGGGTCATCATACTGTTCGGGGTCGCGGGATGCCAGCGGGGTGGCCATCGCCACCCGGTCACCGGGCTTGAAGGTCACGCCGCCGATGCTGTAATCGCGGATGCAGATGCGGAATGTGGTAGTCACGCCGTAGGCACGCAGCATCTCCTCGATGGCGGGCTTGAGCAGAGAGGGCTCGGCACGCAACTGGCGCTGCAAATCCAGGTGGGTGGCGAGATGGTAAAAGTGCCAGCCGAGCATGGAGGCAACCGTGTCGAGACCGCCGATATAGAGGTTGAAACAGTGGCCAAACACCTCAATCTCGGAGACCGGCTTGCCATCCACCTGCAGGTTAAGGGCGTTGGTGATGAGGTCATGGCCAGGGTTGCGGCGTTTTTCTTCAATGGCCTCGAGCAGCACCGCCTTGACCGAGCGCACACCGTGCTTGCGCACTTCAGGATCAGCGGAATGAAGGATCTGGTTTTCCCATACCAGAAATTCGTCCATGCGTTCCACCGGCAAGCCCAGCAGTTCCAGGAAGATCATCACCGGGTAGGGAACGGCAAATTCGCGGATAAAATCGCAACTGTCGCGATCCTTGAAATTCGCCACCAGCTCACGCGCCCTCTCCCGCACCTTGCCTTCCAGTTCCGCCAGTTTGTTGGGGGTAAACAGCCCGTTCAGGGCACGCCGAAAGCCGGTGTGGCGCGGCGGGTCCAGCTCGGTGGGAATCACATCCCACTGCTCGCCGATCATCGCCGCCATCTGGGTAAAACCGCTTTTCGAAAAATGCTCGTTGTCGCCGTAAATCTGCCGCAGAAATTCCGCATCGCGCACCACCCAGCCGCCCTGGCGAACGGGGAACACCTCGGTGGAGTAGAAAATTTTGGGACCTTCGTGGACCCTGGCAATCAGGGTTTCATAGGGGTTTTCATACACCACCTTGCGGGCGCAGAGCGGATAATCCAGCACCAGCTCGCGGGGCACATGGTCGGGGACTTTTGAGAAATCGACGGGCACATTCATTATTTCATCTCTCTGTAAGCAATGCTGCTGGCAGTTGCGGATTATGGGGATAGACCAGGCCAGAAGCAGACGCTTGGGCTGTAGCACCCAGCGTACTCCATTGCACAAGCTGGGCGATGCGCTGAATCCCATTGCGGGCTACAGGATGTTCACCTTGAGACAATCACGGCATATGAACAACAATTTCCAGGTCAGTATCTGAATGCCGGATCAAGGTTCCTGGGTTCTGCCGACATCGCTCGCCACATGGCGGGCGGCAATAATGAAATGCGCGGCGGCCCAGAGATTGATCAGCAGGGTCAGCGCCAGCGCCCAGCGCAGCGACTCCAGCCCGCCAATCGAATCGCTCAGCAATCCCACCACCAGTGGCCCCATACCCCAGCTCACCAGACTGGTGCCGATCTGCAGGGTAGACACAGAAAAACCCCGCACATGGGAACCCACCAGGGTCAGCAACAAGCCGTTGGCCGGGCCGTTGTGGGCAGTCTTGAACATGGCATAGATAAACATCAGGCCGATCGCCAGCAAGGTCGACTCCGCCAGCACCGCCGCGACACCGGAAATCACCGCGAGGAAAGTAGTGACAGCGCACATCAGGGCAATTCGCCCGGGCTGAAAGCCGCGCAACCCGCTGTTGAGCCTGTCGGCAATAAATCCCCAGGCGATGCCACCGAAGGAGCCGAAGAGGCCGAGGCCGATTCCCGCCACCACCCCGGCCCGGGCAATATCGAGGCCGTGAAAGCGGGTAAGAAAAGTCACCGTCCAGATCGACATGGCCGACACAGTCACAGCGGCGAGGATAATCCCGGCCATGCAATGGAGCAGACCGCGGCGGCGCAATACATAGGCAAACCCCTCCTTCATACCCAGGGGTTTGCGCTCTGTGGCACCCTCAATCACGAGATCGCGGGCACCGCGCACCGGCTCCCGCAAGGTGAAAAATATCAACAGGGCTATCACCAGCCCGGGAATACCGGCGAACAGAAAAGTGGCACGCCAGCCGTAATGTTGCGCGACGTAACCGCCGAACAGAAAAGTCACAATCACCGCCAGGGTGGCGCTGCTGTACCAGATAGCGATGGCAGACGAGCGCTCTTTGGGGGCGAAATAATCCGAGATAATGGAGACCCCGGTAGGCGAACCGCCCGCTTCAGCCGCTCCAACAGACATACGGCTGGCCAGCAGCATCAGATAGCTTTGCGCCATGCCGCACAGCATGGTGAGCAGGCTCCACAGCGGCTACTACCAAAGCCAGCAACTTGGCGCGATTGCAGCGATCCACCAGCCAGCCGAATGGCAGTGCAGTCACCGCAAAGGCAATGCCAAAAGCCAACCCGGAGAGGAAGCCCATCTGCCCGTCAGAGAGGCCAAACTCGGCCCGCACCGGCTCGATAACCAGGCCGATGATGGTGCGGTCCATATAGCTGCACACCTGGGAAGCGGTGAGCAGGGCCAACACATACCAGCGGTAATAGCGCCGCGCAGGGGAAGCGGTTGGATGTTAACCGCCTCCCCGCCCGCCGGTCTGCTGTTATCCACGAGAAAATTCCGGCCTGAACCGGCGAGTTACTTGTTTTTCTGCATTTCAGCGCTGGTGCGACGCGCTTCACCCAGTGCGCGGTTGAGGGCAGTGGTATTGCCCCAGCCGGCATAAAAGGCCATTTGCAGCACCATTTCGTCCAGTTCCTCATCGCTGAACTCGCCGTTGAGGATGGCGCCGCGTAGCTGCACTTCGAGCAGGTCGGCGCGCCCCAGCATGGTGGTGGCACCGATCACCAGCAGGCGGCGGTCGCGAATCGACAGACCGGGGCGGCCCCAGATATCCGCAAACAGGTGGCGGATAGTTTCGCTGGTCCACAACTGATCACCACCGGCAGCCATCTGGGCGGTGAGGCTGGGGTCGGCATAAACCTGGTCGACCACTTCCAGGCCGCGGATCAGTTTTTCATCTTGTGCGTTATTGCTCATGGTATTGGCTACTCCGGTTTGATTATGTTTGTGTTGCCGGGCAATGGTAACACCCGCCAATTCACTGTGGATCGGGACCGGTAACCATAGAGTAAAAAGCAGCGCGACGCTGTTTTTATCACCATCCGGGTAGTGACACAGTGTTCAGATAAAGACATCAAGCTCGACGAACCTTCAAAACCCCGCAACGGCTGTAATCCAGAGGAAAATCACCCCCTGGAATGAGCCTCAAAGGCTGGAAGGAAATTGCCATCCGCTGCGCCATTACCACCACTTCGCAACAGTGATACCATTGCCTGCAAAATATACCTATCACATGCAGGAGCCATTCATGTCGCAAACCGGAACAAAACCCGTCAATGCCGTCGGCAAGGAAAGACAATTCTGGGGCGTACTGCCCGTGGCACCAGGTCGCCAGTTAATGGAAATGGGCAAGCAGATGGAGGATACCGGCTTTGAAGGGGCCTTTATGCTGCAAATCTACGGCCCGCCCTTTGCGCCGCTGGCGGCGGTAGCCTGTGGCACCAGCCACCTGAAACTCTCCCCCGGTGTTGCTGTGGCCGCTGCCCGCAGCCCCTTTGAAACAGCCTTTGCCGCCATGGATATGGACCGCATCTCGGAAGGCCGCTTTATGCTGGGCCTGGGCAGCTCGCTGCCGGCCACAACAGTGGGCATGCACGGAACCCCCAACTACAAGCTGATGACTCACCTGCGCGACACCGTCGCCGCCGTGCGCCATGTAGTGTCCGGCTCTCACAAGGGCTTGCAGCCCTACGATGGCGTTTACTACAAGGCGGATTACAAGGAAATGATCATCACCGCACCACCCGTACGGGAGCATATTCCCATCTCCATCGGTGCCATGCGCGACAATATGGCGCGTCTGGCGCTGGAAGTTGCCGACGGCTTGCAGGGTCATTCGCTGTGGACCGTGCAGTACACCAACGACCATATCCGCCCGCTGATCGAGCGCTCCCTGGCAGAATTTGGCCGCAAGCGCGAGGATATCGACATCACCTACTGGCCCTGGGTCGCCATCAACACTGACCGCAAGCAGGCCATCGATGATTCGCGCCCCACTGTGGCCTATTACGCCGGCATGAAGGCCTATGAGGATCTGTTTGAGGCCCACGGCTTCCTCAACGAAGCCCGCATTTGCCAGGAAGCCGCTGTGCGTCAGAGCGATGTCAACTCGGTGCTCGACAAGGTGCCCGACGAGATGGTGCTGGCCTTTGTAGCCTGTGGCAGTATTGAGGAGGTGATGGAGCAGACCGAGCCACTGTGGAGCGTGGCCAATGCCATGTGCCCGATGACGCCGTTCCGCAATCTCAGCATGGAAAAGATGATGGCTTACGGCGCCGGTATCTACCAGATGGTTGGTGCGGCCAAGCAATAGGCCTTGCCCTTTACCGGCAGCAGGATACAAGCCCCGGGACAATCCTTTGCGCATCCCGGGGCTCAAACCAGTCAAAACACAGCGCGATCGATCCACAAGGAAACGCTTTCCCGGTTACCATCATTAAAAGATAACAACCATGGGCAACAGCACCAGCAAATCACCAGACGAAGCCACTGCGTCCCAGCAATCTGACTGGCAGCAAAAACTGTTGAGCAGTATCCCCAAGGCCATCTCCGCCTATGCCATTGAGGGCAGAATCTCCAGGCCGGGGATTGACGTGGAAATCAGGCGTTTTCACCTCCACGAACCGCTGCCCCCCAACCCGGTGCGGATGGAGCTGTGCTACCTCAGCCTTGCTCTCAGCCCCCGCCCCCAGGGCATGGAGGTGGGATATCTTGGCCAGACCAATCCCCGCGCCTTTACTGCCTTTGGCAATTGCTGCTTTGTGCCCGCCGGGCAGGAATCCTTCGTGCGCGGTTGGGTCGGTGATTACCGGGAGATTTGCTGCCTGTTCGACCTGGAACTGTTTGCGCCCCATATCAACTGGGAGTGGACACCGCTGGAACTGGCCGCCTGCTTCGACATCAAGAACATGAATATCCGCACCTACCTGTTGCGCCTGGCAGAAGAAGTGATGACACCCCGCTATGGCCGCGAAGCACTGGTGGATTCCCTGGTACAGGTGCTGATGGTGGAACTGAGCCGACATTTCCGCACCCTGCGCGAAGTCAGTCATACGGCGACGGGGCAATTGTCGGCCCGCCATCTGCGCCTGATCGAGGAGCGGGTGGTCAATACCGGCGGGGAGGAGCTCAGTGTCGAAACACTGGCGCAATTGTGCGAAGTCAGCAGCCGTCACCTGTCGCGCATGTTCAAGAAAACCACGGGCCGCACACTGGGCCAGTACATCAATGAAGTGCGCATTAACCGCGCCAAGCTGTTGCTGTCACAACCTGAATGCCTGGTGAAGGAAGTGGCTTTCCGCTGCGGCTTCAGCAATCAGTCATCGTTTTCCCAGGTATTCCGCAAGGCAACAGGCAAGACGCCAAAGCGTTTCCGCAGCGAAATACTGTCCTGAGCAATCCTCCACTCCTTGTTAGGCTCAACCATTTCGACGCTTGAGCCATTTGTCTTATCTCTTTTATCCTGTCGCACCCGCAACCATAAAGGCGGGATGCTTCACTTGTCTGTCAAATAGAGCGAGTGTCGATAAATAGCCAGATTTCTACCCAGCCAAGCCCATAATCGCCGTGAGTGACAGACTGCTCGGACAAAGCGATTCATCCTCACTCCATACGGAAAACCCCCGGGCCTTGCGGCACCGGGGGCTATTTCAGCGCAGTATCAAACCCTGATTATTACCACTCCAGAGTCACACCCACTTTACCGCCGTATTCACTCTGGCCTGTAGCCGCACCGAAGCCACCGTGAACGGATACCCGATCACTCAGTCGGCCTGCAGCGGTGACACCTACGGCCTCCTCGCCACCGTAGAAACCGCCGCCCATGGTCATGGCAAAGCGCTTACCTTCACGGGGCAGAACAGTCGGCATCGAGTTGGATATGGCAATACCTGCCATCGCCTTGTCGTGGTTGTCATCGACCTTGCGATCCAGCCAGTTGAACTGATCCATGTTCACCGCATCCGTACCGTACACACCCGGCGCCACGTTGGTGATGCGACGCTCGTTGCCCAGCGATCCCACCGAGTAGGTGTTGGGGTCCGTGGCCACTGAACCGTTGCCAATCGCCACCGAGTTGTAGGCGTTGGCCTGGGCGTTGTACCCAATCGCGGTGCTGTTGTCGAAGTTGGCCTGGGCGTTGCCGCCAATCGCTACCGTGTGGTTGCCACCGGCATGGGCGCCACTGCCACTCGACACACTGTACACACCCGTGGCACTGGCGCCGTGACCCATCGCCTGGGCGTTGAAGCCGCTGGCAATGGCACCGCTACCCACCGCAATGGCCGCTTCACCGGAGGCTTCAGCCGTGTAACCCGCCGCCAGCGACTCTTCCCCGCTGGCCTTGGTCAGCTGACCCAGCGCCGTGGCATCTGCCGCGGTCGCTGCCGCCCGGTCACCCACCGCAGTGGTGGAGTCGCCCTGGGCAACTGATCCAGCACCCACGGCTACCGCTGCTGCGCCCGTCGCTGCCGAGTTGGCACCCTGCGCCTGGGCATTGTCGCCGCTGGCACTGGCATTGGCGCCCTGGGCGATGGTGTTGGTACCCGTCGCTGCCGCATTGGCACCCTGGGCCTGCGCCGCGTCGCCATCCGCCGTGGCATTGCTGCCCTGAGCGATGGTGTCAGTGCCGCTGGCCTGGGCGTTCTGGCCGATGGCTTGGGAACCATCGCCACTGGCCGCCGCCTGGTCACCCGCCGCCAGGGCGCTGTCGCCGCTGGCCTCGGAGCCAAAGCCCGCCGCCAGAGAGCCTGCACCACTGGCCGTGGTGTTCTGACCCAGCGCCGTGGCGTCCGCTGCGGTGGCTGCCGCGTTGTCACCCACGGCCGTGGTCGAGATCGCCGTTGCCTGGGCGTCGGTACCGATGGCGACGCTGTTGTCGCCGCTGGCGGTGGCACCGAGGCCGAGGGCATTGGCGTTCTCACCGGAGGCTTCACTGTCGTTGCCGATGGCGACGGTGTTGGCATTGGTGGCGGCGGCGCCAACACCGTCGAGGTCGACATCGCTACCGATGGCCACGGTCTCGCCCTGGGTGGCAATCGCACCTTCACCCACCACCAGATTATTATCTCCGGTTGAGGAGGCGCCATCACCGACCACCAGGCTTTCGTTGCCCGCCACGGTGTTGTTGCCACCGCCGACGACGTTGTCATCACCCTCAACGCTGTTGTTCAGGCCGCTGACGGCGTTACGATCGGCGTCCACCAGCTGGTTGCCTTCGCCGGACACATCGTTGTCGTGGCTGCTGCTGACGCCGTTGCCGCTACCGGTCAGGCTGTTGCCGCTGCTGGAGGTGGCGTCGTTGCCGATACCACCCACTACGTTGGCGTTGGCATTGTTGAGGTCGTTGCCCGCACCGGAAACAGCGTTGTAGCTACTGTTGTTCAACTGGTTGCCACTACCCACCACCACGTTGCCCTGGCTGGGATCCAGGTAGTTGTTGTCACCCGCCACCAGGTTGTTATCGGAGTTATCGAGTACCTGGTTGGTATTACCCGCCACCACGTTGTTGTCGCTGTCAATCACGTCGTTGTTGATGCCCGACACAGTGTTGTTGTGGGCGTTCTGCACCTGGTTGGACGTACCGGCGACCTGATTGTTGTTCGATTGATTGACGTTGTTGCTGGTACCCGCCACGGTGTTGGCATCACTGTTAGTCACGTTGTTGCTGTTACCCGCCACCGTGTTGTCGTCAGCGTTCACCACGTTGTTGTTGGTACCACTCACCTGGTTGGCGTTGGCGTTGTCCACCAGGTTGCTGATACCCGCCACGGTGTTATCGTTGCTATCGTCCACCACTTGGTTGCCAGTACCGGCTACCTGATTGTTGTCGGATTCCTCAATCACCACGTTGGTGTTACCCGCCACCGTGTTGTTGTCAGACTCCAGCACCTGGTTCTGGTAACCCGTGACCTGGTTGGCCTGGGCATCGGACAGCAGGTTCTGCACACCCGACACGGTGTTGTCGTTGCTGTCGTTCAGCACCTGGTTCTCGCTACCCGCCACCTGGTTGTTGTCCGAACCGTCGCTCACCAGGTTGCAGTTACCCGCCACCGTGTTGGCGTTGGAATCGCCGTCAACCGTGTTGCACTCACCCGCTACCTGGTTGTTGTCCGAGCTTTCAATCACGTCGTTGTCGGTACCCGCCACCGTGTTGTTGTCGGAGTCCAGCACCTCGTTCTCGTTACCCGCCACCTGGTTGTTGTCGGCATTGATCACGTCGTTCTCGTTACCGGCTACGGTGTTGTTGTCGGCGTTGAGGACTTCGTTCTCGTTGCCCGCCACCTGGTTGTTGTCGGAGTCGATCACGTCATTCTCATTACCGGCCACTGTGTTGTTGTCCGAGTTGATCACTTCGTTCTCGGTACCCGACACCTGGTTCTGATCGGCCAGGTAGAGGGTGTTGTCGAGACCCGACACCGTGTTGTTGTTGGACACGATCACTTCGTTGCTGTCGCCCGCCACGGTGTTGTTGTCCGAGTCAATCACACTGTTCTCGGTGCCCGATACCTGGTTCTGATCCGCCAGATAGAGGGTGTTGTCCAGACCCGATACCGTGTTGTTGTCCGACACAATCACTTCGTTGCTGTCGCCAGCCACGGTGTTGTTGTCCGAGTCGATCACGCTGTTCTCGGTACCCGTTACCTGGTTCTGGTCAGCGTTGTACAGGGTATTGTCGAGACCGGACACGGTGTTGTTGTCGGACTCGATCACCTCGTTGCTGTCGCCAGCCACCTGGTTCTGGTTGGCCTGGTCCAGCGTGTTCTCGTTACCGGCCACGGTGTTGTTGTCAGACTGGTCTACGGTGTTGGACGTGCCCGCTACGGTGTTCTGGTCCGCTTCAAACAGGGTGTTGTTCTCACCGGACACCTGGTTCTGGTTGGAGTCGATCACTTCATTACCCAGACCAGCGACGGTGTTGTCGTCGGAGTTATCAACCGTGTTCTCGGTACCGGCCACAGTGTTCTGGTCGGCATCAAACAGGGTATTGTCTTCACCCGCCACCGTGTTGTTGTCAGACTCGATCACCTCGTTGCTGTCACCAGCCACCTGGTTCTGGTTGGCCTGGTCCAGGGTGTTCTCGTTACCCGCCACGGTGTTGCCATCGGCAGCGTTGAGGGTGTTGTCGATACCCGACACCGTGTTGGCGTTGGAATCAATCACCTCGTTGGAGGTACCTGCCA
>Ga0209347_1002613_pt1 | contig 23150 bp, 25 predicted proteins | sample AutmiccommuBRH23_FD_187382 | JGI IMG/M metagenome (GOLD analysis project Ga0209347, IMG submission 187382) | Deep subsurface microbial communities from Mt. Terri, Switzerland - Autotrophic microbial communities BRH/23 (SPAdes) (version 2) | ecosystem: Environmental > Aquatic > Deep subsurface >...
GCTTTGACCTGACCGATTCCTGCAGCAGCTTGCCGGCCAAATAACTGGCGTCGTCCGCCCTTTTCCGGCTGAAAGGGAGCTCCAGGTAGGCCGTTACGGCTTCGGCCGCGCCGGCAGGCAGGCCGCCGGGCTTTAATTGGCCGTGCAGGTAAGCGCCATAGGCTGTTTTATAAATCAGCCAGCGGTTTCCCTGTTTTTTTAGCCGGAAGGTGTAGGCCACCCGGTCGAAATGATCCCCTGAGGTCCTGACAATATCAGCGGTTACCTCGGTGATATACTTGCAAACCGGATCCAGTTCAAATTTTCTGGAGATTATCTTCTCCGCTTGTTTTACCCTGCCCAGGTTGGCTCCGGCCTCGGCCAGGGCCTCCCCGGTCAGCGTTGCCAAGGTCCCGGGCCAGTTGCAGGCCGCGGAGTTTTCGAGGTATTTATCCACCACCGGAAAAACCTGGTCTTCCACACCTGATCCGGAGGTCATTTTTGCTGAACCGCACCCGGCGATAAGCGTAATGGACAGTGCCGCCAAAGCAAAAAACAGCTTCAAGAAAATATCACCTCAATGTAGACCCAAAAGCACCGGCTTACCCGGCGCCGGAGGATCTTTTGGGACTTAAAGCTTTCTTATGGTGATGGAGGCGGCGCCCATATTCCCGGCCTCATCCTTCACCCTGACCATTATAATGTTAGGTCCGGGGGCTGTTACGGGCAGAGAGATCACCCTGCCCACCGGCACGGGATGGTAGGTCAGACCATCCAGGCTGTAAGTAAATGACGAGCTGACATTGTCAGAAAGATCAAGTACTGCCTGGATGGAGCTGCCACTGGTGGCGGCGGCCCCGGAGGCCGTCCTGACCTTTACCAGGGGAGGGGTGACGTCGCCGCCCAGGTTATTTTCAATACTGGTTATCGCAGCCGAGATCAGGTCCAGTTTATTATTGGCCGCCTGCCCCTGGTCCCGGGCCTCCCTGGACAGTGTAGCCGCAGACTTGGCGGTGGGGGTATCCCAGGTGTAGGTGGAGGCGACACTGGCTGAGCTATATGCGTTTAAGGCATTGGCGGCAGCCGTGTCCGCCGCATTTTTGGCCGCATTGGCAGCGCTATAGGCGCTGGAGGCATTGGCGGCCGCTGTGTTTGCGGCAGCGGTGGCTGTTCCGGGAGAATACCCGGAAAAAGCTCCCGGCGTGCTGATTGCCGTGTCAATCTTATAGACGATATAGCCATAAGCGGGGATGGATTCAGACGAACCGCTGACGCTTTGCAAAGCCACACTGCCCTGCACCCTCCAATACGACCCGTCATCAGGCACAGTATAGTTTAAATAAACATAAATATATCGACTGCTCCCCGAAAAGACTACGTCCGCCGGCAGTATTTTGGCAAAGCCCTGGTTTTCATTATAGCCCATAATTAAAGCATTCTGTAAAGAGTAAGAAGACGCACCATAGTTTGTACTGAGTTGGCCTAAATAGTAAGAATAGTTCCCTGCATCTGCCGTGCCAGTAAAACCAAATATAAAACTGCTGCATAGCCAAAAAATAATCAGTTTCTTTTTAAACCTCATGGTAATGGGCTCCTTTTATCTTATTTATATTTGGTCCGCCGGCCTGCTGATCAGTTCCGGGGCTGCGGTGATATGACAATACATGATGGTTTCAGCGGCCCCCCCGGCCAATTGAGTCAGAAAGCCGCTTTTTACCGGAAAGCTAATCACGGCTGCCACAGCCGTCCGGTTGACCGTCTCGGCATAACCGCCCCAGGTGTAAGTAAAAGGCAGATCAGCCGGGTTAATCACCTTGAAGTACTCCACCTGAACGGCTCCCGCCTTTAATATTGAACCCGCCCGGGGGGCCAGGGCGGCATCCAGAACCAGATTGGCCCTCAAAACCTCATAAAAGGACCGGGCTGCCCGGTCTTGATCGATCACCAGAAGGAGGTTTTTAAGATCTTCTTCATTCAGTTGAGCCGCCGCGCTCCGGCAGGCCAGGTTGAGCTTTTGCTCAACCGCCACCTTCAGCCAAAAGTGCCCGGCCAGGTCCACACTCAACGCCCCCACGGCCAGTATGGCCACGATCATAAAGAGGCCCAGCAGCGAGGCGGCCCCTCTTTGATCTTGATTAAGCCCCAAACCTGACACCCCTCCCTTTTTTCACCCGCCAATGCCGGATCATCGAAGAGGGCCGGTAAAAAGCCGGCCCCCTTATTCAATAAATACCTCACTGGGCACCGAGGCGTTTACTTTGAGCCTGAAGGCCCCCTCACTGACAATGAACCTGGCTGCTCCGTCCACCAGAAAGAATTTGAAGCGCCAGGGGTAATTTACACTGACGTTGAGATAGGATCCCCTCTGTATGGGGGTGCTACGGTCGCTGCCGTAAATATAGACCGTGCTCCCGGCCAAGGTCCCGGGCAGATCTGTGCCGGTAACGTCGTAGCTGTAGCCCCGGCCGTTTATGGTCCAGTCATTTATATTCTGAGCCAGCCTGATCCTTATTTCATCGCTGAACCGGCCCCTGGCGGCGGCCGTCACCGCGGAGCTGCCGGTGTAAAAGTTAAGCACGGCCCAGTTGTACATCAGAAAACCCATTTCCACGATGAAAATAAAAAGCATCAATAGAAGGGGTACGACAAACAAAGACTCCACAAAGAGATCCCCCCTTCTATTCCGGTGCAGCCCGGCCACCATTACAATCCCACCTGCTCAACCTCATTTTTGATTTCCGCCACCTTGTCGCCCAGGGCTTTGCCCAGATCCATCAGCACCGGGGCCACGGCCAGGGCGATGCCGATGATCAGCAGGGCGGTCTCGATATAAACGCTGCCGCCCTGATCCTGATGTAGTGTTTTTAACACTTTTTTCCCCCACATCCTGACTCCCCTGATGATTAAGGAATATCCGGCACAGTTGCGTCTTTAAGTTTGCCCTCGATGTTGCTGTACGTTTGGGCAATCCCTTCGCTGGCCAGGCTCTGGGCGGCGGCAAAGACGGTCAGGGCGACGCCGATGACCACCAGGGCCATTTCAACGAAATAACTCCCCTGTTGGTCACGGTCAAGATACTGTAAAAAAATTTTAACTTGCTTAATCAATGCGCTTCCCCCTTTATTTTCTGATTGAGCTTAATTGGTCGACAATGCTGCCCACCATGGGCAGGATCAGCAGCAGCATAAAGATTATCAGCAGCAGACCCGGTAAAATACTCATTAAAATGGGCTGTATTTTTATTCTTCGCTTTATTTTTGAGATTTGACGCTGCCGGGCGGTGTTTGAGTAATTGGCCAGGATCTGGCTGATCTCGGCCCCGGTGGTCTGCTCAACAGCAATTATTCTTGAAAAGTCATCGATCTCCGGTAACCCGCAGCGGGAGGCAAAATTTTTCACGGCCTCCACAAGGCCCACCAGTTCCATCTCCGCCGAAAGCAAAACCAGCTCCCTGCCCAGGGCGCCCTTGGCAAAGGATCTGGACACTATCCTAAGGGCCTGATAATAGCCGGCCGCCTTGGCATATATTTTTACCTGGTCCACCAGCAGCGGAAAATCCCTCAGTATTTCCTCCTTTCTCCTTTTTTCCAGCAGCCAAAGCAGCAAACCCGGCAGCCTCAGGATCAGCGGGAGGGACAAGAACAGAAACAAACCGGCCCTTTGACCCTCCAAAATTAATAACACCCCCATAATTACCGGGAGTGCCCCGGCCACCAGCCCGGCAGCCGCCAAAATTTCTGGCGCCAGGGAAATCCCCAGTGCCTCCAGCCGTTTACCAAAGGCCCGGAGTTCTTCTTTGCCGGCGCTTCGTAAAACCAGCTTCTCCGCCAACACCAAAGGCCGCGGCAGCCCCACCCGCCTTAAACACCAGGCCAGGACCGCCAGCGTCACCAGTATTGCCGGCAGCACCCCAGAAACCATCACAGCTCCTCAGTCACCCCCCTCCTGCTGTCAAAGTACCAGCAAAGGTACTCCACCAGCACCAGGCAGGACACAAGCCCCTGGCCCTTGGCGGTGCCGGTGAAGATCTGCCGGGCCGCCTCCGATCCGGTAAACAGCCAGAAGAAGGCCAGTGGCAAAAGAATCATAAAAATAAGTATAATCACCTTTTTACCCCGGACCTCGTCGGCCAGTTCCTCACGCAGGGCAATCCGGTCCCGGATCACCTCGGCGTTTTTGGCAATCACCTCATGGGCATCGGCGCCGAACTGATCGGAAAGAACGATCCCATGCACAAAGGTTTCTATGTCCCGGTTGTCAATCCGTCCGGCGAACTCCACCAGGCAGCGCTTAAGGTCCTGGTTGGTTTTCACCTGCAGGATCAGCTTCTCCAGTTCGTCCCTCAGCGGCCGGGGGGTGGCTGGGATCACCCTCTCAATGGCCTGGGGCAGATTAGCTGAAACACTGTAAATCCCCGCCAGCAGCTGCAGCATCAACTGGGCCTGGACAGCAACCCTGGCCTTGACCCGGGTGCGGTAAAGCCTGTCCACCAGCTGATGGGCAAAGATCAGCCAGAGAAAAGGCAGCAGCAGCGAGAGAGAGGGATTTGCCAAAAAAAGCAGGCACAGCAGGGAAAGGCCGGTGGCCAGCACCAGGTTGACAATAAAAAATGTTTTATAGTTAAGGGGGACCCCCAGCCTGTTCATTTTATAGGTGGTATCCCTGGCCACCCCATAACGGTGGAAGGCCGCATCGGTCCGGGTGGCCTCCAGGATCAGTAATTCTTTGAGCCTGACGGCACCGGAACTAAAACTGGGGAGATTAAGGTGCACATAGATGGACAAGACTGAGGCCGTCACCAGGACGGCCGGCAAGGCAGCCGGGATTGAGTTTGACAATACACCTGCCTCAGCGGTCAAATGGCCATCACACCCCTTGGCGGATTAAGTCCGGCAAATGTTTTAAGGTTTGGCAGTCTGGCGCCGCCCAACTCGTCCTGCAGCCTTTCCAGCAAGGCCTGGCTCAGACTATTGAGAGCCTCGTGCCGGTCCGACAAGCGGTTGAATTTATAAATCTCGGCAAACCTGGGCCTGCCATCGTGATCCAGGACCTCATTAACCTCACTGATACACCAGCGGCCGTCCCTGAATTTTTTGATGAACACCGTCAGATCGAGGGAGCTGACAATATGACGCATTAATTCCCCGTCGGTCAGGCCTGACTTGATCATCGCCCTGATCAGGCGCTGCAGAAGATCGTGCCTGGCATTGTTGGCATGCCCGGTGGTCATCGACCCCATATGACCGGTACCCATGGCTTGCAACAGTTCAAAGGTCTCCAGGCCCCTGAACTCACCCAAAATGATCCTGCGGGGATACATGCGCAGGGCGTTAATCATCAGGCTGCCGACATCCACCCGGTCCGAACGCTGCAGAGGCACAACGTGCCCCTCCAGGTTTAATTCAAAGGTATCTTCGATGGTCACCAGGCGCTCTTCATCGGGAATGAACGAGCAGAGAAACCTTAAAAAAGTTGTCTTGCCGCAGCCGGTGGCGCCCGAAATAACAATGTTGCAGCCGGCTTTGACCACGTACTCAAAAAAAACAAGCATCTCTTCGCTTAAAAAACCCTGTTTCAACAGCTCCGCCCCGGTAAAGCTTTTCTGTACAAATTTTCTTATGGATATGGCCGGGAAGGGGCAGTTGGGGGTAATCACCGCGTTTAACCTGGAACCGTCCGGCAGCCGTACGTCCACCAGGGGTTTGTTGTAGTCAATCTTCCGGCCGGCCTTCTGCACCGCCAGATTCAGTATCTTCAGGAGATCTTCCTGACTTTCGAACCTAACCCCGGTTTTTATGGTCTGGTTGTTTTTTTCGATGTAGACCTGATCCGGGCCATTGACCAGTATATCGGTAACTGCGGGGTCTCTGAAAAAAGGTCCCAGGTCTTTGTAGCCGATCAACTGATCAATAACGTAGGTTTCCAGCTCCTGGTCCTCCCGGCCAAGGCACTGCCTGACCTCCTGCCTGATGACCTCTTCCTGCCGGCCGCAGCTATTGGGGTTATCTGTTTCCAGGAACAGTTTTCGGTGACCTTGGATCAATTTTTCCTGGACCAGCCTGGTTAAACGCCTCTTTTCTGATTCGCTCAAGATCGTCCTGATCATATATTTTTCCTCCAATTTCCTTGGCCGGGTGCTCCGGAACAATCCAGACTTCCTTGGACAGGGAGCGGCCGTAAAACAGGGGGCCCAGTTGAATCCACCGCAGGCCCAGGGTGATGCTGCCGTCGGCGCCGGAAACAACATTTTTCAGCTGGTCGATCTGCCCGGCGGCGGCCCTGGACCCGCTAATGCCCAGCACTTTAATCCTTTCCCCGAGGATCTGGGGACTGCCGCCTTCAATTACCCCCAGCACCGCCACCAGGTCCCCTTCCTTTAAACCCTGGGGCCACCTGGCATCACCGGCCTTGAAGGAGATGTAAGTCTCGTCCGGAGTGATGCTGCCGCCCCCGCCAGTTATTTCTTTCTGGTCTGAAGTGATTTTAGCCGAAAGAATGGGCTCCCGGGGGTACAGCTTTTCCCTGGTGTATTTGCCGACTACCAGCCGTGGATCGGACAGGGCCAGGTCATGTTTGTCCCGCCTGGAAATGGTGATAAAGACTATGTCGTTTTGACCAATCACCGTACCGGCCCTGATCTCCTGCCGGGGGGCCAGCACTTTGACCGGCAGGTAAAGGCTGTAAAAGGTGAACAAAACTGAAATCCCCGCCGCCACCGAGAGCATCAGGGCCACCCAGAAGCTCATGTTTTTTGCCGGTAGCTTTATCCTGCCCAGCACAGACTTTCCCCTCTTTCCATCCTGTTCCAGCCTGTTTTCTTAATGCCCCCTGCCGTCACTGCAAGCCAAACCGTCAATCAACAACACCCCCAATTAACCTCAGCATCTCCGCCAGGCTGCTTGTTTTTTGCACCCGGCCGTTTTTCCCGGCCGCCGCCAGCACCGGCACCGGACCCCGCCAGTGCCCGGGGTAGGTATAGTACTCTCCCCGATACCCCTTTTCCTTAAGCAGCTTCACACCCTCGGCCGGGTCCCCGTATGCCTGCACCGGCACCCAGCGGTTTCCTCCGGGGTCGGCCCCGGCCAGGGCCTCCACGGCCCTGATGCAGGCGCTGCACTTGGGCGAGAAAAACAGGGCCGGCTTTAAGGCAAGATCCAGGGATAACGGCTTTTGGTCCGGGGCAATAACCCCCATTGAGGTCCCCCCGGCTGTGCCGGCGGCATCCTGGCAGCCCTCAGGGCATGGGGCCGCTTCGGCCTCCTCCGCAAATACGGCCCTGCCGGCAATGGCCGCCGGGTCAAAGTGCAAGGCCACGGTCAAGGCCATGGAAGCTGTCAAGGCAAAGGCAAGAAACCTCAACACCTTTTTATACCTGCCCTGTTCCGGCACCGCCAGGCTGATTACCCCGGCCAGGATGATCAGGTCCGCCCTCAGACAGTCAAGGCAGCGGTAAGATAATACCGATTGCAGTAAGAGGGAACAGGCGATGAGCAGCCCGCCGCCGATGACCGCCCAGTCCTTATACCTGGTGGCTGACAGCACTGCCAGGGCCAGGCAGCATAATACCGCCGTCACGGTGATCAGGTCCGGGGGCTTGGTGGCACCCAGGTATACCGCTGCCGCCAGATAGAAGCCACCCCCCAGGCGCCCGGCCGGTATTTTGATCATTACTCACACCCCTCCTGGGCGGCCCGGGTCAGATTCCCCTCAAGGCCGTAATAGAAAGAACCCCCCTGGGAGCACCTGGTAGCCTCAAGATCGGACAGATTGGCAGCCGGGTTTAACCTATCAATGAAGTTCATCATCCTGGTTTTCAGACGCCCCTGTACTGTCACGATAACAGAGGGGTAGAGCGGGTCCCCCCTTTTTCCCCGGATGTTCAGCGATCTTATTTCCGCCTCACCCCCGGCGGCAACGTCCATCTCCCGGGGCTTGTTAAGATTAAAAAAGGCTTCTGCCGCAGCCCCGGCCGCTGCCCCGTGATCCTCATACTCAACCCACCGGTCCAGTATTGTAGCCCTGCAGTGACAGGAGCAGCAGTACCGCCTGTACCCCCTTTTCCCCACCAGGTCCTCTTCAGGTCCTTCTATGGTGAAGGGATCCCCGCAGTCGTATTTGCAGCAGGGACGGCACCCCCCCTTCCCGTCGTCGCAACAGCCCCGGCTTTGCCCCGGGTCTATTTCCAGCAGCACGTACCTTTTGGCCGTCAGCGCCGCCGCAGTGGAGGCCGAGTCCGCAGCGGTCTGCAATTTTTCGGTGGCCAGAACATACCTTCCAAAATCAACAGCCACCGCCGCCACCATGAAAATTACCGCAACCACCACGGCGAACATGGGCAGTATGCTGCCCCTCTGATCAGATTGAATAGTTTTCAACCCCCGCCCCCCTGTCCAATCTCCATCCAGACAAAGGTGGCCCTTGACCTCATGGTAATTTCCCGCATGGCCGGGCCGTTGACCAGCTTTAAAAATGTTTTGTGAAAAGGGGTTGACAGATAAGTTACACGGCAGGTTACGGTGTTGGCACTCCGGTCAAATTCCACAGACAGTTTATCCGGCTCAAGCCCCCAAAGCCAGGCCTCCTGCCTGGCCTTAACCTCAGCCCAGGCGGTGTCTTTGGTGATGCTGGCCTCCCTGGCCCCCTCCCGGGCCACCTTCTGAGCCCCGTAATAGTCCGAGAAGTGAAAGGAGAGTGTCACCATGCCCAAGAAGATAACCATAAGTATGGTTATGGCCAAAACAAATTCCAACATAATTGAGCCCTTTTGGTTTGCCGTTATTTGCCCGGCCCCGTCAATGGCTGTCCGGCCTGAACCTGTACTCACGTACCGCAACCGCCTCCCTCCTGATCACAATCCGGCCCCCGGTGCCGGAGGATCCTTTAGGGTCAATCAGTTTCTGGAGCCCCGGAAACAGTGGGTCCATCCGGGCTTCGGCAATCCCGTGGCCATGCTCCCGGGAGCTGTAGGCGTCGGCTGCCTTTGCCGGGCAGGCAATCAGTGTTTTGTTCAGGTACTGCCTGGCCGCCTCCCGGGCCTCCCCGGGGTCGTTGGTCACCGCCACCCTTAAGGCCGCTATGCGGGCGGCCTGCTTTACCTGGGAATTGTTGTAGATCAATAGTCCTATAACCAAAAGGCCCAGCACCACTCCGATGAACATCGTGCCGCAGATGGCGAACTCCAGGGTTATTGAACCCCGGCGGTCTTGAAAAAACCCCCGCAAACTTTTTTCACCCCCAATCTATAAGGCCCACCTGTTAAGAGGTGAGCCTCAATTATCAATTAATTCCACCCTCACTCCTTTACCCGGGGCAAAGGTCTGATTTTGCACGGTTATGGTTTTGGAGTCCCGGTTGTCGGGGGGATAAGCGTCCGTCTTGCCCACCGGCCAGGCCTCGGCATATATCTCGTAGTCCCCCGGGCCGGCGTGGAAATTAAAAGAAATCTCCCTTTCCCCCGGTCCCAGCGTCAGATTGATTTCCTCCCCGTTAGAGTTGAGGGATACGTTAATCTCCCCGGGGAGGCTGTCTTTCCTGGTGACCCTGACGCCGTAGGAAATGAAGGCCGCCTCGCCGTCAAAGGCGGTAAAAATGTCTCCGTGAGGAATTATCTTCACCCCCAGGTCATACCGGCCCAGCACCGGCGCCCGGTCCTCGTTGTTGGCCAGGTTTTTTTCCACCCGGTAGCGCATGTTTGTGCCGTGGTCCACCCTGGCCACAATCTCCGCCTGCTCCCCGGGCACGGTAAAGCTGAAACCCACCTCCAGCTTTTCTCCGGGCTGAAAGGTGTAACTGTTACCGTCCAGCTTCTGGGCCGGGTCAACCGGGGCAAAGGGCAGTTCGGTCTCGCCGGAGGCGGTCTTGAGGTAAAGCCTAAGCCTTGCCGGGGCCTGACCGGACGCCTCTTTGTTGAGCCCAAAGGTGGCCCTGGATTCAATCACGCCGCCGGGGGAACCCTGGAATGATTCCTCCTTCAGGCCGGCGGAAAGATCCAATTGCAGCAGATAGTCAGGCAGCAGGGGAACGTCCAGGTACCTCATGCTGCCGTCCGGCAGCCGCCGGAACATCCTGCCGGTGCCGAAGGAATATCTGGACGGCGGCTGGAGAATGTGAACGTAATTCTCCCAGTCCCGGCTCAGCAAATTGTTCAGATCCAGCCTGTAGTACTCGGGCATGTACTCGCTTAGTATATAGAGCCCTATGGCGATGTTTTCCCTATATTTTTGAGTTGTGCGCTGCAGGTCGAAGTTGTTGTGTTCCAGCCCTTTTTCACCCATAATATGGGTAATAAAGCGATCAACTTCAGTGGCTTTTTCGGGTTTTTCAATCCAATCAGCCTGATCAATCTGTATATTCCCTTCAAAGTCCGGCCTGAAAAGCCAATTGGTGTACGATTCGTCCATGGCCGTGTATCCTAGATACCTGTGTTCCCCCTGGTCTTGATCGAAGGTGCCGTGTTTTTCTCCATAAGCCAGGACCCAGTAGTACCAAAAGGTATTGCCACTCAGCAGACGACCCTGCTTGTCTGCTTCCTTGTAAAAGTCCTGGTTAAAATTTAAAGGTTTTAGCTCATCATTGGTTACTCTCCTGGCAAGGTCCGTTATCTGGTCCAGTTGGACTTGGTCAACACTCACGGAAGGTTTGTTCAGCAAAGATAAAAGCTGAGCCTCAAGGGACTCAGCATAGGCGGCGGTTCCTGTCAAAAGTATCAGCGCCGGCAATAGAAAATATATAATTCTCACCATCGCCACCAGACCTCCCGCCAGACCTCGACATAGATGCAAGGCACGTTCCAGCTGCTATATACACGGACATTGCCGAAATAATTACTCTCCAAATCGAATTCAGGGATGGTCTTCTTTCTCGCGTAGTTCAGGGCTTCCTTGGCGGTTTCCCTCCCGTGGACACCGGCCAGGATATCCTCAGCCTGTTTAAACTGTGTTTCCAGATCACCTCTGGTGATTACAATCATGAGGGTGATATTGACGTCAACTTCTTTATCCTCTATCTCCAACTTGGTTTCCTTAGGTACCATGTACCCTACAGAGGTACGCCAGTACCCGGCAGGCACCTCCGGCTTCTGAGGCTCCTGGGGTGATTTTCCCTCCATTTTCAGCCTGTCATCCACGGCTTTCTGCTTAACAGACGTGATGTCCGGCTTGACCTCTCCCCGGGGCCAGCAGAGAACGGTCTGGGCGGCCTCGTCCCAGTCCACCTGGTAGCCCAGGGCCTCGGCCACGTATCGGGCCGGGAGGTAGGTGCGGCCTTCATCTTCCTGGAGGATGGGGGAAACGTCAATAATTTTCAGTTCCGGCCGGCCGGCCCCGGCGGTGGTTACGGCCATGGCCGGGCTGCCCACCGTCATCTCCACCCTGTTCCAGGCCAGCAGGGTGACTTTTCCGGCCCCGTTGTCCCAGAGTATGTTTTTATCCTCAACCCCCAGGGCGATGCTCAGGTAGCGGATGGGCACGAAGGTCCTGCCGTCCCTGATGAAGGGCCGGGCGTCCATGTCCACCCCCCGGGTGCTGCCGTCAACGTAATACCTGTTCAGACCGATGGCAAAAACAACGCTTTTAACCAGCTTTTTTTCCTGGAAAAGGTCAATCCGGGTGCCGGCGGAGTGGGCCGGCGCCACCGGCACTATATATTTCAGATTAATGGTAAAAAGGGCCAGGGCAAGCACTAAAACGATAAACAGAATCAGCCGCTTCAAGGTATCATCCCCTTACAATCATACATATTCAACCACTACCGCCGCTTCAAGATTGTTGACATTTGGGTTGTTAAGCTATATCATTGTCTTAAATAAGGGGAATACTGGTAATACGGCGTGGTTGGCCCCACCGAACCGGGGTTTCAAGAGACCTGTCAACTGCGGTTACAGTTGACAGGTCTCGCTACTTCCGCAGGTTTACGATGGAAACAACGAGGCTGAGCAGGAGTACAACGGCTATTACAATTTGAACTGGATCAGCTGTTTGGTTCATTCCCACCTCACCCCCTTTACTGAGTAGTTAACGGTAAAGCTAACCACCCCGGCCGGTGAGGCCCGTATTACTGTATCCCCTTGAAAATGATACCATATTTTGCCGAAAAAGGCATTTATTTTTAGATAATTTGCAAAATAGCCGCCATCACTGATAAAGGCCCCAGAAGGGCACCGTAGGGCAGCGCACCTCCGGGCAGCCTGCCCATGGCCACCAGCACCCCGGCCCTGAGTCCCGACCTTGCCGCCGTGGAAGCAAAGCCCCAGGCCAGCAGAATGACCCCGGCCAGCAGCGATCCGTAAATCACTGCTTCGTACCCCAAAAAGAACGAAATGGCCACGGCCAGCTTCAGGTCTCCCCCGCCCATTTTGCCCCTGCCGATCAGAAACAGCACCAGGTACATAGCAAAAACAATCAGCGCCCCGTACAGGTGGTGGTACTGGGCGGTGGCCAGGCTGTAGACCAGTCCGGCGACGGCCGCCGGGTAGGTGTGCCGGTTGTAGATGGTCATTGATTTCAGGTCGGTCCAGGCGCAGATGGCGGCCAGCACCCCGGCCAGGGCCGGATTCAGGTATGGAATCAATTCCATTTCAGCATCAGTTGGAGTCACGGATGGTTTCACCCACCCGGTTGACCTTTTCGTTGACCTCCCGCCCCAGGAGCTGGAAGCCGACAATGGCGATGACGGCTACCAGGGCTATGATCAGCCCGTACTCGGCCATGCCCTGCCCCCGCTGATCCCGGTGAATTTTGCCGACCTGACGGTAAAATTTATTAATCACCCGGATTACCTCCTTCCAAGTTTGCTTTGTCCTGCTTTGGCCGCCGGCAATTAATCGCTAAAAATCATGATCATGTTCCACAGTATGGGGAACCCCAGCAGGGCGAAAAGGGGCAGCAGCACGAAGACGATGATGGGGAACAAGAGTTTAATGGTCAGCTCCCCGGCCGCCTTCTGGGTCTCCTGCCTTCTGCGGGCCAGTATCTTCCCGGCATGGTGCTTGACCACCGGCTCCAGGGGGCTGCCGTACCTGATGGCCTGCTGTATTTTGCCCACCAGCCCGGTCAGTTCCGGTATGCCGCAGCGCAGGGCCATTTTGTTCAGGGCCGCCGCCCGGCTGTCACCGGTGGCCATGTCCGTTAAAGCCCGGTTAATCTCCCGGGCCAGCTCCCCCTTCATGGTCCTGGACACTTCCTCCAGGGCCGTTAAGAGGTCGGCCCCCCTCAGGGCGTTGCCCAGGAGCAGGCAAAAGTCCGGAATATCCCGCCTGATTGCCTCCACCCGGGACCTGACCTTGTTATTGAGCCAAATCCCGGGGGCCAGGTAGAACAAAAAAGACAGCAGCACCACCCAGTAAAGATCAACCAGCCCCAGCAGCGCCGGGGGGATGCACACCGCCGCGCTGACTGCGGGGAGGGAGAACTGCAGCCCGGCAAAATACTCCGGGGCAATGTCCAGATCGGCCTGGGTGATCTTTTTCTGGAGCACGGTCCGGGAAATTTCATTGCCCACCCTCCTGCCGGCTCTCTCCAGGATCCTCTCGGCCCCCCCTTTAAGCTCAACCCCCCCGGGCAGCTGCAGCCGGTTGCCGGCCACCCCCAGCAGGACCGCTCCGGCTGCCAGAGCCCCGGCCAATACAGCCCCGTCAACACCGGCCAGGACCGGATTCAGTTTTTCCAGCACCGGCTATACCCCCTGCCCCAGAGTGCTCTTGATCATTTTCCGGGTGAAGAGATTGCCTAAAATAATCCAGATGGTGGCGGAAATAAAGATGAAGGCCCCTTCAACGGTGTGGAAAAGAGGTTCGGCAAACCCCGGGGCCATAGCCCGGGCCAGCCCGATGAAGATAAAAGGCAGGGCCGTGAGCACCTTCAGGGTCATCAGGTTCTGGGCCACGGCGGCCGCCACGATGCTGCGAAAGCTCTCTTTGTCCTCGAAAGACTCAATGGAGTGCCGGCAGATTTCCCCCAGGTCGCAGCCCACCCGGCTGTACAGGCTCATGCCCACCGAGAGCACCTTGAGGTCCTCCCAGCCGGTCTCCCGGCGCACCGCCTCCAGGGCCTGGACCAGGGTGTCGCCGGTCCTGACCCGCCGCAGCGCCTCGTAAAATACGTCCCGGGCCGGCCTGGGCATATTGGGCACGGCGTCCTCCAGGGCCTGATAGGGGTTGAGCCCGCCGTACATGGCGCTTTCCAGCTGCCCCAGCACATCCACAAACTGGCTTTTTAAAAGTTCCATGCGGTCTTCTTCCTGCTTTTTTTTCCACCACTTAAGCACCAGGACGCCCCCGCCAAGGCCCAGCAGGGCGAAGTGCCAAGCCCCCGTAACAGCCAGGGCAAGCCCGCCCAGCACAATACCGCCGGCTATGACAATCAGCCTGTCCTGGGCCGGCCTCCCAGGCCCTTTGCGGGTTTCGATAAACTCGTCTTTCAGCCTCACCGACCGCGCCTGCAGACTTATCTTTTGCCCGGTCAAAAGCCAAAATACCGCCAGGCCGGCAAGTAAGGCCGCCAAGGCTGTCAGCCAGGTCAAATCTTCCAGCCCCCCTCCTCAATAAGTAGATCCCGGCGCTGAAACTCTCTGGTCAGCAGGTCGAAGGTGTCATTCTTCTGGTTATATTGCCAGAGGAGATTTAATCTGACATTTAAAACGCCCTCGTTTCGCTCGGTGCCCGTCACCTCGCAGATATGGTCCAGCCGGCGGCGGCCGCTGCGGTCCTTCAGCACATGAATGAACAAATCCACGGCGTCGGCCACCTGCTCCACAATACCGTCATAGGGAATATCCATCTTGGCCATCTGCACCATGTTTAAGATCCTCCTGGTGCAGTGCCGGGCCGAGTTGGCGTGGGCGGTGGTCAAAGACCCCTTGTGGCCGGTGTTCATGGCCTGGAGCATATCAAAGGTCTCCCCGGCCCGGCACTCCCCCACGATAATCCGCTTGGGGGCCATCCTTAAAGCATCCACCACCAGTTCCCGCTGGCTGATCCCGATCCTGGCGTCCGCCGTGGCCGGCCGGGCCTCCAGGCTCCTGACGTTGGAGTGCTGCAGCTGCAGCTCGGCCGGGTCCTCGATGGTGATAATGCTTTCCTCCTCCGGAATAAAGGAGGCCAGACAGTTCAGCACCGTGGTCTTGCCAGAGCTGGTGCCCCCGCTGATGACCATATTCTGTTTGGAGATTACGGCGGCTTTTAGAAAATCCACAACCTCAGGCGACATAACATTTCTCTTGATCAGATTGTCCACCGTCATATCCTTGCGGAAGCGGCGGATGGTAAACATGGCGCCCCTCACCGCCACCGGGGGAATGTGGGCAATCATCCTGGAGCCGTCGATGAGGCGGGCATTGACCTTGGGGCTGGCCATGTCGATCTTCCTGCCGGTGGGCGCCAGCATCCTTTCCAGCACATCCCGGATATGCTCCTCACTTCTGAACCTGACCCCTTCGGATATTCTTTCCAGGCCCTGCTTCTCAATCCTGACCGTATCCCAGGAGGCCTTAATCTCAGTTACTTCCGGGTCGTAAAAGAAGGGCTCTATGGGCCCGTAGCCCAGCAGGTCGTTGCCCAGCTCCTCCACCAGCACCCGGGCCGCCGCCTCGCCCAGGGGCACGTCTTTCTCCAGCAACCCCCGCATAACAATGCTCTTTAACTTTGACCTGACCACCGGGTCCCGGCTCCGGGTCCTTTCCTCGGGCCTTAACAGATTGCTTAAGGCTGCCTGCACGTATGCCCGGACCTCCTGGTATTTCTCCCCGGTCAGCCCGGGTATGCCGGCGCTCTCCGGAGAACAGGCGCCGCCATCCTCACCGGCCTCCGTGTCCCCCACGGAGTACTCACCGCACCTCTGGGCCAGCCTTTTGATCAGATCCAGATCCATTGCCCCATCACCGCCTTTTAAACAATACTGCCGGCCAGCAGGTGCATGGCCCTGGTAAAGTCGTCCCTGGGCCTGGCGCTGACCACCAACTGCCGGCGGTTATTGGCCTCGGCCACCCCGGCGGAATACGGCAGGATGCCGGTAATAACGGCCCCGGTCCTGCCCTCCAGGTCCCCTGGACGGATCCCCCCGGGGATGCCGGCCTGGTTTAGCACCCCGAAAACCCTGTCCTGGCAGCCCAGCCTAATCATAAAGCCACTGTTCTCCTGCAAAAGGTCCAGGCTGGCCCGGTCAGGCCTGAAGACGGTCAGCACCGCGTCGGCCGCCAGGGCCGCCGCCCAGGTATTGTTGCAGATCCCCACCGGCGGGCAGTCCAGTACAACAAAGTCATAGTTCTCCTTTAACAGGGCCAGTATTTTAAAAACAAGATCCGGGGTCACCTTTTCCACCTGATCGTAGTGGGCCACCCCGGGCACCACCATAACCCCAGAGGAATGGTTGACCAGCCCCCTGGCCATGCCCCCGGGACCGTCTATACCCTCCCAGTCCAATATGCTCACCGGGCACTCCCCGGCGGGAAGCCCCAGCCTGCTCCTCACCGCGCCGTACCCCTCAAGGTCCAGCAGGACCACCCTCTCCGGGCTGGAAAGGGCCAGCAGCGCCGCCAGGTTGACGGCCACCGTGCTGGACCCGTCCCCCCCTGCAGCTCCCTGCACCGTGTAAATCCTGCCCGGCCCGGCCAGGGCCAGGGGACTTACCGGCAGATTGAAAAGCCTGGTATAAAAGGCCGGGCTTTCTTCTTTAACCTCGGCCCTTACCCGGCCGGACTGCCAGAGCACAAATTGCTCCCCGGGCCGCCTGGCGGCCAAACTTTTTTTAAACGGATTTTTCAGCACTTACTGTCCCTCCCCGGGGAGAAGGGACAGAGAAAATTTCTTTCCCCGCACTATACCTTCGGCCACTTTTTTAGCTTCCTCAGTGGTTACCGCGATAACATAGGCCCCCTTTGGGGGCTGCCCGGCCGAGGTCAGGACGCCGCCGCCGGGGGAAGACGGCAGTGCCCTGATCACCACGGCCCCCCTGGCCACACAGTCCACCACCGTTGTATCCCTGGCAATGGTGATCTCGGTAAAGACGTTGACCCGGTCACCCACCGCCACCCCCTTCAGGCCGCCGGCGGTTTCGGCCGGCAGGTCGATGGCCTCCTTCGCCGGGGCCATGGTGCCAAGCACAGCCTTCAGGCTGCCGGTGTCGGCGGCGGTGTGCCCCTGGCGGATGACCTCACCGGGAAAAACCGTGCCGGAAACCACCGTTTTGCCAAGAACAGCCTGGAGTGTGGTTTCGGCGTCCCCGGGGGCCACCGCCCGGGGGTAATCCTTTATGGCCACCTGGGCGGACCCCAACACCGTGCCCACGCTAAGCCTCTCCGCGGCCACCACCACCCTGACACTGGGGGTGTTGATCCTGACGTAATACCAGACAAGACCTCCGGCCGCGGAGGCAAGTAAAAGTGCAATCAGCAGATGGGAAATTTTTTTGATCCTGGACATGGCCGGCACCTCAGTTCCATTCAAACTGGCCCTGGCCTTTTTGCTTCAAGGCTACTGCCAGGGCGTCGGCAGGACTGTTTCTAATCACCACCCCGGGCCTGATCCCCTCCGGGATGCCGCTGCCGGGAACGCCTCGCAAATCAATGCCTGTAATCACGTTCTGCCTGCCTTCGGCAAAATTTCTCAGCCACAGGGAGGATATTTTATACTCCACCGGGTCACTGCCCGGCAGCACCACCAGGACCACGGACCTTCCCTGCCGGGCGGCCTTCCGGGCGGCGGCCAGGTCTTCGGCAAAGTCCACCACAGTATAGGTGGAGGTCTTTCTGGCCTCTTTAATAATGCTCCACAAGTCTGTTTCCCCCTCCACCCGCAGGTCCTTTAAAGGGTCCACGGCGTAGATTTTAAGATTATCACGGCTAATGGGAAAACCGGACCCCGGCACCCGCCAGTCCGACATCAGCAGCTCTTCGTCGGTTATTTCCAGCCAGACCGCGCCGGTGCTGCCGGCAGAGGCGCCGACGTAGGCAACCTGGCTTCCCTCCACCTCACCCAGTATTTTTACCGCCTGGGCCGAAATCCGGCCGGCCAGGCCGGGCCGCCAGGGGGAGACCACGGACAGTATTCCACCCGGAACTATGGAGGTGGCGCTGCCGGGCGGTAACCCGGGCATACCTGGTGAGGCCTCATCCACCAGGGGAAGCCCCTGGTGGAGATCTATGCCGGGGCCGGCCTTTTTTGCCGGCTGCCGTGACTTGCCTTTCCTGGCAGTGGCCTGGGCGGACTGCTTGATTACCCGGGCCAGGAGTCCCGCCCCCCGCAGCAGGGAATTGAGCTCCCCACCGGCCCCGGCCGGGTCAGTCACCCTGCCCCGGACCTCTCCGCCTTCACGCATTTCCCTGATCATGCCGGTTAGCACATAAACCAGCTCATCGCCGGAAATATAGCCTCCCGGGTCACAGGAGATCACCCGGCCCACCCCGGCCTCCATTGCCCGGGCCGCCATTTCATTCCCCTCCCGGTCCAGTTCACCCACAATAAAAAGCAGCGCCGGCACCCTTTGGGCGGCCCAGACAGCCAGCTCCCCGGCGCCGGGCACGCCTCCGAGGCTGCTGCGCCGCATCAGTATGCAGATGTCCGGGGCCAATCCCTCCAGCATGCTCTTAATTTCAGCGGGTTCCACCCCACAGGCCAGCACCTCCAGTTGGTCCGAAAAATTGTCCCTGATCCACTGTTCAATCCCGGCATCCCCCACAGCCAGTACCGCCGAAGGTTTACCGGCCTGTTTGCGCCGGGCCTGGCTCTTGTTTTTTTGCGGCGGAGGCTTTTGTCCCTCCGGGACTTCACTGTACTTTATTTCCCCCTGCTGGTGGTCGGACACCCGGCCGCTGGCAAAACCGTCAAAATCGGCTATGGACATGGGCTGATTAATCCAGCCGATCAGGGTGGGCCCGTCAAAGCTGGAAGCCTGCCGGATATCATAAATGCCCAGGGCCACGATCCGGTGAATCAGGTCCGGCGGGTTACCGCCCGGCAGAAGCAGCAAAATGCGGCTTCTGGGCACGGCCATTCTGATTTCTTTAAGTTTGACCAGTAGCGACTGGTTGCGGTTGACCTCACCCCGGGCGGCCCCCGAAACCTGGGCCAGCCCGTTGATGATCAGCAGGTCCGGAGACAGATTACTTTTTTTAAGCACAATGGCCGCGGCATCAATGGTATACTCATGCCCCATGACCTCATAGCCGCCGCCGCTCAAAACCCCGGCCATGCTTTCATGCATCTGCAGGCCGGCTACAAGATAGACCTTCAATCATTATCCCCCTCCCCGGGCAGCCCCCCAAACAACTCCAGGGGGTCGTGGTAGCCGGTTTCCCCGGTGCCTGACCTGATTTCAAAATGGAGGTGGTGGCCGGTGGACAGCCCGCTGGAATCGGCTTTCCCGATTATCTGCCCCTGACTCACCTCCCGGCCCGGGTCCACCCCGAAAGCCATCAGATGGGCATACAGGGTGCGGCGCCCGCCGTGATCGATGATCACGGTCTTGCCATAACCCTCCACCCAGCCGGCCAGGGCCACCCTGCCATCCCAGGCCGCCAGCACCGGCGTCCCCGCCGGGACTGCTATGTCTATGCCCTTGTGAAACCGGAGGCCCCCCAGCACCGGGTGCAATCTCCAGCCGTAACCCGAGGTGACCTGCCGGTACCCGCCGGTGGGCCAGCAGTACCTTCCGTACGGCCCGGCCGGAATGAAGGACGGATTCTCGGTGTCGGTGTATAGCTCGGCCAGGTTTCCTGAAATGAGGGCCAGATTAAATTTAAACTCCTGATCGTAATTCATGGCCAGGTAAAGCAAAAGCTCCAGGTCACTTTTCCTGACTAGGCCATTATCCGCCAGCAGATCCCGGATCCTTTGAAAATACGGCCCCTGCTGCCTGACGCCCTTTAACACCGGGTAAACGGCCTCCTCCACCAGATCGGCCCGGGGGTAGCTGCGGCGGTGGCGTCTCGCCTCCCACTGGTAAATCACCCTTTCCGCCTCGTAGGACTGTACTTCGGCCAATAATCTGATGGTGTGCCGGTAGGTCATGGTCCTTCTCCTGGTCTCTGAACCACCTTTATCTCCGGATGGCTCAGTCCAGGACCGGTGGTAGTACAGCTCAAACTCCCGCCACTTAAGCTTTGGCTCCAGATATATAAAATGATCCTCCGGCCGGGGCCGGCGGCCCGGCAGCCCGCTGATCACCGGGTCCCCCAGCACCCTGTCCACAGCGGCCAGGAGCGCCCAGCTGAGGCTGTGCTGTTTCACCTGTGCCCTTTCGGCCGGCAGGCCGCTGTCTTTTTCATAAAAACTTCCCCAGACCTCTTTAACCCTGGCCTCCTCCCGGGCGGCGTTTCCTTCGCTGTGGCCCACCCTGGAGTTATCCAGGGTCTCCTGGTCCATAAATCCCTCCAGCCAGTTCCGGTCCAACTCCCGGTAATTTTTGTACAGGGCCTGATCGTCGGCCGGCTTCCAGTCGTCACGCCCCCCGGTGGTAAATATGGCCGCCGCCCTGCCCCGGCTGTCCCCTTGAGACGCCTGAAGATCCTGCACGATGTACCTGGGAATCAAAAAAAGCAGGCTGTAGACAAAAAAGAATAACACCAGCGGCGCCAGCAGCGGGGAAATGCAGGCCAACAGCCAGAGGACCGTCTTCTTCATTATTAAAGCCAGCAAGCGCCGGCCCGTGTCCTCTATTATTCTCTTCACCATACTCCTCCCGGGCGCCGCCCCGCCCCCCGGAATCTTTATCTCCAGGAAGAACCGTTAATCCCTCCTGTCCCCCCGCTGTGACGGTTATCCTGTATTTTTTGAAACATCTGCCTGAACTGCTGCATCTGCCGGACCCTCTCAAATTCCCTGCCCAACTGGGCCGTGGCGGCACCAGCGGAGTTTTCAGCGAAATTTTGCTTCCCTGCCCCCGCCATTTGGCTAACCAGGTCCAGCCTTTCCCTGGCCTGTGGGGCCACCAGGGGGGACACCCCCCGCACCGCCCTGGCCGTGGAGGCGGCCACAGCCGCCCCGGCCCGACCGGCGGGGTTATCTCCCAACACCCGGGTGGCCAGGCTGGCTGCCACCCCGGGGTCCAGCAGCAGGGAACGGTCCACCACGCCGGTGGCCCCCTGAAAACCTTTCTGTCTGACCTCCCCGAAAAAACTGCCGGCGCTGCCGCCGGCCTCCATCAAGGCCCGGCCTGAAATCCGCCCGGCCACCGCCCCCAGCTGCAGGCCCGGAGATGAGTCCCCGCCTGCCGCTCCCGCCACTATACCCCCGGCAACACCCAATCCAACCGCCCCGGCCAGGGCTCCCCCGGCCAGTGAAGCCAGTCCCGGGGCCGCTTTGCCAAGGGCCATCCCCGGCAGTTCTCCGGGCACTGCGCCGCCGGGACCAGCCTGGCCTTCCCGGCCTGCAGACCTTCCGTCTCCACCGGCACATTGGGGCAACGGCGCACCCCGGCCAGGGCCGGCTTTACCCTCCCCGCCACCCAGTATGCCGCCCAGTGAAAAGATGGCCCCCATCCCCAAGGCCGATCCCACCCCGGAGGCAAAACCGGAGTCGGAGATCCCCAGCACCCCCCTGACCAGTCCATTAATGGCCGGCAGGCTGAGAAGACAGGCCAGGGTAACCCAAAAGCCCCCGCTGTTGAGGAAATGAACGAAAAAAGACAGCCCCACCGCCAGTCCGGCAGGCATAAAGACGTAGGCGGTAAACTCCCTTACCCATACCGCCAGGGCGTTTCTACGGCCCGGGAAAATAGCGTTAACCAGGGCGATGGGCAAAAGCCCCACCAGAACAGCGATAAAAACCTTCCGCAGCGCAAACTGAAAATTGATCACCCCGATGGAGAGGCAGCCGATGAGGGCCAGCAGGGCCGCCCCCAGGGATCTGGTCTCCTGATTGTAAACGCTATGCAAAAAGGACCTCTGTATTTCATCGGCCGCCACGCTGTGGCACAGGGCCACCAGGGCGCGGTTAACCTCAAAAAAGAACCCTAGCAGGTAAGGTCCCAGCTTAATCAACAAAGCGCAAAGCAGTATGCCCAGGATATACCCCCTGGCTGTAATCACCGAATGGGGGCTGGTGGAATTTAACAGCACCAGCAGGCCGGCCAGGGCCACCCCCACGGCCAGAAAAACCGGCAGGACCTGACCGGCACCGTGGTAAAAGTCGCCAATCACCCTGAACTCCTGGCTGCTGTATATGTTCCAGACAAGTCCGCTTTGATCGGCGGCTGGTTCCCCGGAAAACTTGAAAGAGTCCTGGAGGTCAACACCAAAGACAAGTTCCAGGGGGTCATGGAGCCCGATAACCCGGATCAGCCAGTTGGGCAGGGCCATAACCAGGTCGGCGGCCAGCCTCTCGGGGTAGTCGGTGGTTTTTTCATATTCCTTCTGCCTCTGACCCCAAGGGCTGCCCGGCTGGCCCCCAACTTCACCGCCGGCGGGATTTACCTGGTCTTGCCCGGTCCCGGCCGGCTGGGCCGCCTGACCGGGAAGAGGCGTTACCGGCCTGGACCTGGTTTCCCTCACCGCAATGGTCCCGCCGTTGACCCGGTAAAAGTAAGTGCAGGCCGGCTTGACCTCCTGGTCATAAAACTCAACCGGGGTCCCGGAGTTGGCCTTATGCACGAAAACCTGGGGGGTCAGTGTCTGACCACCGATGGTAATATTTTTTTCCCCGGGCCTGACCCTTTCGTTGAGGTCAAAGTGCCAGTAATTGGTACCCCTGGCCTCCCACCTCTCCACGGTGTACTCCGCCACCCCCGGCTGGGCCTCCCAGGTAACCCTGACCATATTGTAATCAGGCAGCAATGTGGCCGTAAGAGTCATTACCGGCTGACCGGCCAGGGAAACACCGGCCGGCGGGCCAATGGCTGCGGCCAGCAATAAAAATGCCATCAACAATAATTTTTTAGCCGGCATGGTCTTCGGCCCCCCTTGACAGGTCCACCACATCGTTGGGGTCGCTGGTGAAGATCATGTACTCCCTGGGGGTGTGGTCAATGTTAATCAGGGCCGAGTCGTTGTCAACCTTGATAATCCCCTGCCCTTTCTTGAAAAGAAGGGTGCAGGCGGCCTCCCCCTCACTGAGATTAAACCTTTGCTGCACCGCCTCGATATCAACGCTGTCCTGTTTAAGCAGTATTTTGGTGGTGGAGTTTTTCAGCACCCCCAGCCCCTGCTCCACCCGGAGAAAAACCTCAAATCCCTGGGTGGCGCTG
>Ga0209347_1002614_pt1 | contig 23146 bp, 19 predicted proteins | sample AutmiccommuBRH23_FD_187382 | JGI IMG/M metagenome (GOLD analysis project Ga0209347, IMG submission 187382) | Deep subsurface microbial communities from Mt. Terri, Switzerland - Autotrophic microbial communities BRH/23 (SPAdes) (version 2) | ecosystem: Environmental > Aquatic > Deep subsurface >...
GTGACAGTAGCAGACTCCGGTACATTCCGCACGGACTCAAATCACTCCCCCTCACTGCATGTCGCTTGGAGGTCACGTAGATTTTAGCAAAGGCTAATTGCTGACTGCTGACAGCTGAATGCCGAATGCTAAGTCGCCCGTCAGGGCGTTTTTTCAGCCGATTGAAGAGGACGAGTCGAATTATTCTTCAGTTATAGTTGTGTAAATATTAAGAATAGACTAATATTAGCATAAGGAAAATATGGTATAAAGTAATAAAAATGAAACGCAGAGGAGGTGTTTATGTTGAGATCGATGATAAGAGGTTTGCTGTTGTTCCCACCGGACTGGCAGGGGTGATGATGGTGGAAAAAGGTGTGTAATTGGGATTTGGCCCGGGATTCAGTGGATGTGCCGGCTATATACCGGGCTCCCGTCCATAGGTATTGTCGAAGTTTGCCGCCACCTAATGCTATGCAAAACTATCGGGTCTAATTAAACTGAAAAGCAGCAACTAAAGGGACACAATACTTCATTGGAGCGATATTAAATGAGAGGTGAAAATTGTGAAAAAACTAATCTCCCTTCTCTCTTTATGTCTTATCCTGGCTTTGTTTATAAGCGGCTGCGGCGGGGGGCCCAAAAAAGAGACCAAAGAGACCCAGTCAAATCCGGTCCAGGATAATAAACCGGCCATAGTTTTAAAATACGCCCACTCCTGGCCTGTGGGCCACAGTCATTATGAAGGCGTGGCGTACTTTTGCAAGCGCGTTGAGGAAATTTCAAACGGTAAGGTTAAAATTGAGAACTATCCGGCCGAACAGCTGGGTAAATTAAAGGATTTACTTAACCTGTGCAACCAGGGTGTCGCTGACATAGCTTATGTTGCCCCGTCCTTTTTCGCAGGTCAGCTTTCCTTAAACACTGTGATGATTCTGCCATTCTACACCACTGCCACTGAAGGAACAGAGATTTATAGCCGCCTGATCGAGTCCAGCCCGGAAATAACCCAAGAGTTTCTAAAATATGGGGTAAGGCCTCTATATGTGACCGTAACCAGCCAGTATGACGTGGGGACAGTTAAAAAGCAGGTAAAATCTCCGGAGGACCTTAAAGGACTTAAACTTAAAACCTCCGGCGGTATGTTCGATAAAATTGCAGCAAAGTACGATATTAAAGGGGTTACCGTGGCCAGCCCCGAAACATATGAGGCTACCCAGCGGGGCATTACAGAGGGGAACATCTTTTCTCTGACCAGTGTCAAGGGATATCGCTTGAACGAGCTGGAGAAATTCCATACCCTAGGTTTAAGGATGGGTGGGTATCCAGTCAGCTATGTGATTAACGATAAGAAATGGCAAAGCCTGCCTGAGGATGTCAAGAAGATATTAACCGAAGCCGGGAAAGATAGCAGTAAGTATCTCAGGGAGCGGCTGGACAGGGAGAATGAGGAACTGGCGGCCCAGTTCCAAAAAGAAGGGATGACCATTTACCGGATCAAGCCTGAGGAAAGAGCAAAATGGGGGGCGCCCCTCAAGGGCATAGAGGATGATTGGATGCAGGAAATGGAAAGTAAAGGGCTTCCCGGCAAAAAAGTTTTTAACGATTTCATAAAGATCAGCAAAGAAGTGGCCAAGTAGTTTTTCCCGGACACATGTGGTTACTGGGGCTTTACCCCGGTTTTTGGTCAATCCGGAGCGGGGTAAAAACCCCTCATAAATTAATTGATTGGGAAATATATAAAGCATCGCGCATGCCGACAAAAAAATACGGCTGAAACGACGTAAATACTTAAGCAGGGCATAACACCCTGCTTTTTTTTATTTTAAAGAAAATATAACTCATATAAGTATCATTTCTTTTAAAATATCATCAATGGTTCCTTCATGAAGTCCATAATTTGGTTATTATGGTTGGATATAAAATCTGTAAAGGAAAAACTCAGTGCATATCGACATCAAAACCTGCATTCAAAAACGCATCGCTTACTTTCGAGGCTCTAAGTGCCTGAAATAAATCAACAAATATAAAGACCTGCAACTTGGCATCTAGCGGAGGAGTGTAAATCCGATCGTAATCTTAAAAAGACAACGATTCATGCATTTGTCATGTGGTACAGGTTTTGCAAAATTCCCATTAAGACGCAACAACAATACTTGCCAGTGGGATTATTACTTTTGTATGAGGGTGAGAGCATATGAGCTTGACCGGAGGCCTTATAGAGTATGTTACTGGGCTCACTTATAATAGTCTTCCAGAGCAGGTCATTGAAAAGTCCAAGCAGTGTATATTGGACCTTTTTGGAATAATGATTTGGGCCGGGTTAAATGTTGATTGTAATGGCCCTATAACAAAAGCGGTGCGTGAGCTTAATGGGAGTGGGGGACAGTGTACCGTTGCGGGACAGAGGGAGCGCTTTAGTTCGCAGTATGCCGCATTTATTAATGGAACTTATGCGCATAGTCTCGCCTTTGACGATATTCATCGCCATGGGTATATAAATCCGGGCTGTGTAGTAATCCCCACTGCCCTGGCCCTGGGAGAATCCACAGGGGTTGACGGCAAAACTTTTATTGCAGCCATAGTTGCAGGGTATGATGTTTCTTGCTTGATTAGTGAGGCGCTGATTCCTAAGACCCACTTCGATCGGGGTTTTCATCCCACTGCAACTGCCGGGGTCTTTGGAGGTACGGCGGCCGGAGCGGTGATATTAAATTTTGATTCGGTTTCCTTACATAATGCTTTCGGTATAAATGGAAGCCAAGCCGCCGGATCATTGCAGTTTTTGGAGAATGGGGCCTGGAACATGGGATTCAATGCCGGGTTTTCAGCTTATAATGCGGTGGCCAGCCTGATCATGGCTCAGAATGGCGTTCTTGGGGCGTCCAACCCGCTTGAAGGGAGGGCTGGCTTTTTACATTCGTACTCAGACCATGCAAGACCCGAGATTGTTATGCAGAAGTTGAGAAAGGAATATCAAATATTAAATACTGCCCTAAAACCCTATCCTTGTAGCCGGTTTATTCATACACCCATAGATTTGATTATAAGCATTGTCACTAATGAGAATATATGGAGTGAGGATATTGAAGAAATTATTATCGGTTTGCCCTCAAAAAGTATTGATATGGTGGCGTTTCCTCAGGATAAGAAGAAAAACCCTGTCAATGTAGTGGATAGTCAGTTCAGTATATATTTAACAGTGGCCGTTGCAGCCGCTTACCGGAGATTTATATGTGAAGATTTTACCAGAATTAATGAGCCAGTAATTAAAAAATTAATTGAACAGATTACAGTGGTTTACGATGATGCTGCCGAAACGCTGTATCCAGAGAAGCTTGCCGCCAGGGTAATCATTAAAGTGAGAGGTAAAACCTATGAGAAATTTGATGCCATAGCCAAGGGCGAACCGGAGAAGCCTTTAAGTTGGTCCGAAATAACTGCCAAATTTAATGACCTTATGCCAAAGAATTGCAGCAAGCAGTTAAAAAGTAAAATCGTAAGCAAAATAAGGAATCTTGAAGATATAAAAAATGTTAAGGAATTGGCTTCTTTGCTGGTGCAATGCTAAATGCCGGCAGGTTGGCCGGTAGTATAGAATACCAAGGTTGTCAGTATTATAAGCGATTGAAAGGAGGTGCATAGAAATCGAATACATATATAAGTAAACCAGTATTATGCATGGTGAAAATGGAGGAGAAGAAATGTTTGTTTCGGAGATGTCTGTATCGGAAAAAATAGTTGATTTTGTTGATAACCTTAATTATAGCCAGATTCCTTCGGATGTGATCCAAAAAACAAAGCTGCACTTCCTGGATACTTTGGGTATTTGCCTTGCTTCTTCGGAGTTTGATTTTGGGAGTATCGTTTTAAAGGTTGCCGAGGGGTTGGGTAGCGGTGCTGAAAGCACTGCGATAGGTTTTGGGAAAAAGCTGCCAGTGGCTTCCGCGGCGCTGGTTAACGGAACATTAGCACATGGTTTGGATTTTGACGACACTCATATTGGAGCCATCGTCCATGCCAGTGCACCTGTTGCTGCTGCGGCACTGGCAGTTGGCGAAGCTGAAAAAGCCGATGGCAGAAAATTATTAACCGCTTTGGCGGCCGGTCTGGAAATTGTGACCAGGATGGGATTAATTGCTGGTGGCGCGTTTCACGACAGGGGTTTTCATCCCACAGCTATTTGCGGAACCTTTGCTGCGAGTCTGGTGACCGGAAAGATAATGGGATACACACGGGAGTCAATGGTAAGTGCTTTTGGACTTTGCGGCAGCATGGCTGCCGGGCTGCTTCAAATAAGAGAATCCTGGCTAAAGCGGATGCATCCGGGTTGGGCTGCGCATGCCGGTATAATAGCATCCAGGCTGGGGCACTACGGATTCATAGGTCCGAAAGACATACTGGAAGGTTCAATGGGTCTATATAAATCACATTTGGGGGATTTGCCCATCAAGTGGAGCCTGCTGTTGGATGACTTGGGTATGCGTTGGGAAATATCAAACATTGCCATCAAGCCTTACCCGTGCTGCCACTTTACCCATGCCTTCATTGATTGCGCCAGGTTTTTCAAGGCAAATATGAAGGTGAATCCAAAGGATATTGAGCAAATCGTTTGCAAAATACCCGAAAGGGTAGTGCCGGTTGTTTTTGAGCCTATTGAGGCAAAGCGGAGGCCAAAACTTGCTTACGATGCTCAGTTTAGTGTGCCGTATCTTGTTGGCTGTATGTTGGTAAAAGGCGAGGTAAATCTGGATACTGTTTACCGGCAGGACTATGACGATCCCGAAGTATTGGACCTGGCCGATAAAACCACCTGGCTTCCAGACCCTGACAGCGATTATCCCAAACATTTTACCGGAGAAATGAAAATTGTTCTTAAGGATGGACGAACGCTAGAACGGCGGGAAAACACAAACAGGGGCGGGCCGGAAAACCCTATGACCGGGGAGGAAATAGAAGAAAAGTTCTTAAACAATGCCGTCAGGTTGATCGGAAGCAAGGAGGCGGATAATATTGTCAAGCAGGTGAGGCGTTTGGAAGATATGCAGGATATCTGCGGCCTTATTGGAGACCTGGTAGTAAGGTAAAACGGGAGGTTATATTTTATGGGTATTAAAGAAATACAGCACGGTAATTTGTATGAAGATTTTGAAATCGGGCGCGTGTTTAAACACCATTGGGGGCGGACACTAACAGAGTATGACGGCATTATTTTCAGCACCACCACGATGAATTACAATCCTTCGTATTTTAACGCCGAATATGCCCGAAAGCTGGGATATACAGGGATAATAATCAATCCATTGCTTGTTTTTAACACAATCCTCGGTTTGAGTGTAGAGGATCTTTCAGAGGCCGGGGGCCCTTTTTTAGGAGTGGATAACGTCAAGTATTACCGCCCAGTATACCCCGGTGACACTATCTACTCCAAATCGGTGGTATTGAGCAGGAGACTAAGCGGTTCAAGGCCAGGCTGGGGTATTGTGGAATGGAAGACAACCGGTTATAACCAGAATGGAGAAATTGTTGCAGACTACTGTCGGCGAAACCTTGCCAAGCTTCGTGATGTCCAAACGGCCAAAGAATAATTTCAAAATAAAAAATTAAAAGGGGGTAAATCGAGTGGAATTAATGGAACACCAACTCGAAATACAAAGGACTGCCAAGCGGTTTGCAGACAAAGAAGTGGTGCCCATTGCAGATAAGCTTGACCAGGAGGAGGGTTTTATATCCGAAGAACTTATCCAAAAGATGGCCGAGCTCGACGTTTACGGAATGATAATCCCGGAGGAATGGGGTGGTGTGGGTCTGGATACCACCAGTTTGGCCATTGTTACCGAGGAGCTTTGCCGGGGGTCTCTGGCGGTGGGAAGCCTGCCCATGCGTAACGTAATTACGGGCTGGGAGCTATACAAGCATGGCACGGAAGATCAAAAAAAGAGGTTTCTCCCTTTAATTGCTTCAGGGAAAATCCAGACCTCCTCTTTAGGTACCGAACCGGAAGCGGGTTCAGACGCTGCCAATGTCCAGACCACCGCCAAAAAAGTGGGTGACAAGTACATTTTAAACGGAACGAAGGTGTTCGGCACCTTTGCCAAACGTGCAGATTTACTTTTTGTTTATGCCCGGACAAATCCTGATGTCAGACCCAAGCATCGCGGTATCAGCTGTTTTATAGTGGAAAAGCCAAGAAATGAGTTTAGTCCGCCGAATTTGACCGGGGATAAGATACCCACCTGCGGTTACCATGGAATGGGTACTTATACGGTATATATGGAAGATTTGGAGGTTCCCGCGGAAAACCTGCTCGGCGGGGTAGAAGGGAAGGGCTTTTATCAATTAATGGGAGGCTACGAAATAGCAAGGATAACCTTTGCCGCACGCTGTGTGGGTTTGGTCCAGGCAGCCTATGATAAGGCCTTGGAGTATTCGAAACAGCGTGTGCAATTTGAACAGCCTATAAGTAAATTTCAGGCCATACGTCACAGGCTTGCTGTAATGGCCACTGATGTTATGGCGGCCCGGCAGCTAACCTATTATGCAGCCCGGCTGTTCGATACAGGAAAGAGATGTGACCTGGAGGCCGGGATGGCCAAATTATTTGCCAGTGAGGTGTGTATGAAGCATACCTGGAACGCGCTGCAAATGCATGGAGGCTACGGTTACACCAAGGAGTATTCTGTGAACCGCTTCTGGCGTGATGCCGGCCTTCTTCCTATTGGCGAGGGAACATCTGAAGTGCAGATGGATGTTATTGCGAAGAGAATACTTGGAGAAAGGTAGGTAATTTTCATGGCCTTAACAGGAAATGGCAACTACATTGAAGATTTCGAGGTGGGCGATGTTTACAAGCATAGCCGGGGGAGGACAGTTTCTGAAATGGATAATCACCTTTCGACCCACATGACGATGAATACTGCCCAGGCCCACTTCAACAAAGAGTACATGAAGACTATGATGGATGGCATTTTCCCGGAGCGGCTGGTAATGGGAGGCTTTACCATGGCTATAGTGGTGGGGCTTACCGCCCAGGACATCAGTGAGAATGCCATTGCAGACCTTGAATACACGGCAATACGCAACCTGGCCCCAGTATTTCACGGCGATACCCTTTTTGCTGAGACCGAGATTCTGGAAGTGAAAGAATCCGAAGTGCGCCCTGACGCAGGAATATTGCGCTGCAAAATAAGGGGCAGAAACCAGACGGGAAAGCAGGTCTGGGAAGGGGAACGGACGTTGTTGATTAAAAAGCGGTCCTATTGGGATGATGGGGCAGGCGCTGATCGGTGATTAGTTTTGATCTAATAGCATTGGATAGAAGATCCGGGTTGGGACTAGGTTGCCCCTGCCCGGATCTTTTTTAAGATGTCTTTGCCCGGGGCGTTTCGAAATTCATTATTTTTGTCTGTGTGCCGGGCCTCAATAAATCTGGTAAGAAATGCTTTATTTATGTGGTCTTCCCTGTTAGAATATGGTAATATAATTTATAAAAGCATGAGCAGATCGGTTTGTCTGAGTCCTTAATAGTTTTTAAGAAGGGATTCGATAGGCTTGATTCAAATGTCAGAGAATTGCGCATTTTGCGATAATTCCAACTCCATAATTCAAGAGCTTAATGCTATTTTTAAGTATTCTTATGATGGCATAGGAATATGCGATGCCGATGGTTTTCTGTTACGGGCCAATAGTGCCTACGAAAAGATCACCGGGGTTAAAGTCGGACAGTTCATCGGCAGGAAAGTAAGGGACATCGTAGAGGAGGGCTATGTTTCCTTTTCTGTTGTTGAACAGGTGATCAAACACAAACAAAAAATTACACTGTTAAATACCACTGCAGATAAGAGAAAATTTTTAATTACCGGAATCCCGGTTTTTGATGATAATGGCGAGCTTTGGCGGATTGTAGTGAATACTCGCGATATCAAACTGTTTGACATTAAACAAAAACTTGAAGACATAATGAGTCGTTATGAATTTGAAATAGCAAACGTTTCTAAGAAAGAACATTTTGATGAAATTATAGCAACCAGCGAGTTAATGAAGAATGTTTTAGCAAGGGCAGATAAGGCAAGCAAGGTTGAGTCTACTGTTTTAATTACTGGGGAAACCGGTGTGGGCAAGGAGCTTATCGCAAATATAATTCATAACTCAAGCCAGCGCAGGGAAAATCCTTTTATTAAGATTAATTGTGCAGCTATTCCGGAAAACCTATTGGAGTCTGAACTCTTTGGTTATGAAAAGGGAGCTTTTACTGGGGCAAATCAAAACGGTAAGGTTGGGTTGTTTGAGGCGGCCAATGATGGGACCATATTTCTTGATGAAATAGGAGATGTTTCTTCAGGGTTTCAAGTGAGATTATTGCGTGTCATCCAGGAAAAGGAGTATATCAGGGTTGGCGGAATTAAACCGCATAAACTTAATGTTCGTGTAATTTCATCAACCAATAAAAATTTTGAGTCTATGGTGAAGGAAGGGAAATTTAGAGAAGATCTGTTTTATCGCCTCAATGTCCTGCCGATAATCATACCTCCACTCCGGCAGAGAGGTGAGGATATACCGTATTTGGTTCACTACTTTTTGAATAAATTTAATCAAAAGCACAATATGTCCAAAAGAATATCAGCAGAAGTGCTAAAAGTGTTTAAAATGTATTCCTGGCCCGGTAATATACGGGAATTGGAAAATCTAATTGAGCAGTTGGTGGTTCTTTCCGAGGACAATGAGATTACTACAAATTGTCTTCCCTTTCACCTGCAAAATATCATTGAGCACATACCAAAAACAACTAAAATCGTTCCGGGCCTATTTTCATTAAAAGAGGCTGTTGAAGAGGTTGAAAAGTGTATAATTGAAAAGGCTTTGGAATTGGGGCAAAATACCCGTAAAGCCGCCGAGCTGCTTGGGGTGAATCAGTCCACCATTGTCCGAAGGGCACAAAAATACAAGATTAGGCTGCCTATGAAAAGGGACTAGAAATTAGCGCCCTTAATAAGATAGCCGACCCGGCTGCGGATGTACCGGGTCTTTTTATTTATTGCCATCTTTATGCATATCTACATCAAAACCAGTGATGTGGAATTGAATCAAGAGTTTTATTAGAAATAGATGCCTGGGTAAATCTGTCTATGAAAAATGCACAGCTCAGCATCTAATTGCAGTCAGACTTAACAGGTCATGATATCAAAATATATATAAAATTCAGTCACTTTATTGCGGGTATGGTATTTGCAATTTTCTGTTTTGACTGTTCTTTCAAGCCGGGTCGACCAAAGGAAAGTTGTAATTCTAGGGGGGGAAATAAAATGACATTGTCTGAAGAAATGGTGAGTTTTGTTGAGATGCTTGATTTTGACCGTATTCCCAACGAGGTGATTGAAAAAGCCAAGCTGCATTTTCTTGATACGCTGGGTATTTGTCTGGCCTCATCAGAGCATGAATTCGGGAAGGTAGTTTTGGATATGGCAAGTGGGCTGGGAGATGGCGAAGAAAGCACGGTAATAGGGTTTGGGAAAAAACTACCAGTGTCGTCGACGGCCATAGTCAACGGTACGCTGGCGCATGGCCTGGATTTTGACGATACTCATATTGAGGCCATAGTGCATGCCAGCGCGCCGATTACGGCCACAGCCCTGTCTGTTGGGGAGTTGGAAAAAATCAATGGTAAAGGCTTTCTAACCGCTCTGGTCGCAGGGCTCGAAGTGGTGTGCCGAATGGGAATGGTTGCCCAGGGTGGATTTCATGACAAGGGTTTTCACCCCACTGCAATCTGCGGAACTTTTGCCGCCAGCCTGACTGCAGGGAAAATAATGGGTTATACCCCTCAGGCTATGGTAAGTGCCTTCGGCCTTTGCGGGAGCATGGCTGCCGGGCTTCTCCAGATTAGAGAGTCATGGTTAAAGCGTCTGCATCCAGGCTGGGCTGCGCATGCCGGCATTGTCGCTTCCAGGCTGGGTCACCACGGCTTCATAGGTCCCAGGGATATACTGGAAGGTGATTTCGGCTTGTACAGGTCTCATTTGGGGGAGGGTTCTTTTGACTGGGATCTGCTTACAGGCGATCTGGGTAAGAGGTGGGAGATGTATAACATTTCGATTAAACCCTATCCGTGCTGCCACTTCACTCATGCCTTTCTTGACTGCGCAAAATATCTGAAGGAAAAATACCTTATCTCCCCGGGTGAGATTGAACGGGTGGAATGCAAAATTACCGATCGTCTGGTTGCCGGGGTCTTTGAGCCGCTCAAAGAAAAACGCCGGCCCAAGTTGGAGTATGATGCGCAATTTAGTGTACCCTATCTGGTCAGCGCGATGCTGGTAAAGGACAGGGTGGACCTCAATACTATTTACCGGGAGCCCTATAACGATCCCGAGGTGTTGGCCCTGGCTGATAAGGTGTATTGGCTGCCTGACCCGGAAAGTGACTATCCAAAGCATTTCCCGGGGGAGGTGAGTATTTCGTTAAGAGACGGGAGATCCTTTGATCGGCGGGAAGTTATAAACCGCGGAGGTCCGGGCAACCCCATGAAGAGCGAGGAAATAGAAGGGAAATTCTTATCCAACGCCAGTAGGTTGATTGGCAAAAAGGAAGCCGAGAGCATCGTGAGGCTGGTGCAGCGCCTGGAAGAGGTTGATGATATCGGCTTCCTGGTGGAAAAATGCTCTGCCCGGTGAAAAAGACGAAGGAGGTTAGCATGGAACTAAAAGAACACCACTTGGAAATACAAAAGGCGACGCGGCGATTTGTGGATCAAGAGGTAATACCAATAGCTGACCGGTTGGATAGGGAAGAGGGGCTCATATCCGAGGATCTCATTCAACAGATGGCCGATCTGGGTATCTATGGCATAATCATTCCAGAGGCGTGGGGCGGGGCCGGGTTGGATGCCGTGAGCATGGCCATTGTAACCGAAGAGCTCTGCCGGGGCTCTCTTGCGGTGGGCAGCCTTCCCCAGAGGAACATAGGCATGGGCATGAATTTGTACAGAAGCGGGACAGAAGAACAAAAAAAGAGATTGCTGCCCCTTATTGCTTCGGGTAAGATTCAGACAGCTTCGGCAGGAACAGAGCCGGAGGCGGGTTCGGATGCGGCCAATATTAAAACCACGGCTAAAAAGGTTGGCAACAAGTATGTCCTTAACGGAACCAAGGTTTTTTGCACTTTTGCCGAGCGCGCCGATTTGCTTTTTGTGTATGCCCGTACAGACCCGGAAGCCAGGCCGAAACATCGCGGCATCAGCTGCTTTATGGTGGAAAAGCCTGGAAACGCTTTTGCGCCGCCGCATTTAACAGGCGAACCGATTCCCACCTGTGGCTATCACGGAATGGGCACCTACACCCTTTATTTTGATAACCTGGAGGTTCCCGAAGAAAATTTGCTCGGCGGGGTGGAGGGAAAAGGTTTTTATCAGTTGATGGGCGGGTACGAAATTGCCCGGGTAGGGTTTGCCGCACGCTGCGTGGGTCTTACTCAGGCAGCTTTTGAGAAGGCGCTGGAGTACTCAAAGCAGAGGGTCCAGTTTGATCAGCCCATAAGCAATTTTCAGGCTATCCGCTTCAGGCTGGCCCAAATGGCAACCGATATAGAAGCGGCAAGGTATCTGACCTATAATGTCGCCCGGCTGTATGACACCGGAAAGCGCTGCGACTTGGAGGCCGGGATGGCTAAATTATTTGCAAGCGAGATGTGCATCAAGCACACTTGGGGAGCGCTTCAACTACACGGCGGCTATGGCTATACCAAAGAGTACTCCGTAAATCGCTTTTGGCGGGATTCGGCTTTGATGCCCATAGGCGAGGGCACCACCGAGGTTCAGATGGAGATTATTGCCAGAAGGCTCTTGAATGGCAAGTAGATATTTTTGTTAGACAACACTATAAAACGGATCAAGGAGGTTAACGGATTAATGGCACTGGCATTGGAAGGAATAACGGTTGTGGACCTGACCCAGGGTGTTTCAGGGCCGTTGTGCACTCGGTTTTTATCCGAGCTCGGCGCTCGGGTGATTAAGGTCGAGCGCCCTAAGGTAGGCGACCTTATCCGGCAATGGGATGGAATAGTGAACGGGGTTTGCTCGGGGCATGCATGGGTTAACCCGCATAAGGAAAGCGTCACCATCGATCTGAAGAAGGAAAAGGGCCGGGAAATATTATGGCGCTTGATTAAAAAGGCCGATGTCCTGATTGAAAACTTTGTTCCCGGAACGGTTGAAAGTTGGGGCATTACTTACGATGTGGTAAAAGAAATCAACCCAAGGATTATTTTTTGCCAGATATCAGGTTTTGGGCAGGACGGTCCATATAGTAAGCGGGCGGCGTTGGACTTGATCATGCAGGGTGAAACTGGAATAATCCTGACCAACGGCCTTCCCGACGCTCCGGCAAAGGTTTCTTTGTCCCTTGTGGACATATCCGCATGCATGCACGCCAGCCTGGCTATTGCCGTTTCTCTTTACTACCGGCAAGTACACGGTGTGGGACAGCGTCTTGATGTTGCTCTGTTCGACTCCGTTATGGCCTGGCTGGGCTACTTTCCTTACATGTACTGGTACGAAAACCGCATTCCGGAGAGGGTTGGAATGCACCACCATACCATGGCGCCGTATGGGCCGTACCCGGCCAAGGATGGGAAATATGTGATCATAGCCGGAGGTTCGGGGGCGAGAGAAATGTGGGAGCGGTTTTGCGGGGTGTTAGACATTCTTCATATAGTGGACCATGAAAAATTTGCCACCAACGAGCTGCGGCTGGCCAACCGGGAGGAACTGGACGTTGTGGTTGCGGAGGCCTTTTCCAAACATGACCGGGATACTTGGATAGACCGTTTTTACAAGGCCGGAATTCCCGTCGGGGCGTTAAATGATATAGGGGAAGCCTTAAACCATCCACGCGTAAAATTCCGCAACCTGGTCAGGGAAGTGGATAGCAAGGCAGGTAAAATTAAGGTTTTCGATTACCCGGTGCAGATGTCGGAGGCTGAAACAGTGCTTAAGTGGGGGCCGCCTGAACTTGGGGAGCATACCGACCGGGTGCTTGAAGAATTTGGTTATTCCAAGGAAGAAATTGCTGATTTGCAGAACCATGAAGTTGTTTAGGAGGTGGATGTATGGATGAGTATAGCGCCACCAGCCGGCTGGCTGAATATGTAACCGGGCTCCGTTACGAACAGGTTCCAGAGGCAGTAATTGAGCGAATCAAGCAGTGCCTGGCCGATTTTATAGGTTTGGTCTGTATTGCCAAGGAGCAGGCGGAATCCAGCGGCCCGGTCAGGGAAGCTGTCTGCCGGCTTGCCGGTCTGGAAGGAGAGGGGACGGTAATTGCCCACCAGAGGGGCTTTCCCTACCAGTACGCGGCTTTACTCAACGGCGCCCTGGCTCATACACTGGATTTCGATGATACCAATGTCCGGGGGTCGCTGCATCCTGGGGCGCCGGTAATTCCTGCCGCCCTAGCCATGGCAGAGCGGCAGGGGGCAAACGGTAAGGACTTGCTAACAGCCATCGCGGCCGGCTACGAGGTATGCTGCAGGGTGGGGCAGGCGCTGGGTTTGACCGCTTACAACCGGGGTTTTCATCCGACGGCGATAGCGGGGATATTTGGAGCTACGGCCGCAGGTTCTAAAATATTAAAGTTTGACACCTCTCAAACAGAAAATGCCTTTGGCCTAAGTTTAAGTCAGGCAGCAGGTTCAATGCAATACATAGAAAACGGCGCCTGGAATAAGAGGTTGCACCCGGGGCTGGCGGCCCACAACTCTATTTTGTGTTTAACAATGACCGAGTGTGCTGTTCTGGGAGCGGCTGCGTCCATCGATGGTAGGTACGGCCTTCTGACCGGCTACTCAAACCAGCCGGACGCCGGTAGTTTGACGGCCGGTCTGGGTGAGGAATGGGTGGCGGCCGAAACGGCCATTAAGCCATATCCGTCCTGCCGATTGACTCACGGAGCTGTTGACGGTATTTTGGATATTTGCCGGAAAGAGGGCGTTCTGCCCGAGAAAGTGCTGGAGGTTGACATTTCTCTGGCACAAAAGGCCTTTGATATTGTTGGCGAGCCGTTGTCGCGCAAGATTGAGCCCAGAAGCGTGGTTGACGGGCAGTTTAGTGTTTATTTCCAGGGAGCGGCGGCTATTCTTGAGCGGTCGGTAAACTGGGGCAGTTATGAGAAACTTCAGGATCCCATGATTAAATCGCTTTGCCGGCGGATTAGGGTGAAAGTCAGCCCTGATTTAACAGGTATAGCTGCCGAGGTGGTCGTCAAAACCGATGAAGGCGCTTACCGGCGGATTATAGCCTCACCAAAGGGTGAGCCTGAAAATCCTCTTACATGGGTAGAGGTGGAAGAAAAATTCATGAAAACTGCCGGATATGAATTTGAGATCGGCAAATGCCGGCAGATCTTTACCAGTATTCAGTCTCTTGAGCAGCTGGAGGACGTACGGGAGTGGATTGGCGGACTGCGTAAAAAATAAGCAGATAATCACAAAGTCAAAGAGTAATAAAAATAAGAGGTGAGAAAATTGTCAGGCAAGTCAGAAAATAAATACATATTACGGTTATTTGCTGTATTATTAGCTGCTCTTCTTATGGTCCTGGCAGGCTGCGGCGGGGGCCAGACGCAGCCAACTCAGGGAAAGAAAGAGGATCCCAAGGAAAAGGGAAAGCCGATAAAAATGGTTATTACCCACGAAGTATCCACCACGCACTGGAAGCACGGGTATATGGAAAGGTATACCAAGCTGGTGGAAGAGCGGACTGGTGGGCGGGTCAAGTGCGAGCTATACCCCAGCAGCCAGCTTTTCAGCGACCGGGACGCGGTGGCTGCCCTGGGCACCGGGTCAGTACAGATGGTGTGGCCGGTCAGTGTAAACGTCGAGCCGCTTAATGAGGCGTATGGCATAATAAACATGCCTTACACCCTGACTGATGAGATAATGCAAAAGAATCCCCAGTTCAAAAGTGATCTGATGAAATTTCTTTCCGCCCAGGTTGAGAGCAAGAACATCAAGGTAATGGGCTTGATCCGAACCAGTAACTATATTTTTATCTTCAAGAGCAGGGAGACAACAGGTCCTGATGATCTAAAAGGCCTGAAGATAAGGGTAACTGGTGGTCAGGTGGTTCTTGACTGGCTTAAGGAAATAGGCTGCAGCCCTATTGGCATGCCGGCCAGCGAAATGTCCACCGCCTTGACCCAGGGAATTATTGATGGAATTCTCACTTCGCCTCAGGGCTGGGTGGAGATAGTCGGATCAGCCGCCAAGACTGGCATGGACTGCGGGTCTCTGGTTATATCCACCTATTCAGCCCTGGTGGACAATAAGTGGTGGGAGGGGCTGCCGCCGGATATTCAGAAGATTCTACAGGATTCCTTTGATGAATTGGCGGCTGACCAGTGGCAGTACTCCATTGACGAGGACAGAAAGGCTATGGAGAAGGCCAAAAACCAGTTAAAGGCCAAGGTACACAATGAAACCAAGGAAGATGAAGCCCTTTGGCTGGCCAGGACAAAGCCCGCCATTGACCGATTCGCTGCCAAGCACCCAGATGCTTTTAAGAAATTCGTAGATTTGAACGAGAAATACGGTCGCAAGTATCCGCCAGTTAAATGATGTTGGTTATGATATAGGGGGTCTTTCAAGGTGCGGTAAAATTTCCCCCGCACCTTGTCTTAAATTTTTTACGGGAGGCAATTTATATGGGGCATTCTGAAATATTGCGCCGGAGCGTACTGGTTACACCGGGAAGCAGTTTGAAAATGATTGGAAAGGCTGCCGGGGCCGGGGCCGATGCGTTGGTTATTGATTTAGAGGACGCTGTGGCCCCGGGTCAGAAGCAGGCAGCCCGGGAAAACGTTGTCAGGTCATTAAGTGAAATAAACTTCGGTGGCAAAGAGGTGGCAGTTCGGATCAACGGGGTTGCCAGCCAGTACTTTCTAGCTGATATGTTGGCACTGGAGGGACTCCCAATCCACAGCGTGGTGGTCCCCAAGGTGAATTCAGCCAGCGAAATTTTTACGGTTGAGGTATTACTCCAACAATTGGAACGAAAGAACCCAATGGGTGTTCAAGTGACTATTCAGGCGCTGATCGAGACCGCCAAGGGGCTGGCCAAAGTGGAAGAAATCTGTACGGCCGGCGACAGGGTGGCGTCGGTTATATTTGGGGCCGGTGACTATACGGCGGATACAGGAATTGCTTTAACCAGAAGGGGACTTTTTTACGCCCGATCCAGGATCGTGGCGGCTGCCACCGAGGCCGGGATCCAGTCCATTGACTACGTCTACCCTGACTTTCGAAATTTGGAGGCTCTGGAGGAGGACACTGCTCATGGTAAGGAAATGGGCTTCAGTGGCAGGTGGGCCATTCACCCGGCGCAGGTGGCTGTAATTAACAAGGTATATACGCCCGCACCGGAAGAGGTTTCAAAGGCCAAAAAAATAATTGCGGCCTATGAGGAGGCACTGTCTAAGGGAATAGGGTCAATCAGCCTGGATAATCAAATGGTTGACGAGGCGGTACTGAAGATTATGAGACGCAGGGAAGCGATTGCCAAAAAAGTGGGGTTGTGGGACCAGATAGATATTTAAGACAGGCATTTCTAATAAATATCCCAAACTGTAAAGGGTGGTGATTGAGGTGCTTAATAGGCTTATGTGGATTGAGCGGGTGTTTATTCCAAATATCGGCGTTGTGCTTTTTATGATTTCTTGTGGCTGGATGTTTATTGAGGCGGTATCACGCAGGTTTTTTAACCACTCCTTTATTGAGTCGGAGGAGATTGTCTGTTTCAGCCTGGCCTGGGCCGTATTTCTAACCTTGGCCCAAAGCGGCCGGGAGGGGCATCATATCAGAATAACCCTGGTTATCCGCCTTCTGCCTCCTCTTTGCCAACGGGTATTCTTATTTATCAAGGCGCTTAGCGGGGTTGTCTATACACTGATTATTGCCGCATCGGCGGCGATGTTCATACTTCACCTGCGGGAAGGAGGAGTGGTAAGCTACTCGCCAATGAGGATTCCTTTATGGATGGTCAACAGTGCGGTGCTTATAGGAGGGCTTTTGTTGATTCTTTACTACCTGGAGGACCTGGTAAAGGTTTTGAGCGGCAAAAATAAAAATAAGTCCTACTCTGAAAAATAATCAGAACTTTTTATAAGTGAGGGAGATGAGAAGGTTTTAAAAAAGGAGGATAATAATGTTAATAGGAGCTTTTGTGACCATTTTGCTATTGTTGTTGATAAGTAGCATACAAGTCGCAGTCAGCCTCGGGCTGACCGGACAAATCCTTCTTTTTTGGCAAGGAACCATGCCGTTTCAGGCCATAGCCCAAAATGCCTTTAAAAGCGTGAACAACTATGCTCTGGCGGCAATCCCTTTTTTTATACTGGCGGGCGAAGCCGTTATGAAGGGTGACCTGGGTAAAAAGGTTATTGAGCTTGCCAACCTGGTTCTTGCCCGTGTCTGGGGCGGCCTGGCCGTAGCCACCATGATCACCAGTACTTTTTTCGGCGCGGTTTCAGGATCAAGCGTGGCTTCCTGTGCCGCCCTGGGTAAGGTCACCACCGAGCTTATGAGCAGGGAAAATTATCCGAAAAGAATGATCGCCGGCCTTACCGCGGTGGGTGGTACCCTGGGATTGATGATCCCCCCCAGCCTTAGTTTTATTATAATTGGCGGCATGGTTGGCATACCCATTATTGACCTGTTTACAGCAGGGATTGTCCCCGGGGTTTTAGAAGGTATTATTTTGACCGTTGTTACTTACGTACTTTGCCGCATCAATAATTGGGGGCCAAAAAAGGAGGAACCTTTTAAATTTCCCGAGTTCAAGACTAAATTCGGTCAGGCATTTGGAGTGCTTATATTTCCGGTTATAGTCCTGGGCGGGATTTACGGAGGTTTGTTTACGCCCACCGAGGCTGCTGGTGTCGCTGCCATTTATAGTGTATTTCTGATCACCATTGTTTATAAAACCTCTTCTGTACGTGATGTATGGCAGATTCTTAGAGGCTCCCTGCTGCAGTCCGGGATGATTTACTTTATCATTATTGGAGGTAACTTGCTAGGATTTATGGTCACCAGTCTGGGAATAACCAAGATAATCATTGATTTTGTAAACTCTCTGGGTATGGATAAGTATATGTTTCTAATGGTTATCAATGTGGTGCTTCTTTTTCTGGGGTGCTTTTTGGATGGTGTATCCCTGGTTATTCTCACCACCCCCATTATATTTCCCCTAGCCATTAGTATGGGCATAAATCCAATCCATTTTGCTGTTACCATGACCGCAAATATTGAGATTGCCACGCTTACTCCGCCAGTCGGTCTGAACCTTTATGTTATGAGCGGAATCAGCGGGCTTTCGGTGGATGAGGTTGCAAGGGGCATAGGTCCCTTTTATGTGGTAAGGATCTGCATGTTGTTGCTGATTACATATGTTCCGGCCTTAAGTCTACTTTTAATCAATTAAAAGGGGATGTGTAAAATGAAGCTTTGCTTTGAATACCTCAAGAACAAAGTAATTGACAGGGGACTATGCACCGGTTGTGGAACCTGCGCCGGAGTCTGCCCCCAGGAGGTAGTGAAGATGGCTTACCTGGACGGGGAGCCCATGCCTGCTTTAAAGGGTGAATGCAAGCCTTGCGGCATATGTTCCGCAGTATGTCCCGGAGCCGAGGTGCCCTTATTGGATTTGGAAAAGCACGTCTTTGGCAGGCAGCGCAAGAATGAAGAATCTAAAATGGGCATTTTCAGCAGTTGCTTAAAGGGATATGCCAGCGATCCTGAGATCCGATCCAAGGGCGCTAGTGGGGGGGTTGTAACCGGGCTTTTAGACTTTGCACTGAAAAAAGACATTATTGACTGTGCAGTGGTGGTTGGCTTTGATCCCCACTGCGTCTGGCGCCCTATGGGCATGCTTGCAACCAGCCGGGAAGAGATCATAAAGGGTGCCCAGTCGAAGTATTCGGTAGCTCCGGTAAATGCAGTGATTCAGGAGGCGGTTAAAAAGGGGTATAAAAAAATCGGGCTGATCGGCCTCCCCTGCCATGTGCACGCTCTTCGAAAAATACAACTGCTCAACCAACCAGCTAATATAGCCTCAAAAATAAAACTGGTTCTCGGCCTTCAGTGCGCAGCGGAAATGTATTTTGAGGCAACCAGACACATCCTGGGAGAATGGTGCGGGATCTATGACCTGGACAGTCTGGTCAGTCTGGAGTACCGGGGCGGGGACTGGCCCGGGCATATGATCGTAAAAACCAGAGACGGCCAGACACAGGTGGTGGACCGCCACCAGTACGTTTACCATTTAGCCATGCCAAGCTATAAAAGAGACCGCTGTGAGATGTGCATAGACTGGGCGGCCGAACTGGCTGACGTGGCGGTGGGCGATTACTGGTCGGCGGGCTATGATCAGAGGAAAATGTCTTCCATGGTAGTGCGCACCAAACTAGGCGGGGAACTGGTTGAAAAGGCCATTAAAGAGGGCGCGCTGGTGGCTGAGGTCGTACAGGACCTGGAGATAATGGGTAGCGGAGGTTTTGAGTTGAAAAGGCATGGGGCGGTGTTTCGCTTAAAACAGCGAAAGCGTTTTGGCTGGCCGACACCGGACTACTATATAAACTTGGAACATGAACCTTTTGCAAGGCCTTTTCATTACGCACCCGAGCGAAAAAAAGAATAAATTGAGGAGGAATAGAATTGAATAGCCAAACATCCAAATGCGCCTGTTGCGCCGTAGCTCCAAGAGAAAAGGCATGCAGGATAGAAGGGGGTAAAGGCCCCGGGTTTTGTCCCACGCTGAACAATGGTGGAGAGGTCATGGCCTCGCTGGAAGAATACGATCAGACTGAAATTAGGGATTTTGCCAGGCAAGCGTCTTTGCAAGAGGGTTCCTGCTATATTGAGAGGGACTCCCAGCCCCATGTGATCTTTCCTACCAAACCAAGGCTTCAGGAGATATGTGAGTTTTCCCTGCGAATGGGGTATAAGAGACTAGGACTGGCCTTTTGTGGCGGTGTGCAATCCGAAGCCGGCATTTTGAATGAATTTTTTGAAAAGCAGGGCTTTGAGGTGGTTTCGGTGGTATGCAAGGTTGGCAGTGTGCTTAAGAGTTGTTTGGGGATCAAAAAGGAAGAACAGGTCAATGTGAACAATGATTATGAAACCATGTGCAACCCCATTGCCCAGGCCAAGGTTTTGAACAGCGCCCGGACCGACTTCAACATCTTATTCGGATTATGCGTAGGGCACGATTCACTGTTCATAAAACACTCGGAAGCTATGGTAACTGTATTTGCTGTTAAGGACCGTGTGCTGGCTCACAACCCGGTGGCCGCATTATATACAATAAAGAGTTATTACCAGAGATTCCTGAAAAAACAGTAACTGTCAATTATTCTTTGTGTATAAAAACCCGTTAGGCTGCCAGGGTTTAGCGGGTTTTGCTATCTGTACACCCGGGTCAGCACAGCATCCGGTATGGAAAAATCGGTCAGCTTGTGGCCAGGAAGTCTGACTCCGGGTCTCTATTGTCCGTCAGATCGAATTTGATCAAAGTATAAGCGACAATAAGCCCAGCGGGTTGTCTAATAGAAGGACATCATTAATATCAAAGTTTAATGTAATGTCCTTATTTAATTTTAACGGAATAACTTCCAGGGTTACAGTGGCCTGGGCCCGGGCTGCCTCAATTTAAAGCCCCTCCTGTACGTCAAATGTCCCGCCCTGTTTAAATTCTAACCCTCACCAGCACCGGTTTCAATACCCTCAATGCTTCCCCGGGGTCAATGCCTACAAGATAGCCTCTTTTCCCGCCGTTAATATATATTTTGGGAAGGTCCGGTATTGTATCCTCCATGTAAACCGGCATGGTTTTGCGGGTACCAAAGGGAGAGGTGCCTCCCACCAGGTACCCCGTAAGTTTTGAGGCCGTTTCGGAGGAGCAGGGGGAGACGGATTTGACTCCAAGGAAGCGGGCTAAATTCTTGGTGGACACCTGGAGATCGCCGTGCATTAAGACTATAAGCGGGTTTTTATTTTCATCCTCCATTACCAGGGTTTTTATCACGCTGTGTTCATCTACACCAAGTTCCCGGGCTGAAATAGCGGTTCCCCCACGTTCTTCATAATCGTACAGGTGGTCGGTGTAGGGGACTTTTTCTTTTTTTAGAATACGTATGGCGGGAGTGACGGGAGTTTTTTCTCTGGACATTTCAGGCCTGATTACCTCATTTCTCTGGGATATAGTTAAAGGCAGCTAAATAAATGTTCAATGCTTTTAAAATGGGCGAACAGTTATTATAAGCACTATATAAACCCGTAAACATATAAAAAATTTTTTACGGGTTTATTGTAGTATCTGAAAGTCTCTTACTTAAAACCCGGTTGGCCAGTTGGCCAGCAGGCGTTGGCTTTTGCCGCCGTTTTTGAGGCAGGAGTATTCCAGTGTCTTGCAGAGGAAGCTTCGTGTTTCCCTGGGGTCTATTATGTCGTCGATCAGGTGCTTGCCGGCCGCTTTGTAGGGAGAGCTGTCGAATTCCCATAGCTTCAGAAGCTTTTGTCTCTCACCGGCGGGGTCCTGGGATTCCGCCAACTGCCGCCCGTAAACCACGTTTACCCCCACCTCCGGGCCGGTGAAGCTTATTTCAGCGGTGGGCCAGGCAACCACGAAATCAGCCCCCATGGATGGCCCGCACATGTTGCCGTAGGCAGCCCCGATGCTTTTGCGCACCACCACCGACAGCTTGGGCACGGTGGACCAGGCCAGGGCCTGGTTCCAGACCATAATCTTTGTGGGCATCTTGCGCTGCTCGGCGTAACTGCTGATGCGGAAGCCGGGGATGTCGTGCAGGAATACCAGTGGGATGTTGTAAGAATCACATAGGCAGATAAAATCAGTGGCCTTGTCACACTCGTCGGGACCGGCTGATCCGGCGTTGATCTGGGGCTGATTGGCGATAATGCCGATCACCCTGCCGCCGAGCCTGGCCAATCCTGTGATCAGGGCAGGGCCGTACAGCTCCTTGATCTCAAAGAAAGTGCCGCTGTCCACCACGGCCCTGATTAATATCTTCATGTCGTACCCCTCGTACCGGGCAGTGGGAACTATTTTCAGAGCTTCATCCACACGGCGGCAGGGGTTGTCGCCGGTGTCCCTGAAAGGAGGCTCTTCTCCGGCATGGGAGGGCATGTAGGTGAAAAATTCCTTCATTTTTTCAATACACTGGCCGTCATTGTCGGCGAAGGCGTCGACCTGCCCGGTAAATTGGGCGTGTATTTGCCAGCCGCCCAGGGCCTCGGGGTCTATGGCCTCCCCGGAGGCCAGTTCAAGCATCCTTGGCCCTGAAACCGCCATGCAGGTGCCCTTTACCTGGACGTTAAAATCGGCTGATACAGCCACCCAGGTGGGTCCGCCGAAGCTGTCTCCCATGATGCTGGTAATAAGAGGTACCTCTCTGCCGTGCCGCAGGAGAGACATGGGGAAAAGCTTGTCGCTGATGCCGTCGGACCCCATGCCGTCCGGCATGCGCAGCCCGCCGCCCTCCCCCAGGCCGAATATGGGTAAGCCCCGCTTCACCGCGAATTCATGCATGGCTTTGCTTTTGCGAATGTGTACCGCCCCCTCGGTGGCAGCCATAACTGTTTTGTCCGCAGCCTGAATCATCACCGGCCTTCCGTCAACTTTTGCGATGCCGCAGAGAAAGCCGTCGCCGAAGCTCTTTGTCTCCAGTCCAGGCATGTCGGAGTGGTCCAGCATGCCGAACTCCATAAATGTTCCCGGATCGGCCAGCCTTTCAATCCTCTCCCGGGCTGTAAGCCGCCCCAGGCTGTGCTGCAGGTCTATTTTAGCCTGTCCGCCTCCCAGAAGCGACGCCTTCTTGCGCCTTTCCAAATCCTTAATCAATTCCTCCATTTTTCGGTCCTCTCCTTTATATGATAGTGTTATGGGTTATGGGTTATAGGTTATAGGTTATAGGTTATAGGTATGGGTATGAATTTCTGGTTGTTGCTGGCGGCTAATAACTTATGGCTCATAGCTTATTACTTACTACCTATCACTTATTACTAATCATGAGTATCAATTTGCCTCAGAAAACTATTGCCCCAAGAACACCCGTTTGCTATAATTGAAGCAAATATATGTTCGGGGTGATGAAATGGCTCAACA
>Ga0209347_1002615_pt1 | contig 23111 bp, 23 predicted proteins | sample AutmiccommuBRH23_FD_187382 | JGI IMG/M metagenome (GOLD analysis project Ga0209347, IMG submission 187382) | Deep subsurface microbial communities from Mt. Terri, Switzerland - Autotrophic microbial communities BRH/23 (SPAdes) (version 2) | ecosystem: Environmental > Aquatic > Deep subsurface >...
TTCGGAATTTCAAAAAAACCCTAACAAGCAATATTTATGGTTGATTCAAGAGCAGCTTATCGCCTACAAGCTTAATTATGCGGGATTAGCTAATTACTAGAAGTGGATATAGAACAGAGGTGACCTACTAGAAGTGAGAGGTTGGAAGTGGGAATAGAAAAATCGGCGAGAAAGCCGATTTTTTTAAGACACCGGGGACAGGTTTCTTGTCCGGTCTAGCTACACGGAAATTGTCGCAGCGCAGCAAAAATATGCACCCTAAAAAGACTGAAGAAAACTCCAATAATAGCAAAAAAATATCTTGAATCTTAAGAGTTAAGAGTGGGATAATATACTAGGTGTTTAATAATTTTTGTGGAGGTCAGTTCTAAATGAATGATTTTCGCCTTGAAAAAGATTTGTTAGGAACAAAAGAGGTACCGAAGGAAGCTTATTACGGTATTCAAACTCTAAGGGCGGTTGAGAATTTTCCTATTACCGGTTATCCGCCGCACGAGGAGCTGATTCGGGCATTTGGTTTTGTAAAAAAGGCGGCTGCCATAGCTAATAAAGAGGTAGGGGGACTAAATCCCAAAATTGCCGAGGCGATTCAATCAGCAGCAGATGATGTAATAGCAGGTAAACTGCACGAGTACTTTATCGTTGACTCAATCCAGGGAGGAGCCGGAACTTCCTTTAACATGAACGCTAATGAGGTAATAGCCAACCGGGCAATCGAGATACTCGGCGGTGAAAAGGGCGATTATAAAATTGTCAGCCCGAACACTCATGTAAATATGGCGCAATCAACCAACGATAGTTTTCCCACCGCAATTCATATTGCGATTTTTAATTTAGCCGAAGGATTAATTAACACCCTGATTGACCTTAAGAGCTCGCTTGAGCGAAAAGAAGCCGAGTTTGACAATATAATTAAGATGGGAAGAACACATTTGCAGGATGCGGTTCCCATCCGGTTAGGGCAGGAATTTGGAGCATATGCCAGAGTAATTAACCGAGATATAACACGAATCAAACAATCTGTTCAGCATTTAGGAGAAGTAAACATGGGGGCAACTGCTGTAGGAACAGGTTTGAACGCCAAGCCTAAATATATTGCCAGAGTAGTGGAACTATTAGCCGAGCTTACCGGACATCCATTATCTAATGCCGAGAATTTGGTTGATGCTACGCAAAATACTGATGCCTATACCGAGGTCTCCTCATCCTTAAAAATCTTAGCAATTAATCTATCCAAAATTGCTAACGACCTTCGCCTAATGGCCTCCGGACCGAAAACGGGAATTAATGAAATCAATTTGCCGGCTCGCCAGCCCGGATCCTCAATTATGCCCGGTAAAGTTAATCCGGTAATGGCAGAGGTAATCAACCAAATTTCTTTTCAAGTAATTGGCAATGACCATACAATCTCTTTAGCCTCCGAAGCCGGACAACTTGAATTGAACGTTATGGAGCCGGTACTGGTATTTAATCTTTTGCAGTCCCTAACCATTCTGCAAAACGGGATAAAAGTTTTCACCAAATATTTGATTGATGGAATAACCGTTAATGTCGAACGTTGTAAAGAATTGGTAGAAAACAGCATTGGCATTGTTACGGCAATTAACCCGCATGTTGGTTATGAAGTGGCAACCCAAGTGGCAAAAGAGGCCATAACTACTAACAGATCAGTTCGGGAAATATGTCTAGAGCGCGGGCTCTTGACGGTTGAAGAATTGGATATAATTCTTGATACGATGGAGATGACTGAACCGGGTATTTCCGGTGAAAGTTTGATGCTTAGAAAAAGTTAAAATTTATCACCTATTATTATCTGAATAGGATAAATATAGTTTTATGGGGAAATCTGAAGGGAGGTTTCCCTATGTTTTTTCTAGCCTCCAGTTCTGATTTTTTTTACAGCTAAAAAACATTTAATGCTTGTCACTACTAAGGTTTTTTTGATAAACTATAAATGTCCTATTAGAAAAAAGTGTAATTTTTTATACCTTTAGATTTAGGGGAGAGGGAAATGAAAAATAAAAATCTTGCTGTCTTAATTATCCTCCTAGTTATTGGTCTACTGTTCGGGAGTCTTCTTGGTGAATTATTCGCCAATTCCTTGCCTTTTCTAAGTAAATCTCAACAAATAATTTGGGAACCTAAGGCTGATTTGAATATTTTGAAGTATGATTTCTTTATTCAGGTTAAAATAAACTTAGCCAGTGTAATCGGCTTAATTATTGCATTCTGGATCTACAAAAAAATATAGGTGATGAATATGAAAAAAATCATACTAGCTTCCGCCTCTCCTAGACGAAAAGAACTGTTAGAGTTAATTGGAATTCCCTTTTCGGTTGTGCCGAGCACTGCTGAGGAGGTCATAAAGGAAGGTCTTACACCGGCGGAAATCGTCGAAAGCTTAAGCCTGATGAAAGCACAATCAGTATCAGATAATCTGCAAGATGCTCTAGTGATTGGCTCAGATACCATAGTTGTTCTAGATGGCGAGATACTTGGAAAACCCTTAAATGAGGACGATGCCTTTAAAACTCTCCAAAAACTTCAAGGAAGAGCACACTATGTTTTTAGTGGAGTTGCAGTAATTGAGGCAGAAACCGGGAGGAAAAAAGTATCCCATCAAGTGACGAAGGTTTATATGTGCGAATTAACTGATGAAGAGATTGCTGATTATATAGCCACAAAAGAGCCGATGGATAAAGCCGGTTCATATGGTATTCAGGGTTTGGGAGCTATTAATATTGAAAAAATCGAGGGTGATTTTTTTAATGTTGTTGGTTTGCCGCTAGCCTTGCTTAAGACGTTACTCAACTATTTTGACATAAAGATTATGCGAGATTATGCACGCACAGCAGTCAAATAGCCATAAAAAGTTCGAAGATGATTTTGTTTCCGTGAAGGAAGGTATATAAATGGAACAATTGAAACAAATTATGGTAAGGGATATTCCTGAATCCGACCGTCCGCGGGAACGAATGTTAAAATTTGGACAAGAAAGCTTAAGCAACGCAGAATTACTGGCAATCCTTTTGCGGACAGGAAGTGCGAATGAGTCGGTATTTCATCTGGCTCAAAAGATCTTGTCAGAGCTGGAGTCAGTACATACACTTCGGGATATCACTATTGAAGAATTGATAAAGATTCGGGGAATTGGTCCGGCTAAAGCTATTCAGATTAAAGCGGCAATTGAACTCGGAAGACGAACCTACAGGGACAATGAACTGGAAAAAATAACTATCCGTTCACCTAAGGACGTCGCTAATTATCTGATAGAAGAGCTTAGGTATTTAAAAAAAGAGCACTTTATTGCGATAATTTTGGACACCAAAAATAAGGTTGTCGGCAAAGAAACAGTAAGCATTGGCAATCTAAACTCCTCAATAGTTCACCCGAGAGAGGTTTTCCAGCCAGCAATTAAAAGAAGCGGCTCAGCGTTAATCGTTGCGCATAATCACCCTAGTGGTGATCCAACTCCTAGTCGGGAAGATACTGAGGTTACGAAGAGACTGATTAAAGCTGGAGAAATATTAGGAATAGAGCTTTTAGACCATTTAATCATCGGTGGGGCTAATTATACTTCATTAAAAGATAAGGGATTATTTGGATACTAATAAAGGCTATGGCTTTGCTTGAATATGTTGTATAATGATGTATTGGTTAGTATTTAATAATTTCACCAAACCGCAGAAAGGGAGATACTTAAAATGATTGGTGGATTTACTCGTGATATAGGAATTGATTTAGGGACGGCGAATACTTTAGTTTACATTAAAGGAAAGGGAATTTTGTTAAGAGAACCATCGGTAGTGGCAATTAATAAAGAAACAGGAGAGATAAAGGCAGTAGGCAACGAGGCCAAGCAAATGTTGGGAAGAACTCCGGGAAGTATTGTTGCTGAACGTCCAATGAAAGATGGAGTCATTGCTGATTTTGAAACAACAGCGACAATGATTCGTTATTTTATAAATAAGACAGTAAAAACCAGAGGGATAATTCCTAGGAAGCCTTTTATTATGGTTTGTGTCCCATCAGGAATTACTGAGGTCGAAAAAAGAGCAGTAATTGATGCTGCTAAAGCAGCTGGAGCGAAAGAGGCCGAGGTTATTGAGGAGCCATTAGCAGCAGCAATTGGCGCGAACCTTCCCGTTTGGGAGCCGACTGGCAGCATGGTGGTTGATATCGGTGGTGGTACGACCGAGGTTGCCGTTATTTCTCTGGGCGGGATTGTTAGCAGTCGGTCAATCAGAATAGCCGGGGATGAAATGGATGAAGCAATCGTTCAGTATATTAAGAAAAAGTATAACCTCATGATCGGTGAACGAACCTCAGAGCAGATAAAAATCGAAATCGGCTCAGCGATCGCCCCTGAGAAGGAAGAGGAAATGGATATTAGAGGTCGTGATTTAGTTTCCGGCTTACCAAAAACCTTAACTATTACGACAACGGAAATTGCCAGTGCTTTAGCTGATACTGTCAGCAGTATTGTTGACGCAGTTAAATTCACTTTAGAAAAAACTCCTCCGGAATTAGCTTCAGACATCATTGACCGCGGAATTGTTTTAACAGGCGGTGGCGCTCTGCTACGCAACTTGGACAAGCGATTAACCAAAGAGACTGGTATGCCGGTAATTGTTGCAGATAATCCCTTAGATTGTGTTGCAATTGGAACCGGACAATCCTTACAACATATGCACCTATTAAGGGGCAATGCCAAAAAAGTAAAAGTAAAAGTAAGATAATATTTTTGAAGATAAACAACAGAAATCGGCTAAAAATTTTTATTTTTTCCCGATTTCTGTTCGTAATTATGTTAGAATTATCTAGTGGGTTAGTAAAGAAAACTTCATTCAGATGGAGCTTTTGAAGCACAGGACGTGCAAATGTCGACGTTGCAACAGGACGTTGCGGGTTTAGTCGACAAACTCCAACTGAATGTTAGTTGCACTTATCCAGGAGCTTAGCGCCGCTTATCCCCCGCAACACTAAAAATGAATGCAACATCGTCGAGTAAACAACGAAGCAAATGAAAATCGTTGTGCTCGAAGAGTGCTTGTAGAAGCGGGAGTCTTAGCGGCGGTTAGCTATCGGGTTAATATGAATTTAGAGTAGGTGTTCAGATTGTTTTCTAAGCTTTTTAGTAATAAACATCTGATAATCATTTTGCTGAGTCTGATTCTACTCGTAATAGTTATGGGGATATCAATTGGTAATCGCGAGTTGACTTGGCCGGAAAAATTGGTGAAGGATGCCGTATCCTGGGGGCAGAATATCGTAAGTACTCCCGCTAAAGCTATAGCGGGCTTCTTTGAAGATGTTCGTGACTTTACAATAATTTTTCAAGAAAATAAAAGTTTAAAATCTAGCCTGAATCAATATTCGCAAGTGGTTGCTGAGCTGAACCAATTTAAAGAAGAGAATAAGAGATTAAAAGAAATGCTAGATTATAAGGAACAGACAGTAGACCAATATCTTTTAACTGTTGCCAAGGTAATCGCAAGATCTCCCGATAACTGGAATAACACTATTGTAATTGATAAGGGAAGTATGGATGGCATCACCAGAGATCTGGCTGTCGTTTCCACTAAAGGGTTTATTGGTAAAGTTTACAGTGTTTCTAATTTTTCTTCTTCAGTACAACTAATATCCGATACTGAGCAAAACGGCTTTGTGTTTGCTGCTATTCAAAGTGAGCCTTTAGCTTATGGAGTAATCGAGGGCTACAATAAAGAGACCAACTTATTAATTCTTAAAGATATTGACCTTAATGCCAAGATTGAGCCCGGGCAACTTGTAACTACCTCCAACCTTGGAGGAATGTTCCCGACGGGGTTGATTATTGGTGAGATTGTTCAAATAGAAGAAGGGGAAAACGGCGGATTAACCAAAAGAGCCTATATTCGACCGGCATCTGATCTCTACCATTTAGACGAAGTATTTATTGTGATGGAGGATTTATCGGCAATAGGGGAGGGAAAATAGTTGCGTAATAGATGGATTAATTTAACTATTTTTCTGTTGTTCCTTTTTGAAGGGTCGATTTTTCAATTTATTAATCCCAGCTACCACGGATCCAACGTTGCAATTGTTCCCCGTTTTGTCCTTACGGCAATAATTCTTGTTTCCATTTTTAAAGATCGGAAGTACGCCTTTGCTCTAGGAATAGTCTTTGGCTTGCTTTATGATGTTGTTTATGGAGATTTTATCGGTCTTTATACAGTCGGTTTAGCGGGGATTGGCTATTTTAGCGGCTGGTCTACTCAATTTCTACACCCGACTTTTTTAATTTATCTGTTCATGCAGCTGTTGGGTTTCGTAGCATTTGAAAGCTTCCTAACAGGAATGCTGAGTTTGTTTAAAATGATTAATTTTCAGCTGGAATGGGAAGTAATTTATGTGCTAATTCCTTCAATCATAATTAATCTGCTGTTTGCTGCACTTCTTTATACTTTTTCGGAAAAAATTCAGCAGACCGCTAGTGAATAAATTACTAATGAAAGGTCGATAATCAGCATGAAAAACAAGGAAAAAAAACCGATTGCCATTGGTAGGATTAATATCTTATTTTTTGTTGTTTTTTTAATGTTCGCAGGAATTATTTTTCGTTTGTCCACTGTTCAGCTTGTGGAAGGCGCAAAATATAAGGAGCTGGCTGCTACTAATCGAACAAAAACTATCCCATTCACTGCTCCAAGAGGGTTGATCAAGGATGCTAATAATGAGGTATTGGTTAGCAACAAGACGGTTTGGACAATCACCTTTCAAGTAGAAGAAGAAATAAAACAGGATTTTCCAAAAATCGCTTCCGATCTGGCATCCTTATTAAGTGTTCAAGCGGACGATTTGGAAAAATTGACTAATGATATCCTAGTTAGTATGGATGTTGGTCCATATTACAGGGCTTCAAAATATATTCCGAGAATAATTCAGGTTGATGTCGATGAGAGAATAAGAGCCTATATCGAGGAACACAAAAATGAGCTGCCCGGAGTTGAAGTAATACCCGATCAAATGAGGAATTACATTTATGGTGATTTCATGGCTCAGGTGCTTGGTTATATGCGCAGTATTCCCATTGATCAGTTGGAATATTTTCAGGCTCTTGGCTACAAACTAACTGACCGTGTTGGAAGATATGGTTTAGAGAAGCAATATGAAGATGTCCTCCACGGGATCGATGGTCAGAATATCGTTGAGGTAAATAGTGCATACGCTTCGGTTGCCCAAAAGGATTTTATGGATCCGGTACCGGGCGACAATATTATTCTAACTGTTAACAAGGATTTTCAGAAGGCCATTGAGGATTCTTTAGAGAAGTACGTCAACTTATTGCAAACAAGAGAAGTGAAACCAATGAAGGATGCAACTGAAGCTACTGCGGTGGTTCTTGATCCCAACACTGGGGCGATTCTAGCAATGGCTAATTATCCGCGTTTTGACCCTAACTGGTATAATTACCCGATTTCTCAAGAGCTATATGTGAACTCTATTCAGCCTTATGAAGCTAATTTGGCAATCCGAGGACGCTATCCAGCCGGGTCTACTGTGAAGCCGTTAACTGTTCTAATGGGTTTAGAGGAAGGGATTATTAAGACTAACACCACTATAAATGATCGTGGTTCTATTCAATATGACAAATACGCTAACGGCGACCCGATATATATGCGAAATTATGGAAGTCAATCTTTTGGACAGATATCGTTACAAAAAGCTTTGCAAAAATCCAGCAATGTTTTTATGGCAACAATTGCTCTGCAGATGAAAGAGCAGCGGGGTATCTACGAAACCCTGAATACTATGCGCTATTATGATCAAATGTTTGGTTTAGGTGTCAAAACAGGAGTAGATCTTCCGGAAGAGCTGCCGGGAAATATCTCTCCAGTTCAGAACTATGTTCAACACTCGATTGGGCAGAACGATACCTTTACTGCGATGCAGCTTGCTCAATATGTCAGCACCATTGCTAACGGCGGTTATCGAATGGAACCGTATTTAGTACAGGCAATTGAAGAAGGGACGGCTCTAGGAACAAGCGGGAGAATTATCTATAAAAAGGAACCGGTGGTTTTAAATAAGGTGGACATTTCCTCCGAAAACCTCAAAGCTGTACAGGCAGGAATGCATCAAGTAACCCAATTGGGGGGTACCGCTTACTATTCTCTGTTAGGTTTACCAATAAAAAGCGCCGCCAAAACAGGAACGGCGCAAGCAGCGGAAAAAAACAAGGATGACCATGCAATCTTCGTTGGCTATGCACCATATGATAATCCACAAATCGCCTTTGCGGTGTTAGTACCTTATGGTGGTGGGGGAGGCTCGTCAGCCGGGCCGATTGCTAGGGATATTATTCAAGCATATTTGGACATATATGTTAATAGATAGTTAATAAGTCTTAAGGGGACTCAGCATTGAAGCTTTCGAGCAGTTGGGGGATTATATCCTTCCAAGTAAAAATTTTTTTTTTAATATTCTTGTTTAGCAGGATTATTCGTGCCTAAAAGCGAATTGTAAAGATGGGGTGAACTTTGGTATATGGTGAATAAGCAAAAAGTAGCAATTAAGGGGACCAAAGACGGCCTGACATTTCTCCTAGATGATGATTGCAGCTTTGAAGAGCTGCTAGAGGAGCTAAAGGATAAATTAGAAAATAGCCATCAGAGTATTCTTTCTGGACCGCTAATGAGAGTAATCGTAAAAACCGGATATCGGAAGATAAGTGCCGAACAGCTGGAGCTGATCAAAAATATTTTTAAAGCTAAGGGTAATCTTTTAGTACAAGCTATCGAAAATGAAATTGAAGAAATGAAAGATCGACTAAAAAGTCAAGTTAAAGTGTTAAATGGAATAATCCGCTCAGGACAAGTTGCCGAGGTAGAGGGAAACGTGCTTTTATTGGGGGATGTTAATCCCGGTGGTAATCTATTAGCTACGGGAGATATCTATATACTTGGAGCTTTAAAGGGTGCTGCTCATGCCGGCAGGTATGGGGATCAAGATGCGAAGGTAATATCTCTAGATCTGCAGCCTCAGCAGCTTAGAATTGCAGAATTTTTCTATAGTTTTACTGAAAATAAAGCAAAAATCGATCCGCCAGTGGTTGCTTACCTAAAAGACGGCGAAATAATAATTGAACATTTCCAACATTTTAATAAATTAAAGAAAGCTTTTGGCCCATTGATTTAGGGCACAACGATCATATTCCAGCAAGAAGCTGAACCGACGTAGAAGGAATATATAGTGGGAGCACCCACAGGGCACAACGATCATATTCCAGCAAGAAGCTGAACCGACGTAGAAGGAATATTTAGTAGGAGGGATTTTTTAGATGGGAGAGGCTATCGTTATTACTTCCGGAAAAGGTGGAGTGGGTAAAACTACTACAACAGCGAATATTGGCACGGCATTAGCGTTGAATGGGAAAAGAGTCTGCTTGGTTGACACTGATATCGGCTTAAGAAATCTCGACGTTGTAATGGGTTTAGAGTTGCGAATAATATACGATCTGGTTGATGTGGTCGAAGGAACTTGCAGATTGCAGCAGGCTTTGATCAAGGACAAAAGATTCGAGCACTTATTCTTATTGCCGGCTGCCCAGACTAAGGACAAAGATGCTGTTAAACCGGAGCAAATTAAGGAAATTATCCAGCAATTAAAAAAAGATTTTGATTTTGTTTTAATTGACTGTCCGGCAGGTATTGAACAGGGATTTCGCAATGCTTTAGCGGGGGCTGACCATGCAATTATTGTCGCAACACCCGAAATTTCATCTGTAAGGGATGCTGACCGAGTTATTGGCTTAATCGAAGCGGAACGTCATATCTCTTCACCAAGATTAGTAATTAACCGCGTCCGTTATAACATGATGAAAAAAGGGGAAATGCTTGAGGTGGAAGAGATAGTCTCAATCTTGGCTATTGACCTCTTAGGAGTTGTTCCTGACGATGAGGGAGTAATCAAATACTCTAACCTTGGTGAACCAATTGCGATGAACCCCGATACCCTAGGCGGCTTGGCTTATCGAAATATCGGCCGTAGATTGCTTGGAGAAACCGTCCCACTAATGAACCTCGAAGAAAAAAAAGGAATGTTTAAAAAGCTCTTCGGCATAAAGTAACTATAGTAGCTAAAGGAGCTGTTGCAAAACGAACTAAGTTCGTAAAGCAACAGCTCCTTTTTTATAGGCAAGGGGACAGGTTGCCTGTCTGGTCGCTAATTTCGGGCAAGGGGACAGGCAATCTGTCTGGTACAATAAATCGGCTTTCTCGCCGATTTATCCATTTCCGCTTCTCACCTCCATATTATTTCCTGTTTTTACTGGAGGTTTCCCTGTTTTTTTTTTGGCAAAAGTATTATATTATATAAGGTGTAGCCAGCGAGCGGGAATTTGACAGGAAGGAAGCGAGATAAAGGTGGATTTCTCTAAGAAATATTTAAAGCAATTAGATTATTCTATTTTTTTGATCCTGATTGGACTAGCCATCTTTAGCTACTTAGGGATTTCTAGCGCTAAGCCTGATACTACTTATGCTTTTAAGCAGGTAATCTGGTTTGGTATTGGGTTTTTGGCACTGCTCTTCATCTTATTTCTGGATAAGGACTTATTTAGCCAGTATGCCTATTTTGTTTACGGTATTGGTCTAGTTTTGCTGCTGGGGCTCTTCTTTTTTGCTGATGAAACAAAAGGAATAGTTGGTTGGTACGAAATTAAAGGGGTAAAGCTGCAGCCTGCTGAATTGATGAAAATCTTTACCATAATCACCTTGGCGAAGGTTTTGAGCAAAAGGGAGGAGCAACCTTTCACGCGGTTTATTGATTTATACCCATTTTTCTTAATCATTGGTTTGCCCTTAGCACTTATTCTTTTACAGCCGGATTTGGGAACCGGGTTAGTCTTTATCTCGATTATGCTTAGTATGATGCTGGTATATGGTATTAAATTTCGTCATTTCGCGATTTTGGGAAGTATTGCTGGAATAGGAGTATTTGCCCTTACATTAATTTATCGTTTCAATCAGGAATTGTTTTATAAAATCATTGCTGAATATCAATGGCTAAGGTTAACCTCCTTCTTAGACCCGAGTAAAGATCCTTTAGGAAGCGGCTATCAGGTTACTCAATCATTGATTGCGATTGGGTCCGGACAGCTCAATGGAGTTGGGTTGTATTTAGGAAGACAGGGTAAAGATAATTGGGTACCCGAATCCCATACAGATTTTATTTTTTCCGTAATCGCTGAGGAACAGGGCTTTATCGGGGCAAGTCTTTTAATCCTTCTTCTATTCTTCTTAATTTATCGGATTATTAGAATCGGCATAGACTCCAACGATAAATTTGGAACCTATGTGGCTGCTGGCTTAATCGGCATGTGGGTGTTTACAATCTTCGAAAATATCGGAATGACCTTAAGTCTAATGCCAATCACGGGTATTCCCTTGCCTTTTATCAGCTATGGAGGAAGCTCAATGCTGACTAATTTTATCTCTCTTGGAGTTATTTTAAATATTGGAATGCGAAAGAAAAGGCTAATGTTTGATTAGCAAGTCTCTCAGATAAATAATTTTTCAATAACTGACCATCATTAAACGGTCGGTTTTTTTATATCTTTCCGCTATTTTTATGAATATATCTTTGAGACAAGTCATATTCTTTAGTAATTAAGGCGGGCAGGAAGGCTGGGGAAGAAAGATGAATTATCATTCCGAGATTCAAAAGAGAAGGGAAAAGCGGCTTTTGGAATTAAAGAAAATAAACCGTTTACCGAATACGAATCGCTCGATTGGCTTTAATTCACATTTTGAGCAGAAAATAAAGACTGGATTTTTGGTAAAAACAGCAATTTCTCTTCTCTTATTAAGTGCAGTTTTTTTCGTTTTTCAGATCAATCATCCTTTTGCGCAGAATACCAAGAGCTTTATTCAAGAGGTTTTGACCAGAGAATATAATTTTTCCGGATTGAATGCCTGGTATCAAGAAAAGTTTGCAGGATTTCCCGCAATAATTCCGACCTTCAATATAACAGAAAAAGACCCACAGTCAGTTGAGAAATATGGCTCACCGCTTTCCGGTCCTCCCCTAGAGATCTCTGAAACGCAATTTGGGATTTATCTTACCACTACTCAATACCAGCCGGTCGTTGCAATCGAAAAGGGTTTAGTTACTTATGTTGGCGAAAGCAAAAATTCAGGGAAAACAATTGTGATCAAGCATGAAGCAGGTGTAGAAAGTATCTATGCACTGTTTAGCAGTGTTGATATTCAGGTGAATGACTGGGTGGAGTCTGGGCAGATACTTGGACTGGTTGATCAAAAGCTTTATTTCTCGATTAAAAATCAGGAGAAGTATCTAAATCCTTTGGAAGTGATTGCCTTTGATTAAAATTAATCCATTTTTTTGGTTGGTGATAATTGGCGGGATTCTTACCGGTCAATTTCTGGAGATCATCACCTTATTTGCAGTAGTAATAATTCATGAGCTTGGTCATGTTTTTGCAGCTAAGAGCTCGGGCTGCAAGATTATTGAGATTCAACTATTGCCCTTCGGTGGAGTGGCAAAGATTGACATCACCTCAGACTCAATTTGGCATGAGCTGCTAATAGCGGTGGCGGGTCCTCTGCAAAATTTAATAATGATCTTAATGGCAGTGGCTTTTCGAAAAGTTAGTTTGTGGTCAAACGATTGGACCACTTTTTTTATTCAGGCAAATTTATGGATTGGTCTATTTAATCTAATTCCTATTTCACCTTTAGATGGCAATAAAATTTTACGAAGTCTGTTTTATCTTTTTTTTCCCTATAAAAGAGCAATAATGGTTTCGGCATTCGTAAGTATTATCTTAACAATATTATTTTTATTCTGGTCTTTAGGAATCACCATCGGAACGAGAATTAATTTGAATGGTGTGCTTCTAGCAGTCTTTTTTATCGTCAATAACTATCTAGATCTCAAGCAAGCACCATATGTCTTCTGGAGGTTTCTATTACGGAAGGCTAATCAGCAGCCAATGAGAAATATCTCGGCAATTCAAATTGTTGTTCCAGAGAACCTACCGGTTATGTCGGCGTTACAGCTCTTAAAAAAGGATAGATATCATTTGTTCTATGTGATAAATGACCAAGGTGGAATAATAAAAATAGTTCCCGAAGAAAAATTGTTGCAAACAGTCTATCAACAGCAGGAAATATATCAACCAATTGCAAATATTTTGTGCTAAATATTATGGAAAAAGTTATAAGTATGGTAAAATATAATAATGTCTTAGAAAGAAAGTAAGGAGGGAGGAAGTCATGAAGAAGATAATTGTTGAAGTGGGTCATAACACTACGAAGGCAGCGATTCTCGAGGATGGCCAGCTGGTGGAATTTCATGTAGAGAAAAAATCAGAGGATTTAGTTGGGAATATCTACATTGGAAAGGTTGCCAACGTTCTCCCAGGTATGCAAGCAGCCTTTGTTGATATCGGCTTGGGGAAAAACGCTTTTTTATATGTTAGTGATGCCTTGCCAGCCAACAATGAGGATGAGCAGCTTCCCACTCCGACGATTAGAGAGGTCTTAAGTGTTGGTCAAAAATTAGTAGTTCAGGTTCTTAAAGAACCATTTGGCAATAAGGGTCCAAGGGTTACCACCCATATTTCTCTGCCGGGTAGATACATTGTCTATATGCCTGAAAGCAATTATATCGGTGTCTCGAGAAGAATTGTTGCTGAAGAGGAGCGAAGCCGTTTAAAAAATTTCGGTGAAGCGATTAAAGAACGACAAGAAGGGCTAATAATTCGAACAAATGCCCAAGAGGCTAGCGAAGAGCAGATAAAAAGGGATCTGCAATTTTTAAGGACCTTATGGGATAAAACTATAAAACAGGAGCTGCAAAGCCCAGTACCATCACAAATTTATCGTGATTTAGAACTTGTACCAAGGCTTGTTAGGGATATTTTAGCAGAGGATGTTGCGCTCTTTGTCATTAATAATGGTTACGAGTATAAAAAAATTAAGGATATGGTCAACTCATACGCACCTGAATTAAGTGAGCGCTTATATCTTCATTCAGGCAAAGAGGATATCTTTTCGGCTTATAATGTTCAAGGAGAGATTGATAAATTAACAAAGCGAAAGGTTTGGTTAAAAAGCGGTGGTTATCTAATCATTGATAAAACAGAGGCCTTGACCGTTATTGATGTAAACACCGGGAAATATATTGGACACTCGCATCTAGAAGATACCGTCCTAAAAACAAATATTGAGGCAGCAGGGGAAATTGCTAAGCAGCTTCGACTAAGAGATATTGGTGGAATAATTGTTATTGATTTCATTGATATGGAAAGAACGGATAATCGAGAAAAGGTCTTAGGAATATTAAGTGAAGAGATGAAGAAGGATCGCACTAAATCAAACATCATGGGAATTACTCAATTAGGTTTGGTGGAACTAACAAGGAAAAAAGTAAGACAGAGTCTTGATACTGTACTATTGCGAAACTGTCCTGTTTGCGATGGCTTAGGTCGGGTTAGCACTGAGGAGGAAGTGTTTAATAAGCTAGAAAGAGAATTAAAAACCTATCAGGAGCATACAACAATTAAGGCTTTAACAATCGAGCTTAACCCCCAATATGCCGCTAGCCTCTTGGATCAGAATAACTCAGTTCTGAACAGACTGGAGGAAATTAGCTCCAAAATAATTACCATAAAAAGTAACGAAGCTATGCATATTGATAAATATAAAATTCAGTTTTTACTTGATTGACACAGTTTCATATCTATGATAATATTTTTATTGGTGTTTTAGAAACATCACTAACCGCACAAAATGGGTTATAAGCAGAATCTGCACCTATTTTTGGCGAGACCCCAAACAGAGGAGGTGCGGCATATGTACGCAATTATTAAAACAGGTGGCAAACAGTTTAAAGTGCAAGAGGGCGATGTTATCTATATTGAGAAGCTAGCAGCTAGCGAGGGTGACGTTGTAGAATTTTCCGACGTTTTAATGGTTTCCAAGGATAATGGATTGGTTGTTGGTGAACCATTTGTTGACGGAGCAAAAGTAACTGGCAAAGTCGAAAAGCACGGTCGAGGAACAAAAATCCTTGTGTATAAATACAAGGCAAAGAAGAACTACCGACGTAAGCAAGGTCATCGCCAGCCATTCACTAAAGTTACAATCGAAAAGATTAACGCTTAAGGTTATTATGATTAAGGTGGAAGTAACGCAATCTTTACAAAATGGACGAATTGAAACGGTAACTATCAGCGGTCACTCTTTTTATGATGTGCCGGGCAAAGATATTGTCTGCGCAGCTGTTTCTGCCTTGGCTATCGGGGCAGTCAACTCCACTGAAGCACTATTAGGTATTGATTTGCATCCTACTGAAAGCTCTAAGAGCGGAGGATACTTATCATGGGTCGTTCCTGTTATAGCTGACGACCTGCTGGACCAAAAGCTGCAACTATTGATGGGAGCCATGCTCGAATCTATGAAATCCATAGAGGAAAGCTATAATCGATACTTAAGTATTAGAGTGAAAGAATAAGGAGCACCCTACGGGCACAACGATCATATTCCAGCAAAGAAGTGATTCGACGTAGCAGGAATATATTAATAAGGAGGTGGACATTATGCTAAAAATGAATTTGCAATATTTTGCTTCCAAAAAGGGAGTAGGTAGTACCAAGAATGGTCGCGACAGTATCGCTAAGCGCTTAGGTGTTAAACGTGCTGATGGACAGACTGTTAGCGCAGGAAGTATTTTAGTTCGCCAGCGAGGTACCAAAATTTATCCAGGAACTAACGTTGGTATTGGTGGAGATGATACTCTATTTGCAAAGGTTGAAGGCGTTGTTAAATTCGAACGTTTAGGACGAGATCGCAAAAAAGTTAGTGTATATCCACAAGCAATTGAAGCATAAAGCAGATCAAGTGTGATAAATCCCAGTCAACTGACTGGGTTTTTTGTTTTCGACATCTTAAGTTAGCAACTGTTCCTCATCTGAAGATTAATTTTAAGTTTCTACTCTACATGTAATAATAAATAAGGTATACTAGATTGGTACTCATAAATTAATTGGGGTTGATTTCCATGTCTAATAAAAATCTTTTGATTGTTTTAGCTATAATCTTGATACTTCAACCCATTCATAGTATGGGGACGTGGTTCAGTTTAAGCTTAATGATCCTAGGACTTTTAGTTCTTACTTTTTTTTGGATTAAATTTGATTTTAGGTGGAAGTCTAAGAAAAAACAAAATAGTCAGATAGAGAGTGCTGATCAGTTAGTTAACACTTATCAGTCTGACGGAGCAACTGTTTCTAATAGGACGATCCTTGATCTCCTAAAAAGCTACCGTCATGATTGGTTGAATCATCTGCAGGTGATCTTGGGTTATGTTTCTTTAAAAAAGCATGAACAAATAGTATTTTATATTGATAAGGTTAACACGCTTGCTAAACAAAGAAGCTTAATAAGCTCCTTTGCTAATCAGGAGCTGGCAGTTTTTTTGTTAATGCTCCCTTTACATTATCCCAAACTAAAAATTGAGTTGGATTTGACTGACGGAGTAGAGGTAATCGAAAAAAAGATTGCCGGGGCTTGGGTGCAAAACTATCTAAAAGCCTATATCGATTGCTTTTACTTTAATTTACAGGAATCTCAGCAGAATTTTTTGGCTATTTCACTGGGTGCTGGGGATAATCAACTGATTATCAATTTTGAATTTGAGGGTAATGCTAAAGATTGCTACAAGGATATCACTCGTTTGGCTGAGAGGCTAAAGAGTGAGGGGGGCAAGCTGTTGATAGATATCTATAATGAACAAGAGCTGATAACTGAACTTTATTTCCCTGCGAATAGAGCACAATAATCATATTCAAACGAAGTTAGATTTGCCAACGCGCTCCGTCGTCCGTTGCTTTTCTAGAATGAGAAGGTTGTAGAAAAGCAACTCCCAAAAGTCGCTGCTTATGGCAAATCTAACTTCTTAACTGAGAAGCTAATCGATGTAGTTTGAAAATATAAATAGGATGCACCCAAAGGGCACAACGATCATATTCCAGCGGGGAAGTTAATCGACGTAGTATGAATATTTTAATAGGACGGTGTAACTGATGTTTGTTGATAAAACAACGATATACATAAAAGGCGGAGACGGCGGAAACGGACAAAAATCCTTTCGGCGAGAAAAATATGTTCCTGAAGGGGGACCCTCAGGCGGCGATGGTGGAAAAGGCGGAGATATAATCTTAGAGGCCGATGAGGGCTTAAGAACACTTTTAGATTTCCGCTACCAGAAGCATTTTAAGGCTGATCGAGGAGAGCATGGTAAAAATAAAGCACAGCATGGAGCCAATGCTGATGATAAGCTGATTAGAGTACCACAGGGTACGGTTGTGATTGATGATGATACAAACGAGATTATCGCCGACTTAACTCGCCATAAACAGCGGGTGATTGTCGCTAAAGGTGGCAGGGGCGGTCGAGGCAACATGCGGTTTGCCACCTCAGCAAATCCCGCGCCGGATATCTCGGAAAAGGGAGAGCCTGGAGAGGAACGGTATATTACTTTAGAATTAAAAGTCTTAGCTGATGTTGGACTGGCAGGATTCCCAAGTGTTGGTAAATCAACATTGCTTGGAGCAGTATCTAAGGCCCGACCCAAAATAGCGGCATATCACTTTACTACTCTGGCACCTAATTTAGGGGTTGTCGAAGTAGGGGACGGTCGGAGTTTTGTGATGGCTGATTTACCAGGATTAATTGAGGGTGCTCATTTGGGAGCAGGCTTAGGTCATCAATTTTTACGGCATATTGAACGTACCAGAGTAATTGTCCATGTGGTCGATATGGCTGGTACCGAGGAGCGAGATCCCTACGAAGATTGGATAAAAATAAATCAAGAATTAGAGCAGTATAATTTTAGATTAATGGAAAGGCCACAAATTATTGCGGCGAACAAAATGGATCTTCCGAGTGGAGAAGAAAATCTCCAGAAATTTCGTGATCAACTAAAGGAGCACTCAACGGGCACATCGATCATATCCCAGCACCCAACGGGCACAACGATCATATCCCAGCAAGATAGTGTTTCGACGAAGCAGGGATATATTAATAGGGCGCACTACCCAATATACCCGATTTCAGCGGTTACCGGTCAAGGGATTAAGGAATTATTATATGCCGTTGTTGATTTATTGGAAACCATTCCGGTAACACCTTTAGTTGAGGAAGTTGAGCAGGAAGAACGGAAAATTTATAAGCACGATCCAGAAGATACTGATGAGTTTACAATCAGAAGAGAAAATGAATTTTATGTGGTTGAGAGCAAAAAAATTGAAAAACTCTTCAAAATGACTGATTTTAATCAGCATGATTCTGTTCAGCGCTTTGCGAGAATCCTCAGAAAAATGGGGGTTGAAAGTGAATTGAAAAAAATGGGCGCTAAAGAAGGAGACAGTGTTCGGATCGCTGAATTTGAATTTGAACTGGTTGAATAGCAGGATTTTTTTAGACTCGGATTGCGGGTTGGTCGATTGATCATTCCTTTCCTGAGTCTATTTTTTATCTACATCATTTTTCCTCTTGTTAAGTTGGCGGATTAGGGTTATAATGTCCTTTATATGCAGACCAATGTATTTTTACAGTGGACTATGAAAGGAGTATTTAGAATGGGTGAGAGAAAACAGCTTAGGGTAGGATTATTGGGATTGGGTACTGTAGGATGTGGTGTGATTAAGTTAATTGAAGGTCACCAGCAGGATTTAATCATGCAGACAGGTTATGAAATTATTATTGAGAAGGTTTTGGTACAGGATCTCGAGAAAAAAAGAAATTGCAGCATTGAACCAGAATTATTAACTGATTACCCATTAGAAATACTTAATAACCCGAGAATCGATGTTATAATAGAAGTAATGGGAAATGTTCAGCCAACCTTCGAGTATTTAATGCATGCCTTAAGCACAGGCAAACATATTGTCACCGCCAATAAGGACTTAATTGCTATTCATGGTGCAGAGCTGCTGGCTGAGGCTAGCCGGAATCAATGCGATATTTTTTATGAAGCAAGTGTTGCCGGCGGGATTCCGATAATCCGAGCTTTGGTTGAAGGCTTTGCTTCTGATCGGATAACTAAACTGGTCGGCATAGTTAATGGAACAACTAATTATATCTTATCGAAGATGAGCGAAGAAGGAGCACCCTTTACTGAGGTTCTTGCCAAAGCTCAGGAGCTTGGCTACGCCGAAGCAGATCCAAGATCAGATATTGAAGGTTTAGATGCCGCAAGAAAGATGGCAATTCTAAGCAACTTAGCTTTCCATATGGATGTAAGCATTGAGGATGTGGAGTATAAAGGAATTACGCAGGTAAGCAAAGAAGATATTAAGTATAGTAAGCAGCTAGGCTACGAGATTAAACTCCTTGGTATCGCCAAGCTTAATGATCAGCAATTGGAGGTTAGTGTCCAGCCTACAATGATTCATAAAAAGCATCCTTTAGCTAAGGTTAGCGGAGTATATAACGCTATCTATGTCTATGGTGAGGCAGTGGGAGAAACGATGTTTTATGGTCCAGGAGCAGGGGAACTGCCGACCGCTACGGCAATCGTCTCTGATTTGGTAACAGTTGTTAAGAATATCAGTTTAGGAGTAAGTGGCCGAGGAATTGTTCCTCCTTATCAGCCTAAGCTGCTGAAGACTTCCGCAAAGAAGGTTTCTCGTTATTTTCTGCGTTTGAAGGTAGTCGATCAGTTAGGAGTTTTAGCCAAGCTTACGCAGTCCTTTACTGATTATCAGATTAGCTTACAAGAAATCCTCCAACTACAGGATGTGGATACATGCCGAGTGCAATTAATTCTTACCACTCATTTTACCTCAAAGGAGCAGCTAAATAATTTGCTAGCTACCCTTGAACAACTGGAGATAGTTGAAAAAATATGCAGTGTTTACCCAATAGAAGGAGGAGAACTACGTTGAGCAACCAGCCATTATTAAAGAGGTATCAAGATTTTCTACCAATCACTGAAAAAACACCTATACTCTCGCTTCATGAAGGGAATACTCCGCTGATTGAAGCAAAAAATCTCTCAAAGGAACTGGGAATTAATCTTTTTTTGAAGTTTGAAGGAATGAATCCGACCGGCTCATTTAAGGATCGAGGAATGGTGATGGCTGTCGCGAAGGCTTTGGAGGCCGGAGCAAAAACCATAATTTGCGCTTCAACTGGAAATACCTCGGCAGCAGCTAGCGCTTACGCAGCTAAAGCGGGAATTAAGAGTATTGTCGTTATTCCCGATGCCAATATTGCCTTAGGCAAACTGGCTCAAGCAATAGCTTACGGAGCAAAAGTTATTTCGATTAAAGGGAACTTTGATGAGGCATTGGACATTGTCAAAGAAATCTCCGCAAAGGGAGAGTATACCTTAGTTAATTCCTTAAACCCTTACCGGATTGAAGGACAAAAAACCGCTGCCTTTGAAGTTGTGGATATTTTAAGCGATGCTCCGGACTATCTAGCAATTCCGGTTGGCAATGCTGGGAATATTACTGCTTATTGGCGGGGGTTCAAAGAGTATCAACAAGCGGGGATTAGTACCAAGTTGCCCAAAATGTTGGGATTTGAAGCAGAAGGAGCAGCGGCATTGGTTCGCGGCGAGCCGATTGCCAATCCGGAAACTATTGCTACAGCTATTCGCATAGGTCGACCGGCTAGTTGGGATGGCGCGCTAAATGCTGTTAAGGAATCATCTGGCGAGATTGATTTTGTTACAGATGAAGAGATTTTAGCCGCTTATAAAATTGTTGCAGCTAAAGAAGGAATTTTTGTCGAGCCTGGCTCAGCAGCCTCATTGGCGGGAATTTTTAAGAAGCTTAGAGAAGGACGGATTCCTAATGGAGCACAAGTAGTTAGCGTTTTGACAGGTCATGGACTAAAGGATCCGAATATTGCCGTGCAAACAATTAATGTCAAGCCGCTTGTTGTAGAAAATGACTACCAAGCAGTTCTTACTGCTGTTCAGGCAACAAAGGAGTAAGGCGATGACTAATAATCACCAACGGTTTATCATCAAGGTTCCTGGGAGTTCAGCTAATCTGGGAGCAGGCTTTGACTCCTTTGGCTTAGCTTTACCATTATATTTGACCATTAAAATTCAACGTGCTGAAAAAACAGTTATAAAATTAATTGGTGAGCATCTATCCACTTTACCGAACAATCAGGATAATTTAATCTACAAAACGATTGAGCATCTTTTTAGCTTAGAAAACGAGGTTGTCCCGCCAATTGCCATGGAAGTCGAGAGTGATATCCCTTTAGCCAGGGGTCTTGGAAGCAGCGGATCAGCCATCATCGGCGGCTTGTTGGCGGCAAATCAATTGCTGAAAAATCCAAAAACGATTGATCAGCTGTTTCAAATAGCCGTAAAGCTAGAAGGGCATGCCGACAATGTTGGGGCCTCACTATACGGGGGTTTTGTTGTTACGGCCTATGATGGTCTAAGTGCACGAGCTGAAAAACTGCCTTTTCCTGAGGATTTAAAGATTATATTGGCAATACCGGATTATTCTTTGCCAACAAACGTGGCGAGGGAGCAAATTCCGGAAGCAATTCCTTTAAAGGATACTGCATATAATATTGGGTATGCTTCGCTATTCATTGCTTATATCTTAACAGGTCAGATTGAGAAGCTGATAACTGTAATGAAGGATCAGGTACATCAACCATATCGCCAAAAGGCAGTAAAGGGATTAAGTAAGCTTATTACCATGGGAGAGGAATCTGGGAATTTTGGTGCAGTATTAAGCGGAGCCGGACCAACAATTCTATTGTTGGCTAAGTCGGCGCAAGTTGCTGCAGCTGAAAAAACGATAAAAGAGCTTACTTTGGAGTTGGATTTTGAAATGATAATAAAAACTGTCTGTTTTTCAAAAAATGGTGCTGAATTGCTGGTCAATTAAAATTTGGCACAAAAAAACCTAATGTGTACAAAGCTGAAACGAGTTCACATGGAGGATAAAATGATGATGAGTAAAAAAGACGAAGAAATATATTATTTGGTTAAGCAAGATATTTTGCCGGAAGCAATTATCAAGACAATTGAAGCTAAGAAGCTGTTAATCAGCAATGAAGCATCTACAGTATTTGAAGCTGTGGAAAGGGTCGGCTTAAGCCGTAGTGCCTTTTATAAGTACCGGGACGGTGTCTTTCCATTCAATGCCATGATGAAGGAAAAGATAATAACAATTTCTATGGATTTGGAACATAGGTCCGGTCTATTATCGAAGGTTCTCTCGTTAGTTGCTCAACTTGGGGGTAATATTTTAACGATTAACCAGTCAATTCCTTTACAAGAAATAGCCAATATTATTTTGTCGATCGATACTGTTTATCTACAAGAGGGATTAACGGAGTTGGTGGAAGCTCTTAAAAAAATTGATGGAGTTCGAAAGGTTCAGATAATCGGCAGGGGCTAGAAACTTCCTAGGAAAAACAGTTTTTTTGAGTAAAGCGTTAGCAAAATACCTATAGACGCATATGATGTAGAGTATTTTAGCTAGGAGGTTTTACTAATGAAGATTCATATAGTGAAAAAGGGAGAAAACTTGTGGGAAATAGCCAGGAAATATAATATGGATTTGCAGGATTTAATTGAAGCAAATCCCCAGCTGAAGAATCCTGATCAATTAGAGCTAGGGACTAAAATTATTATTCCCTTGGGCAAATATGTTTCTGAGCCTAGTATCCCACAAAAGCAAGCACCTGCTAAGGAATTTGAGTTCGGGTTACAACCTAGACGGGAAACACCGGACAGCTATCAAGAATACCTAAAAGAACCAATGATGCCAATGATGCCAATGATGCCGACTATGCCATCGGATCAGATGAAACCGATGATGCCCGAATATCCTTTTGACCAACAGCGGCAAGAAAAACACAAGTATGATATGCCGAAGACGGGTTTACCACAGCCAGAATTTACTGAACAGCAAGAACAATGGCAGGAGAATCTGCCGTATGGACAGCGCCCGCAGCAAATGCCATATGGGCAACAGCCATATGGACAACGCCCTCAGCAAATGCCGTATGGACAACAACCGTATGGACAGCGCCCGCAGCAAATGCCATATGGGC
>Ga0209347_1002616_pt1 | contig 23097 bp, 20 predicted proteins | sample AutmiccommuBRH23_FD_187382 | JGI IMG/M metagenome (GOLD analysis project Ga0209347, IMG submission 187382) | Deep subsurface microbial communities from Mt. Terri, Switzerland - Autotrophic microbial communities BRH/23 (SPAdes) (version 2) | ecosystem: Environmental > Aquatic > Deep subsurface >...
CGCTGCCCAGCATCTTGCCCTTGGCGGCGATATTGGCGTTGAGCCCGCCCTGATTGTGAATCTCGACGCAATGATCGACATAGACCTGCAGCATGTCGATCTTGGCGTCCATTTCGGCCATCTTGAACTGGGTATTCTGCATATCCGACAATTTCTTCCCGAACACATCCCGTTCCATGACAAATTCGCGCGTGATGTCGAAGGCGCGCCGCGCCGAGGCGGCATAGCCGACCATCGCGATCAGCCGTTCCTCGGCCAGGCCCTCCATCAGGTGGATGAAGCCCTTGCCCGGCGTGCCCAGCGTGTTTTCCTTCGGTATCTTGACGTCATTGAAGAACAGTTCGGCGGTGTCCTGCGCATGAAGGCCGATCTTTTCCAGATTTTTGCCCCGCTCGAAGCCCTCCATGCCGCGCTCGAGGATCAGCAGCACCATCGCATGCTTGTCGGCGACACCGTCGATCTTGGCGGCGACAATCACCACGTCGGCGTTGATGCCGTTCGAGATATAGGTCTTCGAGCCGTTGAGCAGCCAGTGGTCGCCCATGTCCTTGGCCATGGTCTTCATGCCCGACAGGTCGCTGCCCGCGCCGGGTTCGGTCATCGCCACGGCCAGGATCGTCTCGCCGCTGACGCATTTCGGCAGGAAGCGCTCGCGCTGTTCCTCGTTGCCGATATTCTTCAGATAGGGCCCGACCAGCCGGCTGTGCAGCGTGTTATACCATTCGCCGCAGCCAGCCCGCGCGGTTTCCTCGATGATGATCTGCTCGTAGCGGAAATCATTGTCGCCCATGCCGCCATATTTTTCGTCCGGCCAGATCATCAGAAAGCCCTGTTCGCCGGCCTTCCTGAATATCTCCCGGTCGACAATCCCGGCCTCGCGAAATTCGTCCATCCGCGGCGCCACCTCGTCGGCGAGAAAACGGCGATAGGCGTCGCGGAACATATGCTGTTCTTCGGTAAATTTGCGCATGTGAAAATCCTTCAATCCAAGAGGGGGCCGGCGTGCCAAGGCCCGCCGCTTTTGTCCCAGCCTTAATGGGCAGGATTTAATCGGTCAATTAAGAAACAAGGGCGTTGCAATTGTCCGGCGATCATCGGTATGGCTTTTCCGTGGAAAAGACAGAAAAACCCTTCATCCTTGGACTGGGCGGCACGACCAGCCCGCTATCCTCGACCGAATGCGCTCTGGCAATTTCGCTGGAGGCTGCTGCCGCCGCTGGTGCGGAAACCGAATTGTTCGGATCGGACCGACTGTTGGCGCTGCCCCATTATCGGTCGGATCCGGCGGGACTCAACCAGACCGGCAAGGACCTGGTCGCGCTGGTGCGCCGCGCCGATGGTCTGATATTGTCGAGTCCCGGCTATCACGGTACCGTCTCCGGCCTTGTCAAGAATGCCATTGACTATATCGAAGAAACGTCAACGGATGATCGCATCTACCTGGATGGCTTGCCCGTCGGGCTGATCGTCACCGCTCATGGCTGGCAGGCGGTCGGCAGCACATTGGCGGCGCTGCGCTCGATCGTTCACTCGCTGCGCGGCTGGCCGACACCGCTGGGTGTGGGGATCAATGCATCGGGCGGCATGTTTCGCGATGGTGCGTGTGCGGATGCAGGGGTGAACGAGCAACTGAAAATGGTGGCTGAGCAAGTCATGCTGCGTGCCGTAGCGCGCTGATTCAATCTGGCGGCATATTGCCGTAAAAATCCCGGTACCAGTTCACGAAATTCTGCAGGCCGTCTTCCAGCATCACCTTAGGTTGATAGCCGGTAAGCGCATGCAGCCGCGACACGTCGGCGTAGGTGGCGGTGACATCGCCCGGTTGCATCGGGCGCATGATCTTCTCTGCCTCGATACCCAGCGCTTCCTCCAGTGTCCGGATCATCTCCATCAGACCGACCGGCCGGCTGTCGCCGATATTGAGAATGCGATTGCCATGCGGCGCAGGCGGGTGGTCGAGCGCGCCCAGGATGCCGTCGACGATATCATCGATATAGGTGAAGTCGCGGGCCATCCTGCCCTCGCCGTAGACCTCGATCGGCTCGCCCGCCAGAATCTTCCGGGTGAAGCCGAAATAGGCCATGTCGGGTCGGCCCCAGGGGCCATAGACGGTGAAGAAGCGCAGCCCGGTCTGCGGAAAGCCGTACAGTTTGGCATAGGACTGGCTCATCAGTTCGCAGGATCGCTTGGTCGCCGCATAGAGCGAGACCGGTTCATTGACGGGATCATCTTCGGTGAAACCGACCCCGCCCATCGGCTTGTCGCCATAGACGGAGCTGGAAGAGGCATAGACAAGATGCCGGAAACCGGGGGCATGACGGCTGGCTTCGAGCAGCGACAAATGGCCCTGCAGATTGGATTTCTGATAGGCAAAGGGATTTTCGATACTGTAGCGTACCCCGGCCTGTGCCGCGAGATGGATGATCCGCTGGATGCCATGGTCCTGCACCAGCGCCTTGACGTCATCGGCATCGGACACGTCCATCCGCACGAAGCGGAAACCGTCCAGCGCCTCGAGATTGGCCAGCCGGGCGGTCTTGAGCGCCGGATCATAATAATCGTTCAGATTGTCGACGCCGATCACGCTTTCCCCGCGTTCAACCAGCCGCGTCGAAACGGCATGACCGATGAACCCGGCGGCGCCGGTCACCAGCACCGGATTCCTGCTCGTTTCATCCATATGTTTTCCCATCCTCGGCTCGCTTCGCGGCAGCCCTAGCACGAACTGGTAAAAATTCTGAAAGGAGAAAAGCGAATTGCGCAAGAAGCAGAATCGGACCCTTGGTGGGAGGCAGGCGCCGAAAAGCTAACCACAATGAAAAACGGCGGCGCCTTTCAGCACCGCCGTTTCCTTGGCCTGGGACCTGTGATCAGAATTCGTAACGCACGCCAAACTGAATCCGCCACAGGGATGCGGACAGATTCTGGAAATTATTGTCGTCGGGAGAAAAGCCCTTCATCACGTAACGGCCGTTGCCATCGACACCACCGGTGATCAGCGGGGTCGTGTAGTTGCGCGACCGGAACAGATTGGCTCCGCTATCAATCAGGTTCAGCACATTGTTGAAATCGGCAAAAAGCTGAATCTTGTCTTCCACACCGAACAGGCGTCCGGGTCCGGGAAGCTCCTGCGACAGCCGCATATCCAGATCGAAGAACCAGTCATTGCGGCAGGAATTGCGCGGGATCGACTGGCCGCGATATTTCGCAATGCACTTGTTGTTGGTGATATAGCTGTCGAGGCCCGTAGCCGCTTCCGCCGCCGTCTGTACCACATTGCCGCCGACCACATTGTCGACATAGACGACATTGGGATCGGTCGGACCGGTCGGAACATAAAGCAACGCGTTGTCGTTGCCGGATGAAGAGTCATTGAACACGGCGCCATTGTCGAATGTCACGCTATAGGGACGGCCCGAACGCGCCACGAAGACAAAGCCCAGCTGGGTCGCCAGATCGTCAAAGAACTCCTCGCGGAAATTCATCGCCCAGGTGATGTTGTGGCGCGATTCATATTCCGATGTCGCCACCGCCACATTCTGCCGGTCAAACGCCGCGACAATATCAAAGCTCGAGGTTGCCGTCGAACTGGCATTGTAACGGTTGTTCTTCGCGTTGGTGTAGGCATAGCCGAGGTTGAAGCTGACGCCGCCATTGTCGGTAAGCAGGCCGCCGTTCCAATATTTGGCCAGGCGAACCGAAGCGACATGACTGTTGAAGGACGGACCATTGGTCAGCTGGATCTCGTCATCCCGGCTGGTGCTGAAGCAGGGAGCGTTGACATTGGTATATGTCGACGGCACGCCGCCGGTACCCGTCAGGGTCGCAGTACAACCGGCATTATTGGGGTCGATCGGCCGATAGATCGGGCGACCGTCGACGGTAAAGCCGTTCAGGCCCAGGGCCGGGTTGACCACCTGCGACAGGTCGACAAAGTCGGCAGGGTTGCGGAAGCGGCTGAAGATATAGTCGAAGTTCAGTTTCCAGTCGTCGAAAAAGCCGCCATTGCCGGTACCGAAGGTGGTCGACACGCCGAAGTTGGCGCGCAGCACCGTCGGGGTCTTGAAATTCGGGTCGGTCGACTGGGCGTCGCCGAGGCCCCGGGCGGCGGTATCGATCCCGGCATTGACCGCACAGGCTGGCGGGGTCGGGGCCGAACCGTTGGTAGGCACCGCCAGCTGCGTGCCGGCGGGAACGCAGTCTGAACGTCCCGTTCGCCCCTGGCCCACGCCAAAGCCGTTGTTCTGGAACGCATTCGACAGCCACACGGTCGGATCACCGCCGGTGAAGATGCCTACGCCTGCCCGGACCTGGGTATCGCTGAAGATGCCGCTGTTGAACAGGTCATAGGTCGCGGCAAAGCGGGGCATCAGCACCGGATCCACCTTGCTGAAGGCATTGGCGTTGGTGAAGCCATAGCGGGACAGGAAGACGGGGTTGGCCGCCGGCGCATCGCCATCCAGCCAGTCCACCCGGAGACCGCCGACGAGGGTCAGCTGGTCGGTCGCTTTCCATTCATCCTGCGCGTAGATCGAGAAGAGGCCGCGCTTCCAGTTGGCCGCCGCATCGTTGACATCGCCGGAGAAGGAATAGTTGCCGTAAAATCCGGCAGCGGCATTGGCGGTCAGACAGCTGGCGACATCACTGCCCGCCTGAATCTGGCTGGCTGTCGGGAAGCTGTTGGAGCCACAAGCGAGCAGACCGGCCTGCAGATCGGCCACATTGGCAAATGTATAGGTCCCGGTGGCATTCTGCACGAACAGGTTGAACACCTTGGTCTGGTTGAGCTCGCCCCCCAGGGTCAGGTTGTGATCGCCTGCTTCGAGACTGGCCTTTACCTTGAACTGGTTGATTTCGGTCTTCAGGTCATTGGCGGCGCGCGAAAAGCCGGGGCCGAATACCAGCGAACCGGTTTCACCATTGTCGGGATTGGTCACGCCGACCACGATCCGCGGGATCGGGGTGGTGCTTTGCGCTTCACCGCCGCCGACCGGATCCTGAAGATCCTGCACTTCCGAACGCGACGCGCGGATTTCGGTCGAAAAGCGATCGGTCCAGTTGGAGTAGAGGCGAGCGGAATAATAATTGGATTCCGTCCCCGAATTATAGAATGTGTTGTTGCCGGAATAGGTGCGGCTCGAGGTGCTGACATCGTCCGAACTGACCTTGGTTTCGTCGAGGCGCTGGTAGGTCGCCTCGAAGCGGTGCTGGTCGTTGATCACCCAGTCCAGGCGACCGAAGAAGCGGCGGTTGGATTCGGGGAGGCTGCGCGTCACGCCGCCGGATTCGATGCCGAAATTCTGGCGAACGATGTCCGAGACATTGTTGAATTGCGCTTCGGTGACGAACGGCAGTTCGGTTCCGAAGCCCGAACCGATCGGTCCGGTGACCTGCGACGATCCCAGCTTGGCTTCTTCATAGCCGAAGGAAAAGAACAGGCGATCCGGAATGATCGGACCGGAGAGGGTGGCACCATAGCGCTTCTCGTTGAACGGATCGATCGCCAGTTCCGTGTCGCCGAATTTGTCGCCCTGCAGGCCGCTGTCGGAATAGGTGAAAAAGGCGCTGCCGTGGAACTGGTTCTGGCCGGCCTTGGTGACGACGTTGATCGCGCAGCCGGTAAAGGCGCTATATTCCACATCATAAGGCGCGAATTCGACCGAGGTCTCGGCAATCACGTCGAACGGCAGCGGCAGCGAATTGCGCGAGGCAAAAGGCGTTCCGTTGAGGCCGTAAACGTCCGACTGGATGATGCCGTCGACCGAGAAGGAGTTCGAGCGGTCATTGCCACCCAGGCAGCTTACCCGGTCGTTGGAACCGGACCGGTCGAGGCTGACGCGGGGATCGATGCGGATGAAGTCGCGGATATCGCGGGTGATGGTGGGAAAGGTTCCCAGTTCGGCAGCGCCAAAGGACTGGCCGGGGCCGATGGCAAGCTGGGAAATCGCAACCCGCGCGCCGGTCACGACGATGACCTCTTCGTTCGCGCCACTCGACAGGCGGAAGCCGAGCGTGGTATTGCCCTGCAGGTTGATGCTGACATTTTCGAGCGTCTGGCCTTCATAGCCCGGTGCGGTGGCGGTTACCGTATAAGGGCCGCCGGTGGTCAGGCCTTCGGCCCGAAACTGGCCGGAAGCGCCGGCCGAGATCGACCGTTGCGCGCCGGTGCGCGTATCGGTGATGACGACGGTTGCGCCAGGCAGGGGATTGCCGGACTCATCGCTGACGGTCCCTTCGATGCCGGATGTAATTTGCTGTGCCGCTGCCGGAACGGCCATCAGGCCGGCGGTGGAAAGACTGACTATGCTGGCGGCCACAAGATATTTGATTTTCATGATATATATTCCCCGTTCATGAACCGATTTTGAGATAGAATTGTTTAGAATGATCGACTGCAAATCATCGACAGTGAGACCAAGGCAGGCCGTCTCTAGGGGCGTTCAATGACAGTTTTGTCTCAAGTGAAACCAGAAATGCCGCGCTGCAGCATTTTAATTTTCCAGGGCTGGACCGGGATAGCCGATTGCTGTTCGGGAACCGGGGTTTCTGTCCCGTATTTCAGACCTAACCCGTTGGTTTGCTTTTTATATTCCTAAAATGATTCGCGCGAACAGCTCATCGAACACCGGGCCGACCTGTTGCGATTTTATCACCATGTCCGCATGAATTTTCGACGGCTCGACATGGCGGTCGTGCATCGGTCCGACCTGGTTGGCGAATTGCTCGTGAACCGACTGCACGGTGCGGCCCCGTTCGCGCACATCGCGCTCGAGTCGCCGTGCCAGTCGAGTCGCGGAATCACATTCGACAAAGATGCTGAGATCGAGCAGCTCGCGCAGCGGCTGGTGCTGGAGGATCAATATGCCGTCGATCAGGATCACCGGACGCGGCTCGGTGCGCTCGGTGCGCGCCTTCGGCAAATGGGTGGCAAAATCATAGAGTGGCCGGTCGATCGCCTGCCCGCCTTTCAGCTGGGTCAGCTGGGCGCACAGCTGGTCAAAATCAACGGCATCGGGATGGTCGAAATTGGGCCCGCCCTTGCCGGCCGGCGCATCGCCGAGTCCGAAAAAATAGTCGTCCTGCGGCAGGATCACGCATTGCTCGGGGCCGAGCCGCTCGAAAATCCTGCGGGTCAGGGTGGTCTTGCCGGAACAGCTGCCGCCGCTGATGCCGACCGCCCTGGGGCTCATATCAGCCCGATTTCGCGCAGCCGCTGCTGCAGATAGTCATGCGCGGTGATCGGTTGCGGATAATGATCGGGATGGGCCTCGTCGATGCAGCTGGGCAGGGTCTCGATCAGATAATCCGGCCGGAAGTGGAGGAAGAAGGGCATCGAATAGCGCGAGAAACCGCGCCGCCCGGGGGCCGGATTGACCACGCGGTGGGTGGTCGACGGCAGCCGGTCATTGGTCAGCCGCTGCAGCATGTCGCCGATATTCACCGCCAGTTCGCCCGGCTTCGGTGTCACCGGGCGCCAGTTGCCCTTTCGGTCGAGCAGTTCGAGGCCGGCCTCTTCCGCGCCGATCAGCAGGGTGATGGTGTTGATATCCTCATGCGCGCCGGCGCGGACCGCGGGCGAATCCTCCGGCACCGGCGGATAGTGGATCAGCCGCATCACCGAATTGCCGTCACGCACCGTATCGACGAAGAAATCCGGGGCCAGCTCCAGATAGCGGGCGATCGCTTCCAGGATGCGCGCGCCGGCCTGGTCGAAGGCGGCAAACATCTCGAGATAGGTTTCCCGGAAGCCGTCCAGTTCCTGGGGCCAGATATTGGGCGGCATATAGGGTTCGAACGGGTGGCCGGCGGGCAGGTCGCGGCCGATATGCCAGAATTCCTTGAGATCGTGGATATCGGAATCCCTGGCGCTTTCCGTGCCGAACGGCGTGTAGCCGCGGGCGCCGCCACCGCCGGGGATATGGTAGCTGCGCTTGACCGCTTCGGGCAGCGCGAAAAAGGCGCGCGACATGGCTTCGGCGCGTGCGATCAGGTCTGCGGATATGCCATGGTCGGCGACCACCGCAAAACCCCAGTCGGAAAAGCTGCGGCCGATCCGCTCGGCAAAGGCGTCGGGGTCGGCTTCCGCCAGGGCCAGCGAAACGGCGGCGAGCGTGTCTTGGGTCTGGGTCATGGCGTCAGGATGCGTCCTCGTGCGGGATTGTCAATCGGGATGAGTCAGCCGAGCGACAGCAATATGCCGGCCAGCGCCGCGCTCATCAGATTGGCCAGCGATCCTGCGGCCAGCGCGCGCAGGCCCAGCCGGGCGATCACCGGACGCTGGTTGGGGGCGAGGCCGCCGGTCACCGCCAGCTGGATGGCGATGCTGCTGAAATTGGCGAAGCCGCACAGCGCGAAGATCACGATGGCGTTGGTCAGCGGCGAAATTCCTGCCTGGATCTTGCCCAGTTCGATGAAGGCGACAAATTCGTTGAGCACCACCTTGGTGCCGAACAGTCCCCCTGCCCCGAGCGCTTCGTCCCAGGGCACGCCCAGCAGATACATGATCGGCGCAAAAACATAACCGATCAGTTGCTGGAAACTGAGCTCGGGATAGCCGAACCAGCCGCCGACTCCGCCGAGCAGGCCATTGGCCAGCGCCACCAGCGCGACAAAGGCCAGCACCATGGCGCCGACCGCCACCGCCAGCTTGACCCCGGTCTGCGCGCCCATCGCCGCCGCCATGATGATATTGGCCGGCTTCTCGTCTTCATATTCGACCGCGACCACCAGTTCTTCGGGAGCCGGATCCTCGGGATTGTCCGGCATGATGATCTTGGCCATCAGGATCCCGCCGGGTGCCGACATGAAGGCGGCGGCGAGCAGATAGTCGATGCGGATGCCCATCGCCGCATAAGCGGCGAGGATCGTGCCGGCGACGCCGGCCATGCCGACGCTCATCACGGTGAACAGCTGCGACTGGGTCAGGCTGGCGAGATAGGGACGGATGACGAGCGGCGATTCGGACTGGCCGACGAAGATATTGGCCGCCGCACAAAGCGATTCCACCTTCGAGATACCGGTGATCTTCTGAATGCCGCCGCCCACCCATTTGATGATGAACTGCATGACGCCGAGATAATAGAGGATTGAAATCAGCGCCGAGAAGAAGATGATTACCGGCAGCGCGGCGATCGCGAAGCTGTTGCCGCCTATGGTCGGATCGGCGAGCGGGCCAAAGATGAAATTGGTGCCGGCCGAAGCATAGCCGAGCAGATTGGCCACACCGAACGCCATCGCTTCGATGATCCGCTTTCCAGCCGGAATATAAAGCACGATGACAGCGATCCCGGCCTGCAGGGCAAAGGCGGCACCGACCACCCGCAGCCGGATATTGCGCCGCGCGGTCGAAAGAGCAAGGGCGATCAGCAGGATCAGCGCCATGCCGGCAAGGCTGGTCAGGATGGGCATCATGCCATTTTCCCGAGCCAATGTCCGGGGCGGTTTCCGCTCACCAGGTAAAGCTCCCCGATTCGCTGTTGCAGGCGGCGGCGAGCCGATCGAGACAGTCGTCGATCCTGTCGGATATGATCAGATGCTTGCGCCGTTCGGCCGACACAAAGCCCTGTTCGGTCATGGTGTCGAGAAAGGCGATCAGCGAATCCCAATATCCGGCGATATTCAATATCGCGAAGGGCTTGTTGTGATAGCCGAGCGCGTTCCAGCTCCAGGCCTCGAACAGTTCGTCCATCGTGCCGACGCCGCCAGGCAGGGCCACAAAGGCATCGGTCAGATCGGTCATCCTGGCCTTGCGCTCGTGCATGGTCTGCACGATGTGCAGCTCGGTGACGCCGGTGTGGGCCACTTCCAGGCCTTTCAGCATTTCCGGGATCACGCCGTGGACCTTGCCGCCTTCCGCCAGCACGGTATCGGCGATAATCCCCATCAGGCCAAGTCGGCCGCCGCCATAGACAAGGTCAACGCCGCGCGCCGCCATGGCCTTGCCGAGCAATATGGTGTTCTCGGCATAAGCCGGGTTCTTCCCGGCATTGGCACCACAATAAACGGCCAGTCTTTGCAAATTGCCCCCGGTCGCGCAGCATGATCCGCCGCGATCTGATATGGTCTGTTTCTTTTTCCCTATAGAAAAAATCGGACTTGTGACTATTTCTTTTTTTCCGTCGCCGGCCGCGCTAGGCACTGGCGATGATCGAACCAGCAAAAATCAGTCTTGTCCCGCGATCCCTGTTTGTCTTCGCGGTCCTCTATGGGGGGATGACGTGCATCGCCGGAATCCTGGGGGCGAAGCAGGTGGCGATCGGGCCGCTCGCCGTGGAAGCGGGGATTTTTCCATTCCTGCTGCTGGTGGTATTGTCCAGCTCGGTCGCCGAACTGCATGGGCGCGACGTGGCCAACCGGCTGGTTCGCATCGGCTTCATTCCGCTGATCACCGCCATCGCCCTGATCCAGATCGTGCTGGCGCTGCCGACCGATCCGGGCATGTACGAACCGGCGAAACAAGCCTTTCCGATCATATTGTCGCAGGGCGCACGGCTGATGTTTGCCGGCATCATCGCTTATGGCGTGTCGCAATTTCTCAACGTCTATATCTTCTCGCGCCTGGCCAATATGAAGGGCGCGATGCTGGCTTTGCGGGCCGCCATTGCCAGCGCCCTGTCGCAGATTGTCGATACCGCCATTTTCATCACCATCGCCTTCTACGGCGAGCGGCCGATTGGGCAGCTGCTGCTCGGCCAGGGCTCGGCCAAGGTCGTGCTGTCCTTCCTGCTGGTGCCGTTCCTGATCCTGTTTTTCGTGAAGCTGGGGCAAAGGCTGGACCGGCAATGACGCAGCCGTGACGCCATGAGACCGCTAGCTAACCGAATTGACTAGCATTGGCATGCGCCAGATCTGCCTGGGTATCGATGTCGACCAGCACCGGATCCTTGCCTGCTACCAGCATGGCCTCTGCCAGCAGCTTGCGGGCACCGGAATCGCCCGCAAGAGCAATCAGCGACTGAAACGCCCCGACAGGGAAGATGGCGGGCGGCATGGCCTGGCCGTCGCGGACGGACGCCACGGTGCCGCCCGATTCTGCAAAGGCGGCGATCAACCTGTCCAGATGATCGCGGGTCACAAAGGGCATGTCGGCGAGCAGGATGCACAATGCGCCGGCACCGCTCCGGAGGGCGTGGGCCGCGGCGAGCCGGACCGAGCTTGCCTGGCCTTGTGCAGCGTCCTCGTTGGCAATGACCCGGTAGCCGAGCTCGCGCCAGCGCGCCGCGCATTCATGCTCTGGCGAGGCGATTACCAGCTTTTCGGCGAAGGGGATGTCCGCAGCCGTTTCAGCCGCGTGCAGCCCAAGCATCCTGTCGCCGAGCAGCGCGCTCAGCTTGTCCCGATCCCCAAATCGGCGCGATTGCCCGGCCGCGAGCAGCGCCAGCATGATGCCGGAGCGCGCGCTCAACTGGCGGTGAGACTTTCGAGATAGGCGATCACAGCCTGTCTTTTTGCCGCATCGGAAATGCCCCCGGCGATCATCTTCGTGCCGGGAATCCTTCCAGCCGGATTGGCGATGAACCGGTCCAGCTCTGCCGCCGTCCAGACGATGCCGGACGTCTTCAGCCCGTCCGAATAGGCGAAGCCGGCCGCCCGCCCGGCCGGCTGGCCGACGATCCCGAACAGATTGGGACCGGCACGATTGCCTGCGCCTTGCTCGGCTGTATGGCACACGGAGCAATTGGCAAAAGCAGCCTTTCCTTCGGCGATCAGGGCGCTGGCCGGACTGTCGTTGCCAGCAGCGGCAGCGATCGCGACCGGCGCGGCATCGGGCTCGCGGACGACCATCTGTTCCACCGGTCCGGGTGCCGGATCGGCACCGCAGGCCGGCAGCATGAAAAGCGACAGGCAGGCAAGGGGGCGGGCTAGGGTCATGGTTCGATTCCGATCAGGCAAAATTGTGTCTGGACAAGGGGAGCTCGCGAATCCGCGTGCCGGTGGCGGCAAAGATCGCATTGGTGACCGCCGGCGCAATCGGCGGCAGGCCGGGTTCGCCACCGCCACCGAGCCGCTCGTGGTCGCCATTGATCAGCGCCACCTCGACCGCCGGCATCTCGTTGATCCGCAGCATCGGATAGTCGTGGAAATTGCTTTGCCGCACCTTGCCGTCCCCGAGCGTGATCTCGCCATAGAGCGCTGCGGTCAGGCCATAGGCGATCGCGCTTTCCATCTGCGCGGTAAAGCCGTCGGGGTTGATGACAAAGCCGGGATCGGCGGCAACATAGACTTTCTTCACTTTCGGCTTCGGTCCGCTCATGTCGACCTCGGCGATCTGCGCGACGATCGATCCGAAGGATGGCACAAAGGCGATGCCCCGGCCATGTCTTTCGGGCAGCGCGCTGCCCCAGCCGGACATTTTCGCGGCGGTATCGAGCACCTTCAGATGACGCGCTGACCCCGCCAGCAGTTCGCGGCGGAAGGCATAGCCATCCTTGCCGGCGGCATGGGCCATTTCGTCGACGAAGGATTCGATGAAAAAGCCGTGCTGGCTGTGATCGACCGAACGCCAGGGGCCAAGGCGCAGCTGCATCGGCACGTCGACCTTGCGGATCCGGTAGCTGGCGATGTTGTAATAGGGGACGGTCGGCGCGTCCTTCGGGTCGAACAGATGGGTGTGGATATTGCTCCAGCTGACCGCCTTGCCATCCTTGTCGAGACCGCCGCGGAAACGGCTGGTCGCCGAGGGACGGTAATGGTCCTGCGCCATGTCCTCTTCCCGCGACCAGATCATCTTGACCGGATAGCCGGTGGCCTTGGCGATCCGCGTCGCCATGACGATATTGTCGCTTTCCGAGCGGCGACCGAAACCGCCACCGAGATAGGCGTTGTGATAGGTCACATCCTCGAACGAGAGGCCGGCAGCATCGGCGGCCGCCTGTCGCGCGTTGACCGGGGCCTGATGGCCCGACCAGACGTCGCATTTGCCGTCGCGCACCCAGGCGGTGCAGTTCATCGGCTCCATCGTGGCGTGGGCCAGGAACGGCACCTTATATTCCGCCTCGACCTTGATCGCCGCTTCGGCAAAGCCCTTGGCGGCATCGCCTTCCTCGGTCTCCATGTCACCGCCGTCCTCGCCGGCTTCGTCGAGATAGCGGGCGTAGCGGGCAAAGATCGCGTCCTGGTCGAGGCTGTCGGCCTCGGTCTTGCTATATTTGGTGTCGATGCTGTTCAGCGCCTGCTGCGCCTGCCAGTAGCCGTCGGCGACGACGGCGACAAAATCCCCCATGTTGAGGATCTGCAGGACGCCGGGCATGGTCCTGGCGGTCGTTGCATCCATCGATTCGACCGTTGCGCCGACCACGGGAGCCGCCCTGACCGCTGCATATTTCATGCCCGGCACCCTGGCATCGATACCGAATATCGCGCTGCCGTCGACTTTTTCCGGAATGTCATGGCGCGCCTTGGGCTGGCCCATGATCCTGTAATTTTCGGGCGATTTCAGCCTGGGCCTGGCGGGCAGGCCCTGCTCCGCGGCGGCGAGGGCAAATTTCGAAAAGGGCTCGGACTTGCCGCTCCCGGCATGCAGGATCATGCTGTCGGCGGTGGTGATTTCACTTGCCGGAACCTGCCATTCGCTCGCCGCGGCGGCGACCAGCATTTCGCGCGCCGCCGCCCCGGCGGTGCGCATCGCGCGCTGGCCGGTAGCGCGCACCGAATAGCTGCCGCCGGTGAATTGCAGGCCCATGGCCTGTGCCAGTTCCAGGATTCCGCCCGCGACCGTCGGTTCGAACAGCGCGGGGACTTCAAGATCGGGCAACAGGAAGTCGCGGCCGATCGAATCGGAGACATATTGCTTGTCCGCCGGTGCCTCGATGATCCGTACCTTGTTCCAGTCCGCGTCCATCTCGTCGGCCAGCATCTGCGCCAGCGCGGTATAGACGCCCTGGCCCATTTCGACATGCGGGATGACGGCGGTGACGATATTGTCCGCATCGACCTTGACCCAGGCATTGAGCAACTGCTCATCTTCCCCGCTGGTCAGCAGCAGCGGGCTCAGCCGGTCGATCGGATTGCCCTGGCGCACGGCGACGCCGACGACCAGCGCACCGCCGGCGACCACGCCGGCGCCGATGAAGGCGCGGCGGGTCCATTTGCCTTTTTTTGCCGGGCTGTCGGTTGCTGTGCCGCTCATGCCACCGTCTCCGTTCCAGCCGGTTGCCCGGCCGCTGCCCTGATCGCCTGGCGGATCCGGTTGTACATGCCGCAGCGGCAGACATGGCCGGCCATCGCCGCATCGATCTGTGCGTCGGTTGGTGCGGGATTTTTCTGCAGCAGGGCGGTGGCCGCCATGATCTGGCCCGACTGGCAATAGCCACATTGCGGCACCTGCGCCTCGATCCACGCCTGCTGGACCCGGTGCAGCGTGCCATCCTCGCCGGCGATGCCTTCGATGGTCGTGATCGCCTTGCCTTCGGCCGCGGAAACCGGTGTCGAACAGCTGCGCACCGGCTTGCCGTCGAGATGCACCGTGCAGGCCCCGCACTGGGCAATGCCGCAGCCGAATTTCGTGCCGGTCATGTCCAGATTCTCGCGGACCACCCATAGGATCGGCGTTGCCGGGTCAACGTCGACCTCCCGGGCCTGGCCGTTGATGTTGAGCTTGATCATGGCAATATCCCCCGGATGATTGGATAGCAATTTGCAACCTATAGCGAGCCGATCGGGTCAAGCCAAGTGGCCTTTCGGACAGGGGCTGGATCCGGTATCCCGGCTTGCGGGATGCCGGGATCAGGCGAATATATCGGCAAGGGTACCGGTATCGGTACCTTCCTTTTCCGTGCGCAGATTGACATAGATCGAGGCGACCCCTGCTCCCTGCAGTGCTCCGGTAATTGTATTGCTCGCCAATGTGACAATCGCCAGAAATATTGTGCTGAGCGATCCGATAAAGGCAACGAACATCCCGAAGATGATCGCCAGCACAAGGAAGATCAGTAACAGCACGAAAATCATCCCCTTCGATCCGGATGTCAGTTCTGCACTGCGCCTGAGGGAATCGATGATCCCGCGATCTTCGGCCATCATTACCGGAGTGGCCACGATCCACATCAGATAGAGAATGACGCCGGGCACGATGAGCAGCATCAAGCCCAGTCCGATTCCGACGGCCATCACTATTCCCAGGCCGATCAGCGGCAGCAATTTTCTGAATGCCCGGGCAACGCAATCTGCGAGGCTGAGCGGTTTGCCGCCAAGGTCATTCAGCGTTGCGACGATCAATGTGGCTTGCAACATTATTGAAAGCAGCATCAGCGCCATGAAACCAAATCCTTGCGATGAATAGCTGGCCGAAACATTGAATCCGTCCGCGCCCGTGGTAAAATTCCCCTGCGCGGTCTGCAAAAGCGCATTGGGAATGCCGACGATGAGGAACGACAGGCCCAGATAGACGACAGGGTGTCGGGCGATGACGCCAAAAATATTGTTGAGTACCCGGCTGATGTCAATTTTACCCCTTGGGTCCGCCATTTTCTGTCTCCCTTGCACCATGCGCCGGTGAGGCTGGCATATTTGTGGCCTGCGGTAAAGTTGAACCGCCCGCCGATCTTCGCTCTTGCTCCCGATACGGCTTTCTGCGACATCCTGCGCGTGGCTGAAGCGCAAGACAATGGTGCCAGGGAAAGCGCTTCCTTCGATGCGGCGTGGAGCGAGGTGCGCGCCGCCAGAGACATTCAATTTACCCCCAGCCAGCCAGCCAGACCGCCCGAAACGCCGCAATGGTGGGATGATTTCCTGACCTGGCTCGGCGAAACGCTGACGCCGGCCGCAGAAGCCGTCGCGGCGGCCTGGCCGATCATGCGGATCGCACTGATCCTCCTGCTGGCCGCCGGGCTGCTGACCCTGATCTGGGTGATCGTGGCGCCCTATGTCGAGCAATGGCGCGGCCGCCAGCGCCCAGCCGAGGAAATCTGGCAGCCGGAGCCGGAAGGCGCGCGCGCCCTGCTGGCAGAAGCGGAAGCGCTTGCCGCTGCCGGCCAGTTCGAACAGGCGGTCCGGCTTCTCCTTCATCGCAGCATCGCCGACATCGAAGAGCGTCGCCCGGATTTGCTGCGACCGTCGAGCACCGCGCGGGAGATAGAACGGTTCGACAGGCTGCCCGCTGCGCCGCGCGCGATGTTTGCCGTGATTGCCGGTCAGGTCGAGCGCGGCCTGTTTGCGGCGCTGCCGATCGACGAGAGCGACTGGCGCGCGGCGCGCGATGCCTATGCCGGATTTGCGCTGCCCGAAAGCTGGCGGATGGCGACGAAAGGATGAGCACGCAGGCCAGTCCCTTCCGGCGCACGACCATCATGATCATGTTCGCCGTCAGTTTCACGGCTTTCCTGGCGCTGCTCTATGGCCTGGGCATGGGCGATCCGCTGGCCTCGGGGAGGAATGGCGAGGCGCATGGGGCGTCCAACAGCATCGTCGGCTACAAGGCGCTCGCCAGTCTGCTGGAGAAGACCGGCGTGCCGGTGCAATATTCGCGGACCCAGGCGGGCATGGACGATCCCGGGCTGCTGGTCCTGACACCCGGGCCGTTCACGCCCGCGGAGGCTATTGCTGCCGTGGTCCAGCGGCGCGCCTATGTCGGCCCGACCATGATCATCCTGCCGAAATGGCAGGTCGCCACGGACGAGAAGCTGCAGAAAGGCTGGATGATCCGCGGCGACCCGTGGGGCGGGGAGCCGGGCGCGCAGATGCTGAAGGAACTGGCCGAGGTCAGCGTCACGGTCGATGACCGGGCGCGGGCCGGACGACCCGCGGCCTCGGCGGTCGGCCTGGCCGTAAAGACACCGGCAACGCCGGTGACGATCAAGGGCGATGCCATCCGCGCGATCGTCCGCGAACCTTCATCCGGCGCCGCGCTGGTCGCCTATCTTGATGATGGCGGTGTCTATGCGCAGCTGGACAGTCTGGAGGAATCGCAGATAACCGACGAAGAGGAGATCGACGAATCCTTCTATCCGGTAGTGATCGTCGCCGACGCCGACCTGCTCAACAATGGTGGCATGGCCGACAGGCAAACCGCCCGTCATGCTCTCGCATTGGTCAGGGCCGCTGCCACGGCCAGCGACGGCAGCGTGACCTTTGACCTGACCTTCAACGGTCTGGGCAGCGCCGAGAATCTCTTGACTCTGGCCTTTGCACCGCCGTTTCTTTCGGCCACCATCTGCCTGATCACCGCGGCGCTGGCGGCGGCCTGGATGGCCTTCAATCGCTTCGGCCCGCCGGCGATGGAGAAACGCAGCATAGATTTCGGCAAGACAGCCCTGGTCAACAACAGCGCTGCGTTCATCGGCCGGATGCAGCGGACCTATCTGGTCACCAGTCCCTATGCCAACATGATCCGCAGCCAGTCGGCCGAGGCGATCGGCGTCAGCCCGCAGGCCGGCGAACAGGAAATGCATCAAAGGCTCGATGCTCTGGGAGAAAGTGGCGGCCATCGCTTTTCGGCCTTGTACGAACGGCTGGTGCGCGCGCGCAAACCGCAGGACATTGCCGACGGGGCCGCAGCCCTTCACATCTGGAAAAAGGAATTTATCGGATGAATATCGACCAACTCGGGACTCTGGCGGACAATATCCGCGGCCAGGTGGCCAGGGCCATCATCGGGCAGGAAGAGATTGTCGACCATCTGCTGGTTGCGCTCTTTTCGTCCGGTCATGTTCTGCTCGAAGGGCCGCCGGGGACCGCCAAGACCTTCCTGGCGCAATGTTTTGCCGCGACCCTCGGGCTCGATTTCGGGCGGATCCAGTTCACCCCCGACCTGATGCCGGGCGACATCATCGGCTCCAATCTGTTCAATTTCCAGACCAGCAGCTTCACCCTGACCCGCGGCCCGATCTTCTGCGACCTGCTGCTCGCCGACGAAATCAACCGGACGCCACCGAAGACCCAGGCGGCGATGCTGGAGGCGATGCAGGAACGGTCGGTGACGATCGATGGCGAGACCCACGCGCTGGGCTCGCGCTTCATGGTGGTCGCGACCCAGAATCCGATCGAGCAGCAGGGCGTCTACCCCTTGCCCGAAGCCCAGCTCGACCGGTTCCTGTTCAAGCTGCTGATCGGCTATCCCGATGCGGAGGAAGAAAAGCGGATTGTCAGACAATATGGCGAGCGCATCGGCGCGCCGGTGCCGGGGGACTTCGGTATCGCCCAGCAGATCGACGGCAGCACGCTGGAAGATGCGACCCGGCTGGTGCAGTCGGTGAAGCTGGTCGACGACGTGGTCGACTATATCGTCCGTCTGATCCGGGCGACCCGTGAAACCGCCGAGCTGGAGAATGGCGCCAGTCCCCGTGCCGCGGTCATGCTGGCCCATGCGGCGCGCGCGCGTGCCGCCATCTCCGGCCGCGATTATGTCATCCCGGATGACGTCAAGGCGCTGGCGCCGTCGGTGCTGCGCCACCGGACGATATTGTCCCCGGCCGCCGAGATCGAGGGACGGCAGGTCGACAGCATCATCACCGGACTGGTCGAGCGGACGGAAGCCCCCCGTTGAATTTCTATCCCACCGGACGGGCCATCTGGCTGATCGCGCTCGGCGCGCCGCTCGCCGCGATACTGGCGGCGATCATTCCGTCGCTGTGGGCGATTGGTGCGGCCTGGGCGCTGATGATCGTGCTGCTGCTGCTGCTCGACGGTCTGGTGGCTGCCAAGGCGAATGAAGTGCGGCTGGCGGTGGCCAAGAGTGCCGAAATCGGTGCGCCGATGAATCTGGGGCTGGAAGCGGAATTTGCCGGCAGGATGCTGCCGCAGACGATATTCGGCAATCTCGGACTCGACGAGCGGCTGGCGGACGAAGGCACCATTGCCTTTTCCCTGAAGCGAAGCCGCGCTGCAAATGGCGCCTTTTCCGGCAATGCCACGATCATTCCTGTTCGGCGCGGGATCGGAGAAATCGGCAGGCTGTGGCTGCGCTGGAAAGGGCCGCTCGGTCTGGCGTGGCGCCAGGTCCAGAAACAGGGCGCGCAGACCGTGGCGGTGATGCCGAACCTGGCGGCCGTGCGCAGTCCGACGGTGCAAATCTTTCTCCGCGATTCGCTGTTCGGCCTGCTCGCCCGGAAATTCCGGGGCGAAGGCAGCGAGTTCGAGGCGCTGGCGGAATATCAGCCGGGCATGGACCGGCGCAGCATCGACTGGAAGGGATCGGCGCGGCACAGCAAGTTGCTGGCCAAGGAATATGAGACCGAGCGGAACAACCAGATCGTGTTTGCGCTGGATTGCGGTGCCGCCATGTGCGAGCCGGTGGAAGGCCTGCCGCGCATCGACCGGGCGGTGTCGGCGGCGCTGCTGACCGCCTATGTTGCGCTGAAGGCCGGCGACCGCGCCAGCCTGTTCAGCTTTGCCGCCAAGCCGGAACTGTCGACGCCCTTCCTCTCGGGCAGCCGCAATTTTTCCCGCCTGCAGCAGGCAGCGGCGACCATCGACTACCGGTTTGAGGAAAGCAATTACACGCTGGCGCTGTCGAGCCTGCAGGACCGGCTCAAGCGGCGCTCGCTGATCATCATTTTTACCGATTTCACCGACCCGACCGCGGCCGACCTGATGCTGGAGGCGGCGGGACGGTTGATCGACAAGCATCTGGTGCTGTTCGTGGTGCTGGAGGATCGGGAACTGACATCGATCATCGACCAATATCCCGCGAGCGCTGCCGATGTCGCGCGGGCGGTGACCGCCCAGAATCTGCTCGGCCAGAAAAAGCTGGTCCTGACCAGGCTCCGGCATATGGGGATCGATGTGATCGAAGCCGCGCACCAGGATATCGGCACGCGCCTGATCAACAGCTATCTCACCATCAAGAGACGAGGCAGCCTGTGAGCAGCGAACAGGCATCGGGCATGGCGGTCCTGCGCAGCGACCGCTTCCGGCTGGAACGGGAAGGCGACTGGATCCGGCTGGAGGATATTGTCAGCAAGATGGAGAAGGGCAGGGCCCGGCGGCTGTCCGACGAGGATGTGCTGGCGCTGCCGACCCTGTACCGTACGCTGCTGTCCAGCCTGTCGATCGCCCGGGAAAATTCGCTCGACGCCGGCCTGATCGACTATCTCGAGGGACTCGGCTTGCGATCCTATTTTCTGGTCTATGGCACCCAGACCAGTTTCGGTCGCTGGCTCGGGGGTTTTTTTGGCGGCGGCTGGAGCCGTGCGGTGCGGGCGATCCAGCTCGATATCTGGATTGCCCTGTTCGTGATGATCGCGGGCGCGGTGATCGGCTATATGCTGGTCGCCGGCAACAGCGACTGGTTCTACGCGCTGGTGCCGGCCAATTTTTCGGACGTGCGGGTGCCAGGCGCGAGCGCAGACGCCTTGCGCGGCACGCTGTTCGGCGGGCAGAATGAAGACGGTCTGGGGGTGTTCGCCGCTTTCCTGTTCAGCAACAACGCGCAGGTCGCGATCCTCGCCTTTGCCCTCGGCTTTGCCTTTGCCATCCCCAGCATATTGCTGCTGATTCACAATATGGCGCTGCTCGGTGCGATGCTCTGGGTGTTTGCCGAGCGCGGCCTGACGGTGGATTTTGTCGGCTGGCTTTCGATCCACGGCACCACCGAACTATTTGCAATCCTGCTGGCCGGGGCAGCGGGGATCCATGTCGGCCGCTCGGTCGCCTTTCCGGGTACGCGATCCCATCTCAAGGCCGCCAGCGATGCGGGCAAGCGGGCCGCCCTGGTCATGGTGGGTGTCATCTTCATGCTGATCTGTGCCGGGCTGCTAGAAGGCTTTGCCCGGCAGCTGGTGGACAATACGGCGGGCCGCTTTGCGGTGGGCGGCGGCATGCTGCTGCTGTGGCTGATCTATTTCTTCGGCTTTGGCCGCGATCGGCGGAGGCCGGAGCCATGAGCGACAGCAGAGCCGTCGAGCCATGGGTCCGGCGATCCGCCACCCCGCAGCTGGACCGTATCCTGGTCACGCCGGAAGGCGTCCCGCTGCACGTGACGGTGGCCGCTGCGGGCGCGCGGGCCGGCGCGCTGGCGCTAGACATCGTCATTATCGCGGTACTGATCGGTCTGGCCACGCTGATCGGCGTCTTGCTGTTGTGGGCCTTTGGCATTGCCTTTGACGGCGTTCTGGAAAAGGCCAGCGGTCCGCTGCAATTTCTCGCTGTCCTCTGGATCATCATGGTGTTTCTGTTTCGCAACGCCTATTTTCTCTATTTCGAGTTGGGCGACCGGGCCGCGACCTGGGGCAAGCGGGCGCTGGGCATCCGGGTGGCGGCGCGGGACGGCGGGCGACTGACCGCGGAAGCGGTGATCGCCCGCAATATCGTCCGCGACGTCGAACTGTTCCTGCCGCTGGTCTTTCTCACCTCCGGCAGCGCCAGCGGGGCAATGACCGACCTGACCGCCTGGGCCGGTTTTCTCTGGGTGGCGATGTTCCTGCTGTTTCCGCTGTTCAACAGGGACCGGCTGCGTGGCGGTGACGTGATCGCCGGCACCTGGGTGATCCGGAATGTGAAACGGAATCTCGGGAATATTGTCGCGCCCTCGGCGGCGAAGCCCTTGCCGGACGGGAGCGAACCGGCCGCGCGCTACCGGTTTTCCGATGCGGACCTGTCGGTATATGGCGAATATGAACTGCAGACCCTGGAAAACGTCCTGCGCAGCGACCAGGAGGAGGCGCTGCAAAAGGTGGCCGAGTCGATCTGCCGGAAAATCGGCTGGGAACCGGGCAGCGGCGACGAGCGCGCCTTCCTCGAGGCCTATTATACCGCGCTGCGCGCGCGACTGGAGCGCAGCCTGAGACTCGGCAGAAGGCGCAAGGACAAGCATAGCGCGCCGGAATGAGTGGTCGCATGACAAACCGGATAGCGCCGACCCGCGCTTGCCGTAGCGTCAGCTTAACTGCTCGGTTAATTGCTTGTTTCCCGCGCTTTTCAGCCTATAGTCCGGCCAAATTCTGACCAAGGAGCGCTCCCATGAATCTGGAATTCACCGAAGAAGAAAAGGCCTTTCGCGCCGAAGTGCGTGAATTTATTGAAAATAATTATCCGCAGAATATCGGGACTCGCGGCGTTCAGGACGAGATGAGCCGCGAGGACATGCTCGCCTGGCACAAGATCCTGGGCAAGAAGGGCTGGTCGGTTCCGGCTTGGCCGAAGGAATATGGCGGCACCGACTGGACGCCGACGCAGCGCTATATCTGGTCGGAGGAAAATGCCCGGAAGAACACCGTGATGCCCTTGCCATTCGGCGTCGCGATGGTCGGACCGGTGATCTACACATTCGGTAATGAAGACCAGAAGGCCCAGCATCTGCCCGGCATAAGGGGCGGCGACGTCTGGTGGTGCCAGGGCTATTCGGAACCCGGAGCCGGCTCCGACCTTGCCTCGCTGAAAACCAGCGCGGTGCGCGACGGCGACGACTATATCATCAATGGCCAGAAGACCTGGACCACGCTGGCGCAGCATGCCGACTGGGGATTCTTCCTGTGCCGCACCGACCCCGATGCGGCGAAGCCGCAAATGGGGATCAGCTTCATTCTCGTCGACATGAAGACGCCCGGCATCGAAGTGCGCCCGATCAAGCTGATCGACGGCGGCCATGAGGTCAACGAAGTGTGGCTGACCGATGTCCGCGTGCCCGCGACCAATCTGATTGGCGAAGAGAACAAGGGCTGGACCTATGCCAAGTTCCTGCTCGCGCACGAACGCTCCGGCATTGCCGGCGTGGCGCGCTCCAAGCGCGGCGTCGAGCAGCTCAAGGAAATTGCCGCCTCGGAAATGCTCGATGGCAAGCCGCTGATCGAGGACATGGGCTTTGCCACCAAGATCAGCCAGCTGGAGATTGATCTCTCGGCGCTGGAAATCACCGAGCTGCGGACTCTGGCGGGCGAGCAGGCCGGCAAGGGACCGGGACCGGAAAGCTCGCTGCTCAAGGTCAAGGGCACCGAGATCCAGCAGCGCCTGACCGAGCTGACGCTGGAAGCGGTCGGCCATTATGGCACGCCCGATTTCCGCAGCTTCCCGGATGACGGGTCGAACGACTTCCCGATCGGGCCGGACTATGCCCATCATGCGGCGCCGACCTATTTCAACATGCGCAAGACCTCGATCTACGGCGGGTCCAACGAGATCCAGCGCAATATCATCACCAAAATGATCCTCGGCCTTTAACCGGAC
>Ga0209347_1002617_pt1 | contig 23084 bp, 17 predicted proteins | sample AutmiccommuBRH23_FD_187382 | JGI IMG/M metagenome (GOLD analysis project Ga0209347, IMG submission 187382) | Deep subsurface microbial communities from Mt. Terri, Switzerland - Autotrophic microbial communities BRH/23 (SPAdes) (version 2) | ecosystem: Environmental > Aquatic > Deep subsurface >...
CCCGATCAGGGCCTGACCCGCCTCCACTCTGTGATCAGTTCCGTCGGCTCAGGCCCTGATCTCGACGTCGCAAAGGGGGGTCAATTTTGGACGCCGATAGGGGGTCCGTTTTGCATGCCGATTGACACCCGGGTGGGGGGCGACCTCGGCCTGCCTGAGATCGTGCATGTGGTTCGGCTGTTTCGATCCACGCCCCCGGGTGGGGGGCGACTCATATCTGAATTTCATCTGCGCCGTGTATTCCGCGTTTCGATCCACGCCCCCGGGTGGGGGGCGACCGCGCGCCAGGCACGCGGTTGCCGTGCTGCAGCTGTTTCGATCCACGCCCCCGGGTGGGGGGCGACCGCGCATCCTTGGCTGGTGTCCGCGCCGAGACGCAGTTTCGATCCACGCCCCCGGGTGGGGGGCGACGAGTGCTGGCAGCATACGCTTGGCGCATCAACAGTTTCGATCCACGCCCCCGGGTGGGGGGCGACCAACACCAAGGTCTTTTCGGACGCGGTTCTTGTCGTTTCGATCCACGCCCCCGGGTGGGGGGCGACGCCAGCACCATGGCCCTATACGCCGCGTCATCGGGGTTTCGATCCACGCCCCCGGGTGGGGGGCGACAGTCGGGCTGGAAAACAGGCGGCGCGGGGATAGCGTTTCGATCCACGCCCCCGGGTGGGGGGCGACGACCCATTTCATCTTCGACTGTGATGACGTGCTGCTGTTTCGATCCACGCCCCCGGGTGGGGGGCGACATTTCCATCTGCGGTAACTGTAATACGGATGACGGGGTTTCGATCCACGCCCCCGGGTGGGGGGCGACTCAACCGCAGCGTGACTTTCACGCCACAATGAGGTTTCGATCCACGCCCCCGGGTGGGGGGCGACCGCGCAATGCAGCGACGGCAGCCGGCGCCAAGATGTTTCGATCCACGCCCCCGGGTGGGGGGCGACCTGCTGCCTGAGCCAGTTCGAACGCCTCTTCAAGTTTCGATCCACGCCCCCGGGTGGGGGGCGACTCGCGGCGCTGGTCGCTGCACTTCACATCACATATTGTTTCGATCCACGCCCCCGGGTGGGGGGCGACGCCCTTGCGGTCATTGATCACGCTGCCATTCAGGTCGTTTCGATCCACGCCCCCGGGTGGGGGGCGACGGTTGGTGCTGGCATGACCGACTTCTCGCAACCGTTTCGATCCACGCCCCCGGGTGGGGGGCGACGGCGGCGCGGGCGGTTGCCAGGTTGATCAGCATGGGTTTCGATCCACGCCCCCGGGTGGGGGGCGACTCGTCCATGATGTCGCCCGCGACCTTGTGAATCGGGTTTCGATCCACGCCCCCGGGTGGGGGGCGACCAGCGTCCGCAGGCGTCAGCGCGTCCATAAGCGCGTTTCGATCCACGCCCCCGGGTGGGGGGCGACATCGTCCATGATGTCGCCCGCGACCTTGTGAATCGGGTTTCGATCCACGCCCCCGGGTGGGGGGCGACTTTCTGCTTCATCGCCTTTGGCCTGATGCAAGCGTTTCGATCCACGCCCCCGGGTGGGGGGCGACGGCCAGCACCATGGCCCGATATGCCGCGTCACCGGGTTTCGATCCACGCCCCCGGGTGGGGGGCGACACGGCGCAAGACATCCTTACCCTTGGCACGGGTGTTTCGATCCACGCCCCCGGGTGGGGGGCGACGTTTCGCCTGCGGCCTGCGCCGGTATGTTATCTCGTTTCGATCCACGCCCCCGGGTGGGGGGCGACTCTTTCTGCTGTACCCGCGGACAGCGTCACTGTTGTTTCGATCCACGCCCCCGGGTGGGGGGCGACCGGCCGAGAACCGCAAGGATATCCTCACTACATCGTTTCGATCCACGCCCCCGGGTGGGGGGCGACCAGGGGGTCATTGATGAGCACGGTCAGCGGGACCGTTTCGATCCACGCCCCCGGGTGGGGGGCGACGGCTTGGGCAGCTCACCCGCGACACTAGCCGCACGTTTCGATCCACGCCCCCGGGTGGGGGGCGACGAGGGCGATATGATCAGGGCGCTTGGGCATGGGCCGTTTCGATCCACGCCCCCGAGTGGGGGGCGACCGTCGGTCTTGGCGACCGTCTGGTCATCGACGACGTTTCGATCCACGCCCCCGGGTGGGGGGCGACGCCGTCTTCGGCGATGACCGGGTGGTCGGTGTCGTTTCGATCCACGCCCCCGGGTGGGGGGCGACCGTGTTGCGGCTGAAACTCTCAAGGTGGCGGTTGTTTCGATCCACGCCCCCGGGTGGGGGGCGACGGGCTGCCGCCGAACTCGCCGCCCTGCAATCGCTGGTTTCGATCCACGCCCCCGGGTGGGGGGCGACGACTGAGGCTGGTGAGAAGTGGTTGGCGGATAGTGTTTCGATCCACGCCCCCGGGTGGGGGGCGACGAGATACGGGTCATAGCCAACGTCGTTGCTCGAGTTTCGATCCACGCCCCCGGGTGGGGGGCGACGCTCCACTCGGTCGAAATGACGCCCGGCTCAGGCAGGTTTCGATCCACGCCCCCGGGTGGGGGGCGACGTGCATCTTGGGCAACCGGGGTCTCTTGTCCTTGAGTTTCGATCCACGCCCCCGGGTGGGGGGCGACGAGGGCGCGGCGGTTTTCTTGGGCGGGTTCTTGAGGTTTCGATCCACGCCCCCGGGTGGGGGGCGACTTTGGCGGCCGCGTCGATCTCCTGCAGGCTGGCGAGTTTCGATCCACGCCCCCGGGTGGGGGGCGACGCGCGGTTGCCGGGCGTCCAGGGCTCAAGGGGGGTGTTTCGATCCACGCCCCCGGGTGGGGGGCGACTCTTGAGTCGCTGGGGACGCTCTATCGCCCATGGGTTTCGATCCACGCCCCCGGGTGGGGGGCGACACGCGGGGCAGGGTGGAGCTTGTATCGATGCTCCATGTTTCGATCCACGCCCCCGGGTGGGGGGCGACGCGGCGGTTGTCGTTTTGCCCGTGCCCGTGGCGCCGTTTCGATCCACGCCCCCGGGTGGGGGGCGACTCGTGCTTTCCGGCAACCAGCCATCGGTTGCGTGTTTCGATCCACGCCCCCGGGTGGGGGGCGACCGCGGCGCCCTCCCTCGAACGATACCCCCGCAGCGTTTCGATCCACGCCCCCGGGTGGGGGGCGACGATCAGCGACGTGATCGAGGGCGCCTATACCGTCTTGTTTCGATCCACGCCCCCGGGTGGGGGGCGACTTGGCACATAGACCACATGCTGCGAGCGGGACAGGTTTCGATCCACGCCCCCGGGTGGGGGGCGACGGCATCGGCCCCGGTGTTCAGCCACGGGCACAGGGTTTCGATCCACGCCCCCGGGTGGGGGGCGACGGTGGCATAGACCGGCGACTTGTCGAACCGCTTCAGTTTCGATCCACGCCCCCGGGTGGGGGGCGACGTTCGCGCCCTCCACATCGACCCCGTTCAGCGTGTTTCGATCCACGCCCCCGGGTGGGGGGCGACTTTCCAGCGTGGCAGTTGCGGTCGTGGCGGTCGTGTTTCGATCCACGCCCCCGGGTGGGGGGCGACCAGTCGCCCCGGTAAATCTGGCTGCAGCGCCAGTTGTTTCGATCCACGCCCCCGGGTGGGGGGCGACAGCGCATTGTGGCTGGGGCAGTTGCCGCGCGGGGTTTCGATCCACGCCCCCGGGTGGGGGGCGACGCTCTTCATCTTTTCCATCGCCGTGCTCCTATTGGGTTTCGATCCACGCCCCCGGGTGGGGGGCGACGCGGCCGCCACTCCCGCCCCCGACCAGGTGGCGGCAGTTTCGATCCACGCCCCCGGGTGGGGGGCGACGGCGGCGGAAATCCCGCTCCGCCTCGGTGTCGAGGTTTCGATCCACGCCCCCGGGTGGGGGGCGACGACTTGGGCGGCCCGCAGGTCAAATACTCGGGTACGGTTTCGATCCACGCCCCCGGGTGGGGGGCGACGACATCGATGGGTGACCTGTCCGTGAGCACGCCGAAGTTTCGATCCACGCCCCCGGGTGGGGGGCGACGAGCAGGATCCAGCCAGACGGGCCGATGGTCGAGTTTCGATCCACGCCCCCGGGTGGGGGGCGACAGCTTGTCGAGCGTCAGGCCGGTGGTGGATGCCGGTTTCGATCCACGCCCCCGGGTGGGGGGCGACGCGTCCGAGATGAGCCGCGCCGGCGGCGGCCTGGTTTCGATCCACGCCCCCGGGTGGGGGGCGACTACCTCGAGCGCTGCCGCTACAGCCATGTCGATCGGGTTTCGATCCACGCCCCCGGGTGGGGGGCGACCGGCTGTGGCTGAACGGCGAGGGCGGCAAGGATCTGTTTCGATCCACGCCCCCGGGTGGGGGGCGACTATCGGCCTGCCACACCAGGCGCGGCCCGGAACGTTTCGATCCACGCCCCCGGGTGGGGGGCGACCCAGCGAGCTTGGCCGCAGCGTTGCCACCTGTTGGTTTCGATCCACGCCCCCGGGTGGGGGGCGACTGACGGCGGCAAGCGGGAGGTGCTGGTCGAGGCCGTTTCGATCCACGCCCCCGGGTGGGGGGCGACTTTCCAGCGGCGTCGGGTGCGGCGCGTAGCTGCGGTTTCGATCCACGCCCCCGGGTGGGGGGCGACGCGTGTTGAGGTGGTCTATTCCGACACGCGATCAGTTTCGATCCACGCCCCCGGGTGGGGGGGCGACCGCCCTGACGCCCCACGCCAAGGGCGGCTGGTGGGTGTTTCGATCCACGCCCCCGGGTGGGGGGCGACACGTCTGGCTCCGGTTTGATCTCCCAGCCGCAGAGTTTCGATCCACGCCCCCGGGTGGGGGGCGACGGCGATGTAGCCCGTCTCGCCGTCCAGCGTGTCGGTTTCGATCCACGCCCCCGGGTGGGGGGCGACCGAAGAGTTGGTGGTGGCTCGTTCTCATCATGGTGTTTCGATCCACGCCCCCGGGTGGGGGGCGACCTGGCTGCCTGATCGCATGGGGGTGGATGTGATGGTTTCGATCCACGCCCCCGGGTGGGGGGCGACCTGATCGACGCCACCGCAGTGGCCCCGTCTGGCCGCGTTTCGATCCACGCCCCCGGGTGGGGGGCGACTCAACCTCGGCGGGCAGATCGTCAAAGGCGCCGTTTCGATCCACGCCCCCGGGTGGGGGGCGACCATTGAGCGCGGGCTGACCAAGATCGACTGCAAGGGTTTCGATCCACGCCCCCGGGTGGGGGGCGACCGGGGTCCCGGTCGATATTTTCGTGGAGGATCTGTTTCGATCCACGCCCCCGGGTGGGGGGCGACTCTCACCGAAATCATTGATCGGATGTTTTGACCATGTTTCGATCCACGCCCCCGGGTGGGGGGCGACCTCTCGCGCTGTCCGAGCGTCGCGCACAGGTGGCGGTTTCGATCCACGCCCCCGGGTGGGGGGCGACATTGGGACGGCATGGTCAATGTCCGCTCCACCCGGTTTCGATCCACGCCCCCGGGTGGGGGGCGACTCTCGGGGGTATAAGGTCCCGAAAGCACCCGGTAAACCGGGATTGAAATGCGAACGGATGCCTCGGCAGCGCCGCTGCAGGGCATGGCCCTCGGGGGAAAGACCTGTTGATGAACGTTTTCAAAGAGCTGTGCCCTTTGCGAACCTGAGGCCGAACTGCGGCACGCTTGGGGTTCGCGCAGCCGCTGCGAATCGCCCTGCGCCGGCCACGCAGTCCGGCGTCAGATAATCAGCGGGCCGTTCAGGTCTGTCGCAGGCTTGGCACCGACATGCTCAACTCGGCGGGTCCAGTTGGCGCCGAGATAGTAGTAGCGCAGGCTGTCATGCGCGGGCTCGATGATCCCCTCCAGCCGCGCCTTCAGCTTGGCCCATTGCGCCGGATCGACCTCGATCTCGAAGACCGAGAACTGCACACGCTGGCCATAATCCTCGCAGGCGCGGGCGACCTGGCGCAAGCGCTTTTTCCCGCCGTCTTCAAGGGTGCGCACGTCATAGGTGACCAGGACCAGCATCTCAGCTCCAGAACCAGGGCGGGTAGGCGTCGATGTCGCCGCGCAGATGGCGGGCCAGCATCTGCGCCTGGAGGTAGGGCACGAGCCCGAAGGGCGCCTTTTCCGCCAGGAACGGGTGCAGGCGCTCTTCCTTCTTGCGCTCCTGCCAGGCGGCCAGCACCAGCTTGCGCGCGTCATCGGTCAGCAGGACGGCACCGCCCTCCATCTGCCGGAAATCCGCGGACCGCAGCTGGCGACGGTTGACCAGAGACAGGGCGAGCCGGTCGGCCAGCGGCGCGCGCAGCTCTTCCATCAGGTCGAGCGCGAGGCTGGGGCGGCCCGGGCGGTCGCGGTGCAGGAAGCCCACCGCAGGATCCAGCCCCACCGCCTCGCAGGCAGAGCGGCAATCATGGGTCAGCAGGGTGTAGAGGAAGGACAGAAGCGCGTTCATCGCATCCAGCGGTGGGCGGCGGCTGCGCTGCGTCCAACGCAATTCGGCATCGGGCGAGCGGATCAGATGGTCGAACCCGGCGAAATAGAGATTGGCCGCCTCACCCTCGGAGCCACGCATTTCATCGACCGTGGCATCGGTCAGCTGCACGCGGCGCAGGATCATCGCCATGCGGTCCGTCGCGGCCTCCAGTGCCTCACGGGCAGCGGGCGGCATCTCGGCACCATAGTCCCGCAAGGAGCGGCGGATCACGGCGCGCTGGTTGGCGACCTTGCCCATGACGATGGAGCGCACGATGTCCTCGGCGCGATCGGCAGCCCGGTATTGCGCGCGGCGCAGCAGGACGTTGCCTGAAACTGGTCCCTCGATGCGCGCCTGAAAACGGCCGACACGGTCCATGAGGGCAATGGTGATGCCGCGCTCGGCACAGATGCCGATCAGCGCGGGCGAGAGCAGGATCGGACCGAAGGCCACCACCGAGGCGAGCATGTGCAAGGGCACGCGCGCCTTCTCGGCGCCCTCGACCTCGGCCACCAGATTTTCGCCGTCCTTCTTCAGCGCGGCGCCTTCGGTCGTCACATAGACGGTGTTGAGCAGTTTCTTCATGGAGTCTCCAGCGCCTTGGCCAGCATCCTGTCGCGCCATTGCCGCACCGGGCGGGCGACGGTATCGGGGCGGCACAGCTCCAGCAGGGAACAGGCGCGGCAGCGCACCCGGTGCGGGGTGGGCGGAGGCGTCTGGCGGCTGGCCAGCACCGCGGCAAGATCCGCCACAGTCGCCTCGGTCAGCGCGCGCAGGGCTGCATCGAAGGGCACGGTCACGCGGCGCTTGGTCTGGGCGTAGAACAGCGCGCCGGTGGGCACGGTCTGGCCGGTCATCTCCTCCAGGCACAGCGCCTGCGCACAAAGCTGCACCTCATCCGCGCGGTGCAGCTTGGGCTTGCCGCGCTTGTATTCGACCGGAAAGGGCACATCGCCATGAAACTCCACCAGATCGGCGATGCCGGTCAGGTTGAGCCGGCGCGATGCCAGCGGCAGCGACATCACCCGCCGCACCCCGCGGGCCTTGCGGCTGCCGCCCTTGTCGGCCACGGCGTGCAGCACATCGCCCTCGGCGGTAAAGCGGTTCTCGGCCCAGAGCCGTTCCAGATGGATCAGCGCCGCCTGCCGCAGGCAATAGACCGCGTGCTGCACCGCCGAGAGAGGGATGGGCTCCTCATCGGCGGGCAGGGCGGTCATGGTCAGAGCAACTCGAGGATTTCGACGCCCGCCGGCAGCCCGCCGCGGTCGATATCGATCATGTAGTCGTTGAACTTCCGGGCCGGACGCAGGTTGCCAAGACCGCGGTCATCGGCTGTCCGAAACTCGCCATCGACATTGCGGCCGATCTTCACCCGGTCGAAAAGGACATGTGCCGGGGCATTGCCAAGCGCAGAGTCATGGCGGAAGGCGATCAGCTTGCGGGTGGTCATCTCGCCGCGCGCGGCGGAGCGGTCATGTTCGAACATGCTTCCCAGTGCCTCGAACAGCAGCTCCAGATCGGCCTCGGAAAACCCGGTGCGTTCGGCAAACTTGGCCGAGATGAAGCCATGCGCGACATAGAGCCCGTAGGGCACGATATGCTTGCGGCCCATCGTGCGGTTGTCGGTGCGCGTGTCGCTTTCCTCGGCTCCCTCGGCGCGCTTCTTCTGCTCGGCCTCGTTGGTGGCGGCCATGCGGGTGATCGAGATTTCCACCGGCAGGATCGGCTCCACGGAGTTGGCAAAGGTCATCTGCACTGGGCCCTTCACTTGCCCGCAATTGATGCCGGTGGACATTACGGCACCGAAGGTGCGCACGTCGAAGAAGTTCGCGCACATCCAGTCGCGCAGCGCCGTCGCCTCGGCATCGTCCTTGGGGTTCAGCTTGGCTTCCTTCTTGCCGGTGCTCTCCCCCCGCAGGGCGACGTAGGCCTGGCGGTGCTTCTCGTTCAGGATCGAGCCTTCCTGCACATAGATGTGGTGCCCGGCCTCGCCAGTGCGGGCCAGTTCCACATAGTTGCGGATCTTGCGCTTGAGGCTGACATCGCTGACGAGCCCATGGTTCGTCTCGGGGTCAAGCCGCGGCAGGTTGCCCGCGTCAGGGTCGCCATTGGGATTGCCATTGGTCACGTCGAAGATCAGCACGAAGTCATGGCGGCGGGACAGCGTTGTCATTTCACGGGCTCCTCGGAGGTCTTGTCATCGTGCTTGCGGAAGAAATCACTGCGCTGGTGGTAATAGCCGATGCCGAACAGCGCCTGTTCAGCGGCGTTCAGCGAGGCCGGGATCGGATCATTCCCCGGATCCATCAGATCGGTGATCGAGGTCAGCAGCTTTTCCAGATTGACCGCCCGGCCTGGCGATTGCTTGCGCAGCTTGGAAAAATGGTTCTGTGAGCCGGCATCCAAAGTGCGGAACACCTTCTGCGGCGTGGCCGAGGCGGCGCCGTAAAACTTGTCCTTGATGGTGGCATTCACGTTGCCGCCAAGCGCGCCGCGCTGGACCTCCTCATAGACGGCGAACAGCCGCCCGAGCATGTAGCCCTTGTTGGTATTGGCCGGATCGAGCGCCACGGGGGTCTCCTTCGACTTGAAATTGCGGATGAGGACAGATTTCAGAATGGCGGCACGAAGCGCGTTCACCTCGCCATCGGCGCGAATGCGCATCAGCGTGGTGGACAGAAGCGTCAGCGGATAGGGCGCCCCGGTCAGGATCGCCCGCATCCATTCCCCCGCGATCAGCGGCGGCACATTCTCGCGCTTTCCCTGCGAGGCCAGTTCGACCAGATAACGCCACAGCGGCGGCCAGCCGTCGCGGGGCGGCGGGGCCAGCTCGGTATCGCCCAGGTAGCGCTGGTAGTTTTCGGTCAGCGTGCCGAAATCGCTGGTCCAGTAGAATCGAACCGAGAGCCGCGCGGCATTGGGCGCAAGCCCCAGCACGTGGAACCGCACACCTTGCGCAAGGTTGGGCGCAATCTCGGTCAGCTTTGCGCCGTTGCGGATCGCCTCCAGCTTGCTGCCGACCTTGCCGGCGGCCAGCCTGTCATCGCTGGCCGTGTCGTAATAGGCGGCGAACAGGTTCTCGGCCTCTTCGGCCTCCTCCTCGGCGGCATCCGCCCAGAACACCGTCGAGGCATCGCCGATCTGGAGGCGGTGGTTCTTGTCCGCCAGGAACCCGTTCAGCGCGGTGGTGTAGGCGAAGGCAGCCGCCTCGGACAGGGGGGCATTGTCGCCCTGTTCGTGGCCGTAAGAGGTGAAGGCATCGAGGTTGAACGAGATCAGGCTCGCACCTGACGACTGCGCGCCCCAGACGCCCTTGATCGACGGGTGCAGCCGCGCAACCGGGCCCGCCTCGCCGGTCACGAGGCAGATCTGCGGATCAGACGCCCCTTCTGCCCCGATCTGCCGCCAGAGCGCCCTTGCGGCCGGGCGGTCATGCAGGAAGGTGAACTCGCCCGCCAGCCGGAAGACCAGATTTTGATCGCGCAGATCGTCGGGCCAAAGCGGGGGGGCGAAAGCCTCGGCCTGCCAGCCCTCCAGAAAGCGGCGGAGCGCGACAAGGCCGTCATCCATAGCCTCGGCCAGCCACTCAAGGTGCTTGTCGCGGAACCTCGCATGTTCCTCGGCGGTGCGCTTGCCCTCGCCGGCGGTCACCCCCAGCACATAGGCCGACTTGTCCCACAGGAAGTTCGGCGCGATCCCGACTGTGCGCTTCACCGCCTGCGGCACCAGCAGCAGCCTCGGGCTGCGCTTCTTGTCGGTATCCCGCAGGTCAACCACCTCGGCCACAGACCCATCCGCGTTCAGCACCACGCAGAACCCGATCTTCTCGGACGAGAACCCATAGGGCGGGGCGTCGGGTAGCCGGTCATAGGCGCGGACCAGCGAGGCAAGCAGGCTCATCGCTTCACCTCGGGGCTGCCGGGTTGCGGCACCTCCATCACCCCGTCCTGCAAGCTGGCGCGGAACAGCAGCAAGGGGCGCCCGGGCGCGGCATGGTCGATGTCCCACAGCATGAAGCCCAGGTCGCGCGGGGTGCCGAAGCCCAGATCAGAGGTTACTGCCGCCGGGTTGCGGGGCGGCAGCTGTGCGCCCGGTTCGATCAGCGCGAAATGCGCGGCAAACTCGCGCGTGCCAAGGCAGGGCTGGTGAAAACACTGCCCCTTGGCGGCGCGGCGGTTGAAGATGTCCAGATGCTTGCCCTCGTTGTCGCCCGGCTCCGCCCGGGCCGTCAGCCTAAAATGCGCCTCGATCACATAGGCCGGCGCCACCAGCACGGTTGAGGCGCGCTGCTGGCGGTCTTCATCGACCAGCAACTGCACCCCCTCCAGATCGCCGCGGTTCATCGCCCGCTTGATGGTCCCCGCCGGCGCCTTGTGCCCCACCTCGTTGCGGCGGATGGACTGAAAGCGGATCGGCTCCAGCACATGAACGCGGTCGATCACCCAAGTGATGGCTGGCTTCCAGTGGATCGCCTCGAGAATGCCCCGCGCGGCAGAGGGGGTCATCACATCATAGCTGACGCGTTCGACCTTCAGCTCGGGGCGGGTGAACAGGGCATGCTGGCCCCAGACGTGAAGACGAATGCCAAATGCCATGAACAATTCCTGAATTTGGGGTCAGACTATCCCGCTGCGGGAACGGTTCAAGCGTATTGTTGCCGCAGGTTGTGGGGCGGTCACAGCCGCTTTGGAAGCGGGCGCTGATTGTAGCCGATTTCCGGGTCGTTGGACTTGAACCTCAGGATCATTTCGCGCTCAACGGCGAGAACCTCGGAAACACTGGCTGTCTGCGACTCCCACAGGATTTCCCGTGTCACGGTCATGCAGCGCCGTTCCTCTCGCGTCGGGAAGTCGCTTTCCAGCAGTCGTTTGTCGGGGGTGCCGAAATAGGTGATCGCGTCAGTCCTGTCGCTGCCGATGTAGATTTTTCCGTTTGGCCACGTGACCTTGTAGACGACTTTCCAGTCCGGCATCCTGCCCTCCTCTCAGATCTGCAACTGGTTTTCGTCCAGATAGTCCGCCCCCTCCCACCAGAGCCCGCTCTCCTCGCGGTAAAGCGAGGAGCCCTCCGCCAGCACACAGAACTGGTCGCCGCGCAGATGTGGCGCGTAAAAGCTGGCATGGCCGTTGCTCACCAGCAGGGCGCGCATCTTGTCCGGGATCTGCACCGTATAGGCCTGCAACGCCCGGGCGATCTTGCCCGAGGGCACCTTCTCTATCCCCAGCTCTTTCACCGCCGCCAGCGCAGCCTCCTCGGTCGCAACGATCACCGGCACCATCTTGCTGTCGATCATCCGGAATGCCTCGGCCGTGCTGCGATAGGGAAAGTCGGTGCCGCTGCGCGCAAGGAGGAAGGCATCCACCATCGGCTGCCCCATCCGGCCCGGCCCCGCCGTCCAATAGACCTGCTCGAACCAGTCGCGGATCGCGGCAGGGGCCAGCAGGTCGGCGTGCCGCCCTGCGGTGGAGTGCATGGCCGCGATCAGCGGCTTCATCGTCGCAGGCACCGACCTCCCCGGCGCCGAGAACACCGTCAGCGTGCTGTCCTCCAGCGCCCGCTTGCCCTCGCGGTTTACCCGCCCCGCGGCCTGCACGATGCTGTCGAGCCCGGCCTCTGCCCGCCAGGCCTCGGGAAAGTCCAGATCCACCCCCGCCTCGATCAGGCTGGTGGCGATCAGCCGGCAGGGCGCGCCCGATTTCAGCCGGCCCCGGATGTCCTCGATGATCCGGCGGCGATGGGCGGGATACTGGCGGGTGGTCAGATGCACCGCCCCCTCCAGCCCCGCGCCGCGCACCGCCTCGAACAGCTCCAGCGCGTGCTTGCGGCTGTTCACGATCACCATGCCCTGCGAAGTGTCCCGCAGCGCCTCCACCAGCGCCGCATCCTCCATCTCGCCCGCCGGCACCACCCGCGCCCGCCGCAGGCGCCCGGCCAACGCGTCCGGGTCCGGTGCCAGCTCCCGCCCTGCCAGCGGCAGCCCCTGCTTCAGCTGTTGGCTGTCGAACGCCGGCTGGGTCGCGGTGCACAGCACGATGCTGCACCCATAATGCGCCGCCAGCGCGTCGATCATCCGCAGCGCGGGCAGCAGCAGCGGGCGCGGCAGGCATTGCGCCTCGTCCAGCACGATCACCGAGCCGGCGATATTGTGCAGCTTGCGGCAGCGCGAGGGGCGGGCGGCGAACAGGCTTTCGAACAGCTGCACATTGGTGGTGACGACAATGGGTGCCGCCCAGTCCTCCATCGCCAGCCGGGCCTTGTCGCGGCCCTCCTGGCCGGGCTTGTCGGTGTCGATGGCCGAATGATGTTCCAGCACGACATCACCGGCGCCCCGGAACAGGTCTTTGAAGATCGCGGCGGTCTGGTCGATGATCGAGGTGTAGGGGATGGCATAGATGATCCGCCGGTGCCCGTGCCGCGCGGCATGGTCGAGCGCGAAGCCGAGCGAGGCCAGCGTCTTGCCGCCCCCCGTCGGCACGGTCAGCGTGAACAGCCCCGGCGGCAGCGCCGCCTGCGCGCGGATATGCGCCAGCACCTCGGCGCGCAGCAGGTTCAACTCGGTCTTGGCAGGGAACGCCGCCATATGCGCATCGAAGGCCGCGCGCAGATCCGGCAGCAGGGCGGGCAGGGCCGGCCAGTCGCGGTCCGCCTCGCGCCCCTCCAGCCGGGTATAGAAGGTTTCGGTGTCCCGAAAATCCGCATCCACGAGACAGGAGAAGACCATCCGCCCGGCCACCGACAGGTCGAACCCCGCCTGACCCTTCCGAAGCTTTTGCAAAATTTCGGAAACCGCCGGCGCGAGGTCCACCTCCGCGGCGGCAGTGATCGCGGGGGCGATGGGATCGCGGAACCTCTCGATCCGGCGCTCCATATTACCTTCCAGTTTGCCCTCCGAAGGCCGTGCATCAGGCAGGCCCGCATGATGGCCCAGGATGCCATAGGCCAGAAGTTCCGCCGCAACCTTCTCCGCACCCTTCGCCCGGTCCAGCAGCAGCTTTGCCCCGGCGGTCGAGTGATCGACGCTGACGTTTTCGCCCTGCAGCACCCGGTCAAAGGCCGGGTCATGCTTGCCGAAATCGTGCCATGCCGCCGCGATCCGCGCGGCCGCCTCCAGCCCCACAAATGCGCCCCGCGCCGCCGCAAGTTCGGCCGTTGCCGCCAAGTGCTCCGCCAGGGTTTGCCAGTCGCTGCGGTCGGGCAGGTTTCCGGAGTGGGCGAAAGCGGGGAATGTGACATCTTCGTCAGTCGTCAATGCGAAGCCCCTCGCTCAACGTCGGAGTCGACCCTATTCTAGAAAGCTTCTCCTGCGCCTCAGCACGCACGCGGCCACGCTACGAAATCACTCCCGCCAGGGCTAGGGGTCTTCTACAAGTTCGATTGAAGCGGAGCAGGCTCGTGACTTCACCGAGGCGCGGCTTTATGAGCGCATCCTCGACCCGGACCGCCCGCCGATCCACCTGTTGGGCCTCTTCGCCACCGTCTCCTCGGTGATCGAACCCGGGCGCGGGCTGCTGCCGCAGCTGCGCCACCACGCCTTCACCTCGCGCAACCCCTCGATGGCACACCTGCGCCACGCCGGCGCGCTGGCGCTCGGGGCTGATCGTCAGCCCCCTGACGCTTGGCACGATGACCTTCGGCGCCGGTCGCTGGGGCAGCGATACGGGCGCCGCCCGCGCGATCTTCGACGCCTATGTCGCGGCCGGCGGCAACGTCGTCGACACCGCCGACGTCTATAGCGGCGGCGAAAGCGAGCGGATGCTGGGGCAGTTCCTGAAGGACAGCGGCTTGCGCGACCGGATCGTCGTGTCGACCAAGTCGGGCTTTGCCCGCACGCAAGGGCACCCGCTGCATGGCGGCAATGGCGCGATCAACATCCGGCTGGGGATCGAAGGCTCGCTGCGCCGCCTTGGAACCGACCGGACCTGCCATCACCACGCCTACGGGTGCTAAACTCCACCTCTTTCATGTCGCTCCCTCAATGGAAGTCCCGGCTGGGGAACAGCTTCTTCGCCTGCTCGCGCGGGTGGCGGGCAGTGGCGCGCACGCTGCCCCCCACGGGCCGCTTCGTCTCATCCGCCCGCCCGTCATTGCTGGCGATGATGACCGGGCGGCCAAGGGTGGTCAGCAGCGGCGAGACATCCTCGATCTGCTCGGCGATCAGGTGGATGACCGGGCCGTCGCGTTCGATCCGGCCCCGCACGCGGACAAGGCGGCCGGCGATCACCGCCTTTCGGAAGGTCTCGTAGACCTTTTTCCAGACCACCACATTGGCGGTTCCCGTCTCATCCTCCAGCGTCAGGAAGATCACGCCCGAGGCCGTGCCGGGCCGCTGGCGGGTGATGACAAGGCCGGTGACGGTGACCTTGCCCTTCGCGCTCCCCAGCCGCTCATGCGGCAGGCTTTCGGGCAGGCGCGGGCGCAGCAGTTCCATCGGATGCGCGCGCAGCGACAGGCGCAGCGACAGGTAATCCTCGATCACCTCCTGCCCCAGCGTCATCTGCGGCAGGCTCACCGCGGGTTCCACCGCGCCCTCGCCATCGGTGCCGAACAGCGGCAGCGGCGCCGGGGCCCGCAGCGCGCGGGCCGCCCACAGCGCCTCGCGCCGGGCCAGGCCAAGCGCGGTGAAGGCATCGCCCTCGGCCAGCCGTTCAAGCGCCGCCGGATGCACCCCGGCCCGCCGCCACAGGCTTTCGACATCGGGATAGCCATTGCCGCGCGCCGCCACGATCCAGGTGGCATCCTCCTCGCGCATCCCCTTGATCTGCCGGAACCCCAGCCGCAGCGCCAGCCGCCCATCGGCCCGCGGCTCCAGCGTGCAATCCCACAGCGAATGGTTGACCGAGACGGGGCGCACCTCCACCCCATGCTCGCGCGCATCGCGCACCAGTTGCGCCGGGGCATAGAAGCCCATCGGCTGCGAGTTCAGCAGCGCGCAGGTGAACACCGCCGGATGGTGGCACTTCAGCCAGGCCGAGATATAGACCAGCCGGGCAAAGCTGGCGGCATGGCTTTCGGGGAAGCCGTAGCTGCCGAAGCCCTCGATCTGGGCAAAGCAGCGCGCGGCGAAGTCGGCGTCATAGCCCCGCTCCAGCATGCCGCCGACAAAGCGGTCGCGGAAGCCGCCGATGGTGCCCATGCGCTTGAAGGTGGCGAGAGACCTGCGCAGCCGGTCCGCCTCGGCCGGCGTGAACCCTGCCGCCACCACGGCAATCTGCATCGCCTGTTCCTGGAACAGCGGCACGCCGTAGGTGCGGCCCAGAACCTCCATCATCGCGGGGCCAAGGTCCTCGACCGGCTCCAGCCCCATGCGGCGGCGGATGAACGGGTTGACCATGCCGCCCTGGATCGGGCCGGGGCGGACGATGGCGACCTCGCAGACCAGATCGTAGGACTGGCGCGGCCGCATCTTGGGCAGGAAGTTCATCTGCGCCCGGCTTTCCACCTGAAACACCCCGATGGCATCGGCGCGGCACAGCATGTCATAGACCTGCTCGCGCTGGACGCTTTCCGGGCTGCTGGGGGACTCGGTCCCCGGATCGGGCTTGAGGCTCGCCAGATCCATGCGGATGGCGCGATGCTCCGCCAGCAGGGCAAAGGACTTGCGGATCGCGGTCAGCATCCCAAGGCCGAGGATATCGACCTTCAAGAGGCCAAGCGCGTCGATGTCGTCCTTGTCCCATTCGATCACGGTGCGATCCTCCATCGCCGCATTCTCGATCGGGCACAGCTCGTCAAGCCGGCCATGGGTGATGACGAAGCCGCCGACATGCTGGGACAGATGGCGCGGAAAGCCGATGATCTCGGCGATCAGCCGCGCGGTCAGCATCACCCGCCGGTCGGCCGGGTCCAGCCCCGCCTCGCGCATCCGGTCCTCGCCCGGCGCCGAGGAGGACCAGCCCCAGATCTGCCCCGACAGCCGCGCCAGCACGTCCTGGCTCAGGCCCATGACCTTGCCGACCTCGCGGATGGCAGCCCGGCTGCGGAAATGGATCACCGTCGCCGTCAGCCCCGCCCGCTCACGCCCATAGCGCTCATAGATCCACTGGATCACCTCCTCGCGCCGCTCATGCTCGAAATCGACATCGATATCCGGCGGCTCGCCGCGCTCCTTGCTGATGAACCGCTCGAAGATCAGGGTGATGGTCTCGGGCGGCACCTCGGTGATGCCCAGAAGGTAGCAGACCACGGAATTGGCCGCCGATCCGCGCCCTTGGCACAGGATGCCCTTGGACCGGGCGAAGGCCACGATGTCATGCACCGTCAGGAAATAGGGCGCGTATTCGACATCCCGGATCAGCGCGAGTTCCTTGTCCACCCGCGCGATAATCTTGGGCGAGGCGCCGCCGGGATAGCGCCACAGCAGGCCCTTGCGCGCCAGCCGCTCCAGCCGGTCCTGCGCGGGTTCGCCGTTCTGCGCCTCGTCGGGGTATTGGTAGCGCAGATCGTCGAGCCGAAAGGCGCAGCGGTCCGCAATCTCCAGCGTGCGGCGCAGGGCGGCGGGGTGGCGGTGGAACAGCCGCGCCATCTCGGGGCCGGATTTCAACCGCCGCTCGCCATTGGCCAGGCGGCGCTGGCCGATCTCGTCGATGGTGCAGCCCACCCGCAGGCAGGTCAGCACATCGGCCAGCGGGCGGCGGGACGAGCGGTGCATCAGCACATCGCCCACCGCCACCAGCGGCAGGTTGGCGCCCTGCGCCAGCGTGGCCAGCCGGTCGAGCCGCGGCTGGTCGCGCCCGTCATAGCGCGGGGCGGCGCCGAGGAAGCACTGGCCGGGGAAACCGCGCGCCACCTGCAACAGATCGCCCCGCGCGGGGTTGCCCTCCATCGGGTCGGGCGGCAGCGCGATCAGGATCATGCCCGTGCCCCATTGCATCAGGTCGGCGCGGGTCAGGTGGCACTCACCCTTCGGCGCGCGGCGCTTGCCCAAGGACAGCAGCCGCGTCAGCCGCGACCATGCCGCCAGATCGGTCGGCAGCGCCAGCCACTCCACCTTGCTGTCGGTCAGCACCAGCCGCGCCCCGGCGATCAGCCGCGGCAGGGGCGCAGGTGGCAGCACCGGCGCCTCTGTCTCGCCGGTGAAATGCGGCACGGTCTGGCGGCTGGAATGGTCGGTGACGCGCTGCGAGCGGATCATGGGGCCCTCTTGCGCCGCCTCTGCCTCCGCGACCTGCTCCTGGAACTCCGCCCGCATCCGCTCCAATTCCTTCAGCGCCGAGAAGGCCCGCACCACGCCCGCCACGGAATTGCGGTCGGTGATGGCGATGGCCGCAAGCCCCAGTTCGGCCGCCCGCGTCACCAGCTCCTCGGGATGCGAGGCCCCGGTCAGGAAGGTGAAGTTGGAGGTGACGCACAGTTCCGCATAGGGCAGCGCCCCGCCCCGGCGTTCCTCGGGGCTGGGGGTCATGCGAACTCTCCTTGCACGCACCAGCCGGGGTTTTGCGGCGTGTGGAACAGCCACAGGCGCGGGCCCTGCTGCGTCTCGATCCGCCAGTAGTCGCGCAACCCGCTGCGCCAGGCGGGGTCGTCGAACCACCATTCGGGGGCGATCCGCTCCGGCCCGGTGGCGCGCAGCGTGGAGAACCGCATCCGCCGCCAGCGGAACGAGGCGGGCGGATGGCCCGAGGCATGGCTGACGGGCTCGGGCGGGAACAGGGTGACGGGGCGCGCCGGGCCGGTGCGGGGGAGCGGCGCGGCGGGGGCGGTATAGGCGGCCGGGGCCAGCAGGAAGCTGCGTTCCGGGATCAGGCTTTCCGCGGGCAGCAGCCGCAGCACCCGGTCAAAGCCGATGCGGTTGCCGACCGAGGAGAGCAGGTCCGCCAGCGCATCCTCATGCCGGATGGTGGTCCCCCCGATCTGCTCGGGCGCCATCGGCTCGGTCAGCGGCGCGGTCAGGCGCAGCGCGTCGATGCCGAATCCGGCGTCTATCTCATCCACGCCGCGCGCGAACAGGGCGGCGATGCGGGCCGCGTCGCGCATCGGGCGGGCAAGGCCGATCTCGACCTCGGCGGTGCCACTGTCCACCCGCCGCAGCTCCAGCCTCAGCCGGCGCGCGCCGCGGTGGTGCAGCGCCAGCCTGGCGCAGAGCCGGTCCAGGAGCCGCGCCAGCCCGGCCATCACATCGGCCTGAAGGCCAATCGGCTCTGGCAGGGTCATCCGCACGCCAAAATGCGGCGGCTCGGGCTCTGCCGCCACCGGCTCGGACTGCGCGCCAAGCGCCTGATCCAGCCGCAGCACCAGCCCCGCGCCGAACCGCCGCACCAGCGGGGCGCGCGGGAGGGCCACCAGATCGGCGATACGGGCAAGGCCGACCCGGGCCAGCGCCTCGGCGGTGGCATGGTCGATGCGCAGGGCCGAGACCGGCAGGTGGCCGATGCCCTGCACCAGCGCCCCGTCCGCCACGATGCCGCCGCCATGGCGGGCGAGTGCCGAGGCCGCGCCGCGGGTGCCGGCAATGGCGCTGACGGCGGCCAGCCCTGCCCGCTCCAGCCGCGCCTGCAGGTCGGCGCGCAGATCCGCCTCGCCGCCAAAGAGATGCGCCACGCCCGAGATGTCGGCGATCAGCCCGTCCAGGCCATCGCTGGCCACCATCGGCGCATAGCGCCCGGCCCACCGGCGCAGGGAGGCCAGCGCCGCCGCCTCGCGCTGCAGGTCGGCGGGGCGGGTGGCGAGATCGGGGCAGATGGCGCGGGCGTCGGCCAATGGCATCCCCCGGTGCAACCCGCGGGCCGCAGCGGCAAGGCCCACGCAATGCAGGTGATCGGAGTTGCCCGACCGGTGGGTCAGGGCAAAGGGCCCCTCAACGGGACGGCTCCGCAGGCTCGTGTCGCTGGCGAGCCTCGGGAACCAGATGGAAAGCAGCCGTCGCGCCATGCCAGTTCACAACCCAACTTTCGCATGTTCCTGATTTGTTCTTGATACGAGACCAGCGATGCAGAGTCGAGTCCGGGTCCAGGTGGCCTTGCGGGCTGGCCAGTGGTTCGCACAGCCAGCGCGTCTGCGTGGCATTGCTGCCCGCGTCTTCCCTGATCAGCATCAGCCCCACCGTGCGCCCCGCCTCGGCCGCCAGTTGCAGGCGGCGGCCCGCGGTCAGCGACAGCGGCTTTTCGGGTTCGGCGATCACGAGGCCGACCGGGGCGGCGCGCAACGCCTCCTCCACGCACCACAGAAGGTCGGTCTCCCCTGCCGGGCGCAGCAGGTGCAGCCGCTCGCCGAGCCCCTGCGGCAGGCCGGCCAGCATCGGCATCTCGGGCGCATGGGCGGGCAGGATCCAGACCAGCGGCCCGGAATGCCGCGCCGCCTGGAACAGCGCAAAGGCACGGCGACCGCGCCCCGTCGCCTCATGCACGCGGGCGGGGGCGAGGGTAAGGGCGTCGCCGGAAAAGCGTTCAAACCGCATCTTCACGCACTCCTTCGGCCACAATCTCCAACATCCCGTCCGGTAGCGGCCGCTGCAGCCGCAGCGCCTCGGGCGCAAGTATGTAGCCTATGCCATTCCCGGGCGCACTGTCTCAAGTAGGCGAACCATTTCACGCCTATCCGAGTGAAGGGGGCTATTTTCGTCACATCCTTGTCAGGCGGTAGTGCGACTGCACATGCCAAGCGTCCCGCGGGTTGTCCTGCAGATGCAGGTCCCTGTTCTGATCAGTAGGGAATTTTCCGGTAACTTACGGGATAGGCTGCAGAATTTCGGACGGAACTGGGTCCCTGGCGCGAAAAGGGGCCGATCTTCCCTGTTTCCATCCGGTATAAGGGAATCTGCAGAGACTCGGTAGCTCCGGACTGGCTCCTCCGCCATCAAATCGCTCATCTACTCTACCTCGTTTTATGAGCCGGGGTTTCCCCCGTGCTTTCCAAGAGTTACGGGACCTGCGACCGCTGCGAGACGGTAAACAGGGGGCGCAGATCCCCTTGATTTGGGCGCGAGTCTCTTCTGACCGTTTGAGGCGCCACGCATCGGGATGATCATTCCGCCGGTCGGTCACCAGACGCCGGGAGATATAGCAGCACAGGCGCTTGTCGTTCTTCTGTGTGTGGCTCGGGGTCAGCCGGTCGCCGGTTGTCGTAGAGTTTTCCGGCGAGGGGCGAGGTGGCAGAGGCGCTGCGGGGACGTCCCGACCTATTGTTCAACCCACGCCCTGAGTTGCAAGATCGGCAATTGCCCCCCTTACAGCCTCGGCAACCCGCGGCTGGCTGAGGGCATGGCCGCTCGCCTCGACCATCCGAACCCGGGCGGCAGGCCACAGTGCGGCCAACGCGTGTGAGGTGGCAGGCGGGCATAACAGATCGTAACGCGCCTGCACGATCATCGCCGGAACATGGGCAATCCGGGAAACGCCGGCCATCAGCGCATCCTCGGGCAAAAAGCAGTCCTGCGAAAAATAGTGCGCTTCCATGAACGGTGTTGCCGGCATCGGGCCTTCGTCACCCCCGGCATCCATGTCGAGGCAGGCCACAGTTGGCTCCAGTTGCGACAAGGCCCGTTCGGCACGATACCAGGCCGATGCAGCGGGGCGATGAAGGGCGGGGTCGGGGTGCAGGATGCGCGTCCAGTAACTCTCCAGCGGGGTTGCACGTTCGGCTTCGGGCAGAACCGCAAGGAAATCCTGATACAGGGCCGGGTAGAACCGCTGCATCGCCGTGCCGAACGCCCAGTCCAGTTCGGCGCGCGTCCCCAGAAACACCGCCCGCAGCACGATCGCGCTGACCTGGTCCGGATGGGCCTGCGCATAGGCAAGCGCCAGCGTGGCCCCCCAGGACCCGCCCACCAGCATCCAGCGCGAAAGACCCAGGTGGCGGCGCAGCCGCTCAAGATCTGCAACCAGATGGCCCGTTGTATTGGCCGAACGGTCCCGGTGGGGCAGGCTGCGCCCCGCGCCGCGCTGATCGACCAGGATGACGAACATCCGTGTCAGATCGAACAACGCCAACTGATCTGGCTGACAGCCGCTGCCCGGGCCACCGTGGAGCAGCACGGCGGCGGGGCCGGCAGGGTCACCGTGACAGGAAACCCAGATCCGATGCCCATCCCCGACCGGCAGGTGAAACCCGGCATCCGCGCGGGGCAGGGTCATTCAGGCGCTGTCTCTGGCACACCGCCGGAGAAGCTGCGGTAGAGGAACGCGTTCTGCTCGGCCCCGGACTCGGTCTGTGCCAGCGCAAAGATGCGTCCGTGCATCGGTGACAGGGCGCAGGCCGGATCGGTGTTGCCCGCGTCTCCGGTCAGGGCGAAGGCCTGGCAGCGGCAGCCGCCGAAATCCTCTTCCTTATGTGCGCAACTGCGGCAGGGTTCGGGCATCCAGTCGGTGCCGCGATACCGGTTGAACGCTGCAGAATGGTTCCAGATCCAGTCCAGCGAATGGTCGCGCACGCTGTCGAACGACATGCCGGTCATCGTCTCGGCCGCGTGACATGGCAGAACCTTGCCCGCGGGCGAGATATTGAAGAACTGGCGCCCCCAGCCCCCCATGCACTGCTTGGGCCGTGCGGCATAATAGTCCGGGATCACGTAGTCGATGACCAGCACACCGTTCAGCCGCTGCTGCGCCGCTTCGACCAGACGGGTCGTCTCTTCAAGCTGGGCGAGGGTGGGCATCAACGCCTGCCGGTTCCTGAGCGCCCAGCCGTAATACTGCACGTTCGCCACTTCGAGCCGATCTGCATCCAGCGCGACCGCCATGTCGATGATGCCCGGCAGCTGATGCAGGTTCTGGCGGTGCATTACCGCATTGACGGTCAGCGGCAGGTCCAGCTCCCGGGTCCAGCGCGCCACCTCCAGCTTTTTCACATGGCCGTTGCGAAAACCGCCGACCCGGTCCGCCACCACCGGCTCCGCCCCCTGAAAGCTGATCTGGACGTGGTTCAGACCCGCATCCGCCAGCGCCGCCAGCTTGTCGCGCGGCAGCATGACCGCAGAGGTGATCAGGTTGGAATACAGACCGACCTCGGTTGCGCGGGCCACCAGCGCGACCAGATCCTTGCGCACCGTCGGCTCGCCGCCCGAGAAATGGATCTGCAACACGCCGATCTCGGCCAGTTCGTCGATCACGCGCAACCATTCCGCCGTCGTCAATTCCTTTGAGGCAGCCTCAAGCTCCAGCGGATTGGAGCAATACGGGCATTGCAGCGGGCACCTGTGGGTCAGTTCCGCCAGAACCGCCAAAGGGATGCCATAGGGCGTGCGTGCGGACTCGCCGGTGCGGGTGACGAGTTGAAACCCATCTCCGCTCTGCGGGTGATCTTCAGGCATCGGGGGGCTCCGTTTCGGCCAGGAGGAACGCCTTGTCGGCCAGATCCTGCAGCAGCGCGATGCTGTCCTCCAGGATAAGCGCGGGATCGGCGTGATAGAGACGCGCCAGCTCGTCAACGATGTCGCAGACGCGCCGCATGCCATCGACGCGTTGCAGCACGGCGACGGCCGTATCATCTGGCAGCAGCACACGTTCGGGCACCAGTATGACCCAGCGGTCGCGGGTCTTGTCGAAACGCAGCTTCACATGCCGGGGCAGCCGGGGAACGCTTTGCGCCGTGATCCGCGGCCGTGGCGCGCGCGCCGCGGGGCGAATCCCGACTGCCATCACATCCCCTCCGGCCGGAAGGCTCCGGGCGGGACCATGCCGGTCACATAGGCATGGTACAGCGCATCCAGTTGCACCCACAGCACATTGGTCTT
>Ga0209347_1002618_pt1 | contig 23081 bp, 27 predicted proteins | sample AutmiccommuBRH23_FD_187382 | JGI IMG/M metagenome (GOLD analysis project Ga0209347, IMG submission 187382) | Deep subsurface microbial communities from Mt. Terri, Switzerland - Autotrophic microbial communities BRH/23 (SPAdes) (version 2) | ecosystem: Environmental > Aquatic > Deep subsurface >...
GTGCACGCCCGCCGCATCAACAGCTAAAGCCAAGTCTACCCGATCATTAACAATGAGGGGAACCCCATATTTATCGGTCACATCCTTTATTCTTTTGGTTAAGTAATAAAACTCCCGAGAGTATGCCGACTTCTCCCTAACCTGCACAACTGTCACCCCTCCTAATATGGCCTCTTCAATACTGACTGCCAAATCCATATCTCCTAGGACTTCTTGATCCGCAATCAAATATAGTGCGTAATCAGAGGCGGATTTTCTTATTAGAAACTTTTCCCTCATTGATTATCTCCCTTTCTGATAAACTGCCGACACTGTCAAATAATCTTAACCTAAAAGTTCCGATTCCTTCGGTTTCCTTTAAACTATTCAAGGCCAGATCCCCGGCTAACCCCATTGTAAGTATCCCTGCTACCGTACTTAAATAATAATCATCGGCTACTGCCGAATAGGCCCCTATTAAGGAGGTACTCATACAGCCGGTGCCCGTAACCCGAGGCAGCATATCATTGCCGTTTTCTATGATAGAAATCCGCCTTCCATCGCTGATAACGTCTTTCACCCCTGTTATTCCTATAACGCAACCTAAGCTCCTAGCTAGATCTACTGCCAGTCTTTCTCCGCCTGCAATTGTGTCCAAGGCTTCAACCCCCTTGGCCTCAGCTTTTAAACCGAATATAACTCTCATTTCCGACATGTTACCCCTGATAACCGTTGGTCCAACTTCTGTTAAAATCCTATTAGCAGCATTCTTCCGTAAAGCGGTTGCCCCTACTCCTACCGGATCTAAAACCACTGGAATAGATATCTCTTTAGCCCTCTTACCCGCTATAATCATTGCTTCCACCTTGGCAGGATTTAACGTCCCGAGATTGAGAACCAGCGCCGAAGCGGGAGAGACAACCTCTTCCACCTCCGCCTGATTATCCGCCATCACCGGAGTCCCTCCAAGGGCTAAGAGTATATTAGCCGAATCTGCAGCTGTTACATAATTAGTAATATGATGAACCAAGGGCTTTTCTATCTTTACCCGGGATAAGAGCCCTGATATTTCTTTAAGTATCTCCAATTTCCAACACACCTTAACAGAATAATATAGTAATTGCGGTTAGTATAGTTGATGCTCTTCCATCTTATTCACTTAAAACCCTGCCTTTTGATACAATCTGTAGAAATGATGCACCGGGCCTACGCCCTTACCAATGGGAAATGAATGCTTAATCGCCTCGGTAATATAGTTTTTGGCCTTTTCAACCGCTTCTGTAACTGCATCGCCCAACGCCAAGTTGGCAGCGATGGCTGAAGATAACGTACAGCCCGTCCCATGTGTATTTTTAGAATCAACTCGTGCAGCCTGAAAATGCTTCATGCCTTTACCATCATATAATACATCTACCGCATCATCCTCTAAGTGCCCACCTTTAACCAATACTGTCTGTGGACCCAATGAGTAAATTTCCCGGGCAGCAAATTCCATCTGCTCAACATTAATAATTTTACAGCCGGTAATTGCCTGGGCTTCATGAATATTGGGGGTAATGATAGTGGCAATTGGCAGAAGATGCTTAATTAAAGCTTCCTTTGCCTCTGGCTGTAATAAGTCAAATCCACTCTTAGAGATCATCACCGGGTCGAGTACTATGTTTCTTGCCTGATGCTTACTCAACTGCTTGGCTATTGCTTCTATGGATGCGGTTTGAGATACCATCCCAATCTTAACCGCATCAGCACCCATATCCTCAAAAACCGCATCTATTTGTTTGGCTATTATGTCAGGTGAAATGTCTTGGACAGCAGAAACCCCCAATGTATTCTGGGCCGTAACAGCCGTAATGGCACTCATCCCAAACACTCCAAGGGCGGAAAATGTCTTCAAATCAGCCTGTATTCCTGCCCCGCCGCCGCTGTCAGAGCCGGCTACTGTTAATACTTTTCTCATTGTTTGGCCTCCCAATTGATTGTGTCTTTCAATACATTACTTTTTTCCAGGATACCTAAGATTAGAAACCCGATTATACTTCCTCCGATGGTACTTACTAAAAACGGGATTACAAAAAAGAATGCAGCAACTTCTTTCCCCATCACAAATTTCGCCACGGGAAAGGCAGCTATTCCTCCTAAAATTCCAGTTCCAAATACTTCACCAAAAGAGGTAAATAACTTGCTGCCGGTCTTTTTATAAACTAGCCCCGCCAGCAGCGCCCCAATCATACTGCCTGGAAAAGCCAATAAAGATCCTGTCCCTAAAATATTTCTCAAGAAAGAAATACTAAAGGCCACACCGACAGCATACCACGGCCCCAGAATAACAGCAGAAACAACATTAAGCGCGTGCTGCACGGGAAAACATCTGGAAACGCCGACCGGTATGTAGATTAAATTCCCCAAAATAGTCCCAATTGCGATAAGCATGGCTGAAACAGTCAGTTTTTTTGTTTGCATTAAAAATGTCCTCCCTTTAAAATGAGCACTTAGGTAGTTCAGATAGTTGCAGCTCTAAGTAGAATCAAAAAAACACAAAACCGCCAGGGTTTCGTGCCTAAATATAAAAAGACATATATTAGAGCAAACATCCCTACGCTGGCATTACCCAGATCAGGTATAAGGGTCTAAGATTTAATCGGATCTTTCTCTCAGCCTGCCTATCCAGACTCCCCTTGTGCTTTACGATTATTGAATTATAAATCTATCTTAGCATAAATGTCAGAAAAATAAAAGCTTAAAAAACCGGGCGGGAACGACAACCTTTTCATTGCACCCATAGATCCCTTAAAGCGACAAGAGAAGCATGATCATGGGGGTTGCGGTATTTATTGATAAGGTTAAGAGCCGCAGCTTTCACGGACAACTTCGACATGGATTCCGGGTTGTAATTATCCCTTATTCCATCCGAATGTATTAAGACCAAATCATTTGCCGCTAATTCAACAGTCTTTCCGTACTCCACTAACGTCTGATAACCCAGAATTCCTTTTGGTAAGGTAATTGGCCTTATTTGATCACCAATCAATTTTATAGTAATATTGCCAACCCCACCAAAAGTAGCTGTGCGTTTTTGATGATCAATAATGACAATAGCTACTGCCACCCCAACTGTCTTGGAAAGTTCATTATGCATAAAAAGTAACATATCTTTTAAATTCCAATCCTCCTGATTGGATATTAATTGTTTAGCTTTCCTTGCGGCAGCCTTGGAACGTGTTCCAAATCTTAAACCATCAATTAAGGCAACAAGTGTTTTCCCATCTAGTCTTTTAATAAAACACATTTCCCCGCCTGAATCCTCTTCAACCGGCAAAGAAATTGAGCTAAACTCCATTGCTGAATCACCCGCTTAATATCAGATAATCAATTTACTTTCGCTAAAACAGCACTAAAATCCTCTTAAACCTAGCCCCTTTCTTTGTCGTTTTCTGCAAACACCTGCCGAAGCAGCTATTTCAGAGCCAGAATCCCTTCGGTTCTAAGCACTTTATACAATAAAAAAAGGCCTTTAAAAGGCCGGTTGATGCTAAGCTATTGCACTTTAAAATTTGCTATGGCCGCTAACACAGGAGTATAGTCTCCTACTCCACCCTGAACCCATTCAACATTAAATTTTACGGTTTCCATCTTCTCTACGCCCAACTTCATTTTAATCGGGTACTGCCCCGGCAGCACTTTAGTTGGACCATATAACACCCTGCCGTCGCCGCTAATAGTCAGATAAAAAGCCCCTGAACTATCCTGGGTACTGTCGTCCACCCCGACAAAACCGGTCAGTTCCTGGTATTTCCCCGCCAATTCTACGATGAATTCGGCCCGGCTCCCTTTGTCAAGATCTGCTGCAATCCCGTTCTCAAATCTCTGCTTGGTAATAACAAATCCGCCGGATTTTTCATAAAAATCTCCTACGTTACGAAGCACTGTTAAATCGGTTAGTTTGGCCGGTGGTGCCTGAGAGACAGGTGCTTCACCAATTATTATTCGCCCGCTTTCCGCTTCCCAGGCCACGGATTTCCCCATGGCTTCACCTAAAGCCCGTAATGGCACCATGGTATGTCCCTCATATATGAAGGGTTCTACCGGCGTATCCAAGCGTTGACCATCTATGTAGACCGTTAAGTTATTATAAAACACGTTTATTTTCTTATTAATCCATTTCCCCTGACCTATTGCAGAGCCCCCAGTCAGCAGTAAAAATGCCAGAACGCACAAAATAATTTTTCTCTTTCTCTTTTGCATGTCTTCCCCCCCTATCTAACAGGAAACTGATAAATTGGTGAATTACTTATACTGCCGGGTGGTTCTGTAACTTCAGATGCCCCATGAGACTGTTCGCCATAACCGTAAACTGCCTTTGGCATCTTATTTAATAATTGTTCCAGTGAGGGACTAAAAATATCAAATCGTCCTACCTCCCATTGTTCCTTTAGACTTCCGGATGATATCCCTTTTAGGCTGTATAACATTAAAGTAATATCAGTCCTTAATTCCTGGTCCGTAGTCCCATCCACTGTCCACATATTCAATTGAGTAATTTCCAGCACTTGAGGCATACTCTCCAATGCCTGAATAAATTTAAGACTGCCTAAATATGAGCCCATAACCTCTATGTTCATCGGCAGCACCTGATAATAGTCCTTTGTTACCACAGGCTGAGGGTAGACACCTACGATAGAAACCTTATCCTGAGACTGCAAACCCAATTCGACATAGGTACTGCCATCAGTAATTGGAATAGCGAAATCTTCTTTAATCATTGATAATTCATTGTCTATTTTCTGCAACTGCTGCTCTAATTTAGGCAACTGCTTTACCGGCTGCTCATCTTTGGTCATTTGCATTTTCTCCTGCTGAATTTGGTCTTTAAGATTCGTCCAGTGTGAAAATTGGCTGACCCAAAGATACTTGTATAAAAGGAATATCATAATGATTGTAATTAATAATATGATCATCCGTTTTTCCCTGGTGGACAGTTTACCCCACAATTTAGCCACTTCCTTCAATAAGCTGAGCTGTTACCTGGAATTCCATCAATCCAGGCTGCCCCTCTACTTGCTTCACCTGGTTTAGCACCACTACCTCAAAATCCGCCATTTGTTTCAATTCATGTATCAGAACACCGGTTGCTTCCAAGGATGGTGCTTTTCCCTTTATGACTAGCATGTTATTTCCGCCGGCTGCTAAACTTTCTACCCATATTTGCTGGGGCATGCTCTGGTTAATCTTCTCCAGCAACCATCCCCACCTAAAACGACTGTCCTTGACAAACTCTAGGGCTTCCAATTCCTTACTCTTTTCTTTAATGTCTTGCTTCAGTTGATTCACCTGTGCCAACTGCTTAGTTAGATGCGTCCTTTTTTTCTTGTATTGGCTCAATGTCTGCTCCATAGAACCTAAATAATTGAACCAAGCCATTCCCACTGATGCAAGAATAATGATGATACCCACGGCAATAACCCGTTTTCGCACCTTAGGGTTACCAACCATGGATTGTGCGCGCAGCTCAGGAGGCAGCAAATTAATCTGTACCATTACTTCACCTCCCAAAGCGCTAAACCGGCAGCAACTGCCCAAGCAGGATCTAAAACACCTTCTTCATTGCAGCAGCTTAAGTCTTCAGATGACCAGGATAGATTTGAGTTGAAAAAAGATACCGGTAATTCCAATTCATTTTGGAAAAATTTAATAATACCAGGCATATTAGCCATTCCACCTGAAATAAATATCTGAGAAACCGCGTTTCCTTGAGATTGAATTTTGTAAAAATCAAGCGACCGTCTTATTTCATGCAGCAATCTTCCGACCCCTTCTAAAAGCGCAAGGTTCAGGAGAGATTGAGCACCAACTTGACTGCCGGCAGGCATAGCAGCCTTTTGCTCCTTAATCTGTTGAGCAGCAGCAAAGTCAACACCTAATTTTTCGGCTATAGCATCGGTGACTGTATCTCCACCTATATCAAAGGAACGGTTAAAGTCTAAACAATTATTATGCGTTATTAATAAGCTAGTTTGTTTGGCACCGAAGTCGATTATAGCCGCAGGTCCACTGCCTGCCTGAACATCGCCCATGAGACGCCATAGCGCCAAAGGTTCTATATCAATAGCCGATAACTCCAGACCGCCTAAGGAAAATGTTTCATAAAAATCAAAAACATCTTTTTTAGGCACTGCAACCATCAGGACAAATAACTGCTTGTCTTCCTTATCCACCAAACCAAAATTAACATGATCAATAATTAATTCGTTTTGAGGCAGGGGAACATATTTTTCAGCTTCCCATTTAACAGCCTGTTCTATTTCTTTAACCGGCATCTGAGGTAATTTTAACTGTCTGACAACAACATTTTTACCTGTAGCCGCAATTACCAGTTGTTTTTTCTTCATATCTATCTTATCCGCCATTAGCTTTAGCGTTTCTGATAATCCCTTTGCATCGATAATCTTACCGTTATCCATTACACCCGCAGGCAGGGAAACTTTTTCTGCAGCCTCAACTGTTACGCCTGACCCAGATTTTTTAACAGCCACGGCCTTTATTTCAGAAGAACCTAAATCTATACCAATGCAGATTTTTTTCCTAAACAGTCTCTGCCACAAAGCCATGGTACCACCCCTTAAGCCCAATTCTTTTAATATGCCGGTGTAGTTTCCTTCCAATCGGTTAACTTGTACTTTTCCGTTAATTGTGGAAACTCGGAAGACTGGATAATGCTCTCATCAAAAGTCAGTGTAATGTTCCCTTTAATTTCATTTTGAGTAATACTTTCTGCAATCAGACATCCGGTTAAGGTTAAGTTACCATTAGCGTTAAAGCCGCTTTGGGTTATAAAAACACCGGTTAAGCTATTAGCCTGTTTGCTAACATTAATATCTCCCGTACTTATTATTGTTAGGGAACCGTCCACAGGCTCAATGTCATCTTCGATGGTTATTGAACCATTGACAACTATCACCCCGGAGTAGGAGAGTATTTTGCTGCTATCGGAAAAAGTTGCATCCCCATCTACATAAACAACCTCATTTTGCATGGTGTCTAGTAATCCCTGGTCAAAATCGGTGTCGCCAACAAGAAAAAGATCGGCTTTAGCCATCCAGTCATCAATAAGCTGTTCTACAAAAAATTCGGAACCCAAAACCTCGTCGTTTTGAATGAGCACACCAGTGACCTCTGCATTTTGGTGGACTTCAATAGTACCACCCGCGCCGGCAATCAAATCACCGTTTATGACCGTTGAACCTGATGAAATGTTTATATTGCCGTTTATAACAACATTGCCATTAATAGTACTGTTGGAGGAAATGATCAAAGTTGGGAGATCTTCACCCCCACCGCTGCCTCCACTTCCGCCAGTTCCCCCACTTCCTATGACAAAAACTGGATCCGCTAATAAATTTTTTTCAAGAACAGCCTCAATATTTTTTGTGGCTTTCACGGAACCGCCAGGGTGATTTACCTGGCCTAGGCTTGTTACCTCTAATTCTGTATCAGTATCTTGGACAGACACATGAATGTCATCCAATCCATCGTTATCCATATCATAACTGAAGCCGGTTTCTAATTCTGTATCATACAATCTTGCAAGAAATATATTAATACCGGCATCCGCCAGATAGTAGGCTTGAGTTTCCGCCGTATGATAAATACTGACCTTTTTTTCACTGGCTGACAGCGTCACGAAGGCGGTCCCCGAAATGAAAATGACCAGCATTATTAATATTACGATTACCAGTGCCGAGCCCCGCTGGTCATTTATTGGTTTCAACTTAGGTTCCTCCTCAACTTATTTGGCGTAAGGTTACCTTAGTCTCCAGCTTATATTCTCCGCTGCTTATAGAAACAAACAATGTCTGCCCGCTGAGAATATCGAATTCTACATCTGTTATACCGTCGCCAACTATTGTATGGCCGCTGCCGTCTACATTCCGCCTAATTTGGCTCTGGTCTTCCTCAAAGTAATAGGTAATCTCTCGACCGTCATAATCCTTAAACCATAAATAGGTATCTCCTGTTTCGGTCAGCTCCTGAGCTTCCCGCACTTCTCTCACTATTCTGTCTAGCACAATACGCACATTTTGTTGATTGTCGACCTTATTCTGGCCCTTAATCCAACTATAAACACTACTCTCAAAAATCGAATAGGCAGCTCCCAATACTAAAACTAGAATGATTGATGCTATAACCAGCTCTATTACAGTAAAGCCTTTTTCGTTCTTCACCGTCTCACCGCTTCCATAACATGGTCCTAACAATAACATCTTTTTGCCCTCCGGCAGTGGGATAGGTAACTTTAATACTTATTCGATAAAGGTTATCGTATTCTCCATCTGTGATATTAAGTTGATACTGATAGCCACCGTCCCATTCACCCGTTTCACTTCCGATTGACAAATCACTTAAGGCTTTTAACTCTTCAATCTTAGACTGGGCCAAAGTGACAGCTTTGGTAGCATCCCCGGCATGTTCACTAATAATAAAGCCGGAAGTGAAGGTATTTGTCATAGCCAATACAGCTACTACCAAAATAGTAAACGCCACCATAACCTCCACTAAGGTAAGGCCTTTTTCATCCGACCATAGCACCCTTATCACCTAATTCTTTAATTCTTTATAGACTCTCACCCTGCCTGTGGCAAGGGTGACAGTAATCCGCCGCTGCTCCCATTGGTTAGTTAAGATAATAGTTCCACCGCTGCTGGGTGAACCCTTGGCAGTGAAGGTTAAGTCAAAACCTGTCGTTAAGGTGACTGACGTTAGATCCACTCCCTTAGGCATGCTGATATCCTTTGTAACGTTCATACCATCTCGAATACGATACCTTTCTTCAAACGGGAGAAACTGAATGGTTAAAGCATGCTCCTTACTAATGGACATTTGCTGAACCTCTCTAATGTCAGATGCAAGCAGGCGAGCGGCGCCATCCAGCTTATATCGGGCATAAATACGCCCAAGATCAGGAGCAGAAAAGGCTGCCAAAATACCAATGATCGCCACTGCTACCATTAATTCAACTAGTGTAAAACCCCGCTTTTGCTTCATGCCATCACCAATCAGGATACATAATTTGAATTCGATTATTTATATGGTAATCCTTCTTTTTTCGCACTTTTTGTAAAAGGTTGTTATATAATGTCACTTTTCCTTAATACTGCCAGTAATTTCTTTAACCTTCTCTTTCTGCTGTTCCGCCAGGAGGTTCTTTCCTCCTGATTGATAGACCTGGGCTAAACCTTGATGCAGTTTAAGAGCGTCGGCCATCAGTCTGACCCGTCCCGCCGGGGGTGCAGTACGTACTGCCGCCGGGTACCATTTTATGCCCTGACTGAAAACAGCTTCAGCCTCAGCTAAATTACCCTGTTTCAAAAGGAAAAATCCCAGATCACCATAAGGCGCCGGATAGAAACCGCCATTCTGCACCGCCTTTTCATATGCAATTTCCGCCTGGTCCATTGTTCCTTGGTTGGCCAAGTAAGTCCCTTTGACGGTCCATAAGTAATAATTCCCCGGGCTTAACGCCAGGGCTCGGTCCAAGGCAGCTACGGCCTGTTTGTAGTAAGATTCATCACTGGTTTGCCTGTAAAGGCGGTCAGCGGAATAACTAATATGGGACCAGTAATCGTAGCGCAGCGGATATATTTTTACTGCCAATCGGTACTTGTCTATGGCATCCTGGTAATTCTTATTATCCTCTAAATCGGCTCCTTGGCGGGCAATCAACCAGGAACCGGCCTGGAGGCTCGTCAAGACCAGCATCAATAGCATCAGACCCGCCAAAACGGGCTTCAGCCTCAGCCTAAACGCCTCGCCGTGTTCCACCCTGCTGCCTGCCATACCCGCCAGGGCCCAAAAGGTGAGCGTTACTGCCGGCATGTCCCAACTAAAGTCTATGCCAATATGCAGCAAAAAAGCCATCCCGGCCAAAACACATGCCTGGTAGAGGCTGTCGTTCCTGTTTCTGTTGGCCCATACCTGCCTAGTTAAGGCTGCCAAAAGTAGTAGGAACAGCCCAAAACCCAATGCACCGGTCTCCGCCAACACCTGCAGGTAGTGATTATGTGCAAAACGAGAGTAAAAACGATCCTGATTCCAATACTGGAAATATGCATTGTGGTAGTTACCCGCCCCCACACCAAGAATGGGATGGTCCTGAAACTCCTTGACGGCCACTTTCCAAAAGCTCCAGCGTCCTCCCACCGAACCGGATACAAAATTTCCCGTCCGCAAAACATTCCGTTTCAATAATTCCTGGCCTGCCTGACTATCCAGCAACTGACCATAATGGCCCTGGAGCGCCGGCGCAATACTGCTTAACAAACCTACTAAGATAATAACAGTCAACACAACCTGCACTAATCGTTTAATATCTTTATAATTATTTTGAACCTTTGTCTGCCGGGCGGTCCGGAAAACCAGCAGGACAAATGGCACTAATCCAGCCAGCATGGATCCCCTGGAGCCTGTCAATATAACCCCGCTGCCAATCACTGCCGCTGCCGTTAGGATGGCCTTTTTCCCATTAGAGAGATATTGAACTGCAGCCAAGAAGAATCCCATCACTAGGTAAATGCCTAGGGGGTTTGCATTAACGAAGGTAGCTTCTATTCTGCTGGCGTCAATAAGAAGAAATAACAATAGCCCCATTAGCGCCACTAGGAAGATTACCAACACCATCAATCTAAGCAGACGCTGTCTTTCGTCCTTATTAAGAGTGGCCGTTAAAAAGAACACACCTAGATATAGACACAGTTTAACAACCTCCACCAGAGTTTCGTGGGGATTGTAGCTGGAAATCAAACTAGCAAGCCCGGCCATAATATAAGCTGCAAACAAACCGCCGGTCAGTTTATCCCAACCGACCGGCACCTGACTGGTTAATGCTTTAAGCACGGCGGCTCCCACCAGCAGACTAGCCAAAAATATTATCCAATGCTGATAACCGCTGTCCAACAGCGGTGTGATGCCCAGCACCAGCATGAGTACTATCAAATAATAATTTGTCCGAGTCATATGAAACACCCTTACCTTGTGATTTTCTTAAGAGGTTGTCCAACTCGACTTGGAACTCTCATTTAAAACATGGATAAATACCAAAATAAAATCTCCCGGCCCCAAAATATAGACACCAAGGCCCCTAAAGCAAGAAAAGGCCCAAAAACCAGGGTATCTTTCCTGCCTTTTTTACCGGCCAGCATGAAAACAATACCGGTAAATCCCGCCAACAAAGAGCCCAAAAACAAAGCTGTCAACACCAACTTAGTACCAAGATATAACCCCATGACAGCCGCCAGCTTAATATCGCCGCCGCCCATGCCGCCCCGGGACAATGCCGCTAAAAACAATAGAGGCAGTCCGCCGGCCAAAATACCTAACAAGTGCTGGGAAAGCGGTAATACCGGCCTAAATAGAAAAATAACCAGGCCAATAATAAATCCAGCTAACAGCAGTTTATTGGGAATAATACCGTGTTCGAAGTCAATAACCGAGGCCGTTATCAAGATTGACGCCAAGGCGAATAAGGATATCAGCTGCCATCCCCAGAAATTTAAAGATAATAATAAGAATATCAATGCAGTAAACAATTCAATTAGGGGATAACGATTGGCAATACCTGCACCGCAGTGTCGGCACCTGCCTTTTAAAAAAAGCCAACTGAAAACCGGCACCATATCCAGAGGCTTTAAATGAGTATCGCAGCCCGGGCAGTGAGAAGGAGGAAAAACGATGGACTGGCCCCTGGGCACTCTATAGATGACCACATTTAGAAAACTGCCGATTACTAATCCTAAGATAAAGGCAAATAAAGCTATCATACGAATTCACTCCAGAATAGAGATAAAGCCCCCGTTAGGGGGCTATTAAAAAATTATTTACAGTTCATTTGAATAAATGGCCGAGCCCGAGCCGGTAGAGTAGAAACGCTTATTTCCATCATCCCAGCCATAGCTGTCTCCCCATGGGTCTATTGCATTAGTCCAATTTATATCATAGTCATCCTTCAACACGTCTTGAAAGTTATCGCTGTCGATTGCGCTCTCGCCATTCTCAGCCATATAAATGTTAACTGCATTCTGCATAGTCTTTAAGTCAGCTTCCGCCGCTTTGTCTTTTGCCTTATCAACTTGACCAGTAAACTGCGGTATAGCTACAGCAGCCAATACACCTAAAATAATTACAACCACCATCAATTCAATCAGGGTGAAACCTTCTTCATTATGTTTTAAAAAGTTAGCCAGCCTTCTAATCATGCTTCATACCTCCTTTCTTATTCTAAATTGTATATGCCACCCTTCTCTTTCTCTCGGGTTTACATACCAACGGCACCGTAAATATTAAACATGGGCATTAGGATGGAAATAATGATAAAACCGACAATACCGCCCATAACAACAATCAGCACCGGTTCAATTATGGTAGATAACTTAGCCACTACGTTGTCCAAGTCTTCATCGTAAAATTCACTGATGCGCTGCAATAGATCATCCAGAGTGCCGGTCTCTTCGCCAACCAGTATCATCTGAATGACCATGGGTGGAAAGACGCCGCAGCGTTCCAGAGGTTTAGCCATGCCCTGACCTTCCCTAATATATTGTTGTGCCTCCGTAATCCCTTCCTCCACTACCGCATTGCCGGCAGTCTTCTTAACCACCTCTAAGGCATGTAATATGGGGACGCCGCCTTGTAGTAGGGTTCCCAGGGTACGTCCGAAGCGAGAAATTAAGGCCAGTAAATGTACTTTCTTGACAATTGGGATGTGGAGCAAGGCCTGGTGCCATCGATAGCGTCCCTGTCCTTTTTCCGTCATTTTCCTGAAGCCTGCAAACCCGCCAATTATCAAAAAAGGAATTAAAAACCATAGTTTACTTACCAAATTACTGACACCCATGACAATACGGGTGGGCAAGGGCAGTTCAGCACCCAAATCAGAAAGCATACTTGTAAAGGTAGGAAGCACAAAAATCAAAAGAAATATCACCGCTAACAGCGCCACCGACAGCACCACTGCAGGATAGGTCATAGCAGATTTCACCTTTTCATTTATGTCATGTTCCCGTTCATAATGTACTGCCAGCTGTTCCAGTACGCTGTCAAGCATACCACCGGTTTCGCCGGCTTCCACCATGCTGATAAAAAGGTTAGGGAAAACCTTTTCATAGGTTCTAAGGGCTTCTGCAAAAGTACTGCCCTCTTCAAGGGTTTGTTTAACCTTAGCCACGGTTTCCTTCAGTCTTACATTTTCCAACTGCTTACTCAAGATATCCAAAGCAGTTAATAGGGGAATACCGGCTTTGACCATGGTAGCCAGTTGGCGGCAGAAGACCGCTAAATCACTCTTTTTGACGCGCCTGCCGGGAAAGGTAATAGAAGTACCTTTGAAAAGGCTGCTTTCCTGCTTGACATTAACAACAAACAGCTGCTTTTCTCTTAAGGCCTCCGCCACCGCAGCGGTGTCGTTTGCCTCCAACTGGCCCGTTAAAAGCTGTCCTTGATGATTCCTCGCCTTGTATGTAAATTGGGGCATAAACTTCCACCTCAAAGGAAAATAACTGTTTTAACTCCACTATAAGTGATATTTTTTACTAATTCGCCAATTTCTGGCTTTCTCCTTTTTTTACTGCAGCCAAACTTTTGTTAATATATGGACTTTCCACCACCGCTAAGCCTCCCATACATATCCTCTTGGCTAATTAATCCTTGTTGCGCCAGTTTTTTCAAACTCATATCCATGGACTGCATACCGTGCTGCCCGCCGGTTTGAATTGAATTAATCAATTGATAGGTTTTGCCCTCGCGAATAACATTCCGCACCCCCGAGGTAGCACAAAGCACTTCCACTGCTGCCACCCTGCCGCCGCTTACCTTTTTAAGCAGCTGCTGGGAAATAATGCCCTGAAGCGTATCCGCCAACTGCACTCTTATCTGCTGCTGCTGATGGGGCGGAAAAACATCAATAATCCTGTCTACGGTTTGGGCTGCACCGCTGGTGTGCAGGGTGGCAAAAACTAGGTGCCCCGTTTCAGCGGCCGTAACCGCTACGGAAATGGTATCTAAATCACGCATCTCACCAACCAAAATCACATCGGGATCCTGACGCATGGCGGCACGGAGCGCTTTAGCAAAGCTTTCCGTATCAGACCCAATTTCCCTTTGGTTAACCACGCTTTTTTTGTGGGAATGCATATACTCTATCGGGTCTTCAAGAGTGATAATATGGCATGCCCGCTCCCTATTGATTAAGTCTACCATAGCTGCTAAGGTAGTGGATTTACCGCTGCCGGTAGGTCCTGTCACTAACACTAACCCATGGTTCCTGCGAGCCAGTTCTCCTACAATAGACGGCAGTTGCAACTCTTCCAAGCTGGCAATATGGGAATTAATCCTGCGAATGGCGGCAGCAATACTACCCCGCTGGAAAAAAGTATTGACACGAAATCTACCCAAATCAGGAACCGAGTAGGCAAAATCCAAATCTCCGGTGCTCATGAATTGTTCCTTCTGCTGGGCATCCATCATTTCTTCCACTAATCCTCTAATATCACCGGGCATTAGCTTTGCACCCTCCGCAACCGGCACCAACTGTCCATCCTGACGGAACATAGGCGGCCGTCCCGTAGTCAAGTGAATGTCCGATGCTTCCATCTCAACTCCTAGGTGAAGAATATCATGTATATTCATATTAAACGCCCCCTAACCCTCATCTACATAAGCAACCCGCATAACCTCGCCAATGGTCGTTAAACCCTGACGGGCCTTCTCAATCCCGTCCATCCTCAAGGTTTTCATGCCTTGTGCCATTGCTTCAACTTTCAGTCTATCTCTGCCTTGGGGATCAACTATCATACCCCGTAATTTTTGATTAAAAATTAGAACCTCGTGAATAGCCAAACGTCCTTTATAACCGGTATTATCGCAATAACCGCAGCCTTTTCCTTTAAAAAGTTCCATTGTTTGACCGGCAGCAAGTCCTAAAAAGGCATGAACAGGATCCTTATCATCCAATTGATAGGAAGCACTGCACTTAGAGCAAATTCTTCTCACCAAACGCTGGGCAACTATACCCACAACGGAGGAGGATACTAGATAAGGTTCTACCCCCATATCAATTAAGCGCGCCACAGCTCCGGCTGCATCGTTAGTATGCAGCGTGCTCAAGACCATATGTCCGGTGGTAGCAGCCCTTGCAGCTATACTGGCAGTCTCTCCGTCCCGAATTTCCCCTACCATTATTACGTCCGGGTCCTGACGCAAGATGGATCGTAAACCAGTGGCAAAGGTATAGCCGGATTTTGTGTTAACCTGGGTTTGGTTTATATCATTTATGACGTATTCCACCGGGTCTTCTATGGTAACAATATTTTTTTCGGGAGAGCTGATTTCGTTTAATGCAGCATATAAGGTGGTGGTTTTACCACTGCCGGTGGGACCGGTAACCAAAAAAATACCGTAAGAACTACGAATAATATCTTCAAAACGCTTTTTATTATCCGGCAAAAAGCCTAACTGGTCAATCCCCAATAAAGCTTGACTCTTATCCAAAATCCGCATGACAACCTTTTCCCCAAACACTGTCGGCAGTGTTGAAATACGTAAATCAATGCTTTTCTTTTGAATATTTATTTGAATGCGCCCATCTTGGGGCAGCCTTTTTTCTGCAATATCCATCTGGGCCATTATTTTCACGCGGGATACAAGCGAAGGATGAATTTGTTTAGGTACCTTCGTTAGATCCCGCAAGATACCATCCACACGCAGCCGAATAATTACTTTCTTTTCCCGCGGTTCAATATGAATATCGCTGGCTTTTTTATTCACTGCCTGGTTTATGATTGTGTTGACCAATTTAACAACGGGAGCTTCAGCAGCCCCTTGTTGGCCTTGACTCAAATCAAATATTCCTGGCGAGCTAACGTCAACATCATCTTCAAAACCTGTTTGGAATTCTTCGTTCATAATTTCTTCCACACCGAGCAACCTATCGACGTAGTCATCCATGTCCTTTTCCGATGTTACGACCGGCTGAACTTCCAGCCCGGTTGCAACCTTAATGTCATCTATGGCAAAAATGTTCAAGGGATCAGCCATGGCTACCTTTAATGTGCCGCCATCTTTACCTAAAGGCAGCACTTTATACTGGCGGATAATGTTTTCGGGAATGAATTTTAATAAATCATTGGTTATCTGAACACTATTTAAGTCAACCTGTTCAATACCCAGCTGAAATTCCAGTACATTTATAATGTCCTGTTCCGTTACGTAACCCAGACTAATTAGGACCTGTCCCAGCCTGCCGCCGCTTCGCTTTTGCGTGCGTAGAGCTTCTTGTATCTGTTCTTCGGAAATTAAATTACTTTCTTTCAGCATTTCACCAAGCTGCTTCTTTCTTGCCAAGATATTTCACCCCCGTTCTTTTGTTTCGTTCGCTGTTTTCCGACCGTATTCCTCTTATTTCATAAGAAAACTTCTCTTTTCAGCCAAAAATAAAACTACTCGGTAAGGAGTAGTTTTCTAGAGCAAGTTATGTAATTCTGACGCACTTATTTCTTCTATGCGTACCTTCCCTATTTCCTCGGGAAGAACAAAGTTGATTTTCCCCTGGGAGGCCTTTTTATCCTGCAGCATTAATTCGATTCCCTTGTCCTTAGCCCATTCGGGCGGTAGATTTACATCCAAAGGAACTCTTGTAAGTAATCTTTCCATGCGTTCTAACTGGAGTTTTTCAAACAGACCCTTGTCAACAGAGATTTTACCCGCCATTACCATTCCTACTGCCACTGCCTCACCGTGCTTTTTCAGTTCATAATTTCCTAGGGCCTCTACAGCATGACCAACAGTATGGCCAAAATTTAACACCGCTCTTACATTTGCTTCTTTTTCATCTTGCTCCACCACTGCCGCTTTAATGTCGCAGCAGCGGTAAACAACTTCTTCTATTATTTGAGCTTCTAAGGACAAAAGCCGCTCCAAGTTTCTTTCCAAAAAGCTAAATAAATCTTTGTCCCAAATAATACCGTATTTAATTACCTCGGCCATACCAGCACGCAGTTCGCGAGGCGGCAGTGTCTTTAAGACAGATAAATCAATCAAAACCAGCTGAGGTTGGTAAAAAGCGCCAATAATGTTTTTCCCACGGGGATGATTAACGGCAACCTTGCCGCCTACGCTGCTGTCCACCTGGGCCAGCAGACTGGTCGGTATTTGAATAAACGGAACACCCCGCATATAGGTTGCAGCAATAAACCCTGCCAGATCCCCTACCACCCCGCCTCCCAAGGCGATTATGGGAGATTTCCTATCCATTTTATGATCAAATGCACAGTCGTACAAGCGGGCTGCAGTTTCCAGAGACTTAGAAGTCTCTCCCGCAGCAACTACTACTTTTGAAACATGAAAAGCTTGGTTGGTTAAAGTTTCTTCCACCTTTTTTCCATATAGTTTGTCCACATTTTCATCGGTAATTAGTAGGCAGGCTTTGGAATATTTCCGAGGCAGAAATTGGCCTAACTGCCCTAATAAATCGTGGCCGATATTAATGTTATAGCCCCTATCCTCCAACCCTACACGCAATGTTTTCATGACAACTTCCCCCGCAAACTATTTATTATTTCGCCCACAATCTGATCGTGGGTTTTGTCCCCAGTATCAATTGTAAGATCGGCTGCAGCTTCATAAAACCGCGCCCTTTCTTCAACTAAGCCCTTCACCTGGTCCAAATCCCGGTATTTGCGAAGAAGCGGCCTATTCCGACTTTTCCCTATCCGATCCAGCACTATTTCCGGTGCGGCTTTCAACCAAATAACGATACCGTTTTTTTTAAGAACCGTCACATTCCCCTCAAAAGTAGGGACACCACCACCGGTAGCAATTACGGTCTTATCTAAAGCGGCCACTTTTTGCACCATTAATTTTTCTTCAGAACGGAATCTGATCTCACCATGCTTTTTAAAAATTTGCGTAACAGTTGTCCCGGTCAGTTTCTCAATCTTATCATCCGTATCAACGAATTGCCAACCCAATGCCCGGGCCAAACGAAAGCCAATAGTGGTCTTCCCCGATCCCATAAAACCTATTAAAATAATATTAGCCATCTAAATCACCTTTTCTAAAACCAGAGGTCTGACTTCTAATATTCTTCTATATACTCTTTCCACTGTTGCCAACGCTCTTTAATTACTGCCATATTGTCTCCGCCAAATTGCTCCAGCACCGCCTTTGCTAGTTCAAAAGCCACCAAAGCTTCACCCACAACACTGGCTGCAGGTACGGCACAAACATCGGAGCGTTCAATATCAGCCATTACCGTTTCTTTGCTCTCAATATTAACGCTGCCCAGAGGCTTCATGAGGGTGGGAATGGGTTTCATTGCAGCTTTGATTATAAGTTCCTCCCCATTGCTGATACCTCCCTCCAGGCCACCGGCCCGGTTGGTTCTACGATAATAACCGTGCTTTTTATCATAGGCAATTTCATCATGTACCTGGGAACCAGGTAGAGCCGCTGCTGCAAATCCCAAACCTACCTCTACCCCTTTGATGGCTTGAAGACTCATCAAGGCCTGTGCCAACCGGCCATCCAGCCGTCTATCCCAGTGAACATGACTGCCGATGCCCGTCGGCATACCAGAAACATGCACTGCAAAGATTCCACCTAAAGAATCCCCTTGTTCCTTGGCAGCATCAATAGCCGCCAACATTTTTCGCTCCGCACCAGAATCCGTACAATAAACAGGCGATGCTAGAACTTGGTCCATTTTAACAGCCTCAACGGATTGCGTTACTTTGGCACTGCCAATCTGCAGCACATGGGAGACCACCGTAACTCCTAATTGGTTCAAAAGCTGTTTTGCCATGGCACCAACGGCCACTCTTCCTGCAGTTTCCCTAGCACTGGAGCGTTCCAAGACATTCCTCATATCCCTATGTCCATACTTTATGCCGCCGGGCAGGTCCGCATGACCCGGTCTTGGTCTTTTAATTTCTTTATTTTGAAATTCCTCCACTTTGTCAGGGGACATGATTTCACTCCAGTTTTCCCAGTCCTTATTAGCTACCGTTAAGGTTACCGGACTGCCTATAGTCAAACCATGCCTCACTCCGGACGTAATTTGCACTTTATCTTTTTCAATCTTCATTCGCCCTCCCCGTCCATATCCTCCCTGACGGCGTCTGAGCATTTGATTTATCTCCTCTGTTACTATGGGTACATGAGCTGGTAATCCTTCAATGATTGCAGTAAGGCAAGGGCCATGGGATTCCCCTGCAGCCAGGTAACGAAGCACTAAAATTCCCCCAATCCGACCTATAATATTTGCAGGCGAGCTCGAGCTTAACCCACCTGCGAATTTTTATTACCAATGCGACTTTTTAAAAACTCAATAATACTTTTGTTCTGCTCTTCCAATAATCTTTGTTCCGTGTTTTCCTTTTGCTCTCGTAGCAGTTCAATTTCTTTAGCCAAGTTCCTGCTTTCTTGCCGGGCTTTCTGCAGTTCTTCCATGATAGCGGAAAACATAAATAAAACAGTGCTTTTTAAACTCTGTTCAATCCCTAGTGCAGAAGTTAATGTTCTTTCTAAATCCAAACGTCTTTTTGCACCCTTGATGGTAAACTGTTCAGTATATAATAGTTCTTTAATCTGTCCAAAGGTATCCAGATGCAGTTCACTGTACTTGCGCCGCTTTTTACTGTCAACTTTGGGTAAATACTGGGAGAATTCTTTTTCCCAATAACGAATAGTACTTATTTCTACTTGAAGAATATTAGCCAACTGCTGTATGGTTAAAAGTTGGGACATCTCCATCACCTCTAATATAAGAAGATTCCCTATTCGAAGACCAAATCCTTCCTCTTTTTTCCAGCAACTATTTGTCCAAATCGACAAACTTAGATCATTTTGGCTATTACCTGTTGCATTATCTCTACGGGCGCCGTCTGCCCCGTCCATAACTGGAAACTTGCAGCTCCTTGATATGCAAGCATTCCTAAACCGGATATTGTTTTGCAGCCCTGTTTGCGGGCAGCAGACAGAAGTCTAGTCTCCACCGGGTTATAAACCAGATCAGCTACAATATGATTAGATGTTAACATTAAGGCGGGAAACGGTATACCCTCGACCCGAGGATACATGCCTATTGAAGTAGTATTTACTATGATACTACATTGGTCAACTACGGTGCCCAATGCTTTTTCAGATAGTTCAATCCCTATGGTCTGAGTTGAACCAAGCAGCTGGGCCGCAAGCTGTTCTGCCCTTTCAACGGTTCGATTGGCAATATATAGTTTGCTAACTCCGGCCTGACCAAGAGCAAACGCCACAGCCTTAGCAGCACCGCCGGCTCCCAGCAACAGTATATTCCGACCCATTACCTCCACACCCTCTGACCTTAAGGATTGAATAAATCCCTTGCCGTCGGTGTTATAACCAACCAGCTTATCTTGCTCACGGACGATAGTATTAACTGCACCAACTGAGCGGGCGTAACCATCCAGATTGTCTAGGCAGGATATCACTTGTTCCTTATATGGCACGGTGACATTTAAGCCAGCAGCACCAGCGGAAAAAAGCCCCCGTACGGCTTGGGTCAACGTTGAATTAGACGCAACAGGGAAAGGAACATAAACGTAATTCAGATGCAAATGTTGAAAGGCGGCATTATGCATAACCGGCGAGAAGGAATGCTCCACCGGATAGCCGATCAAACCAACCACCTTTGTTTCTCCGGATATTAAGCAGTCTTTTATCATTATTTTACCTCTTGTTTTTGTAAGTAAGGAATGACAAAGCGTTCCATTCGACGCATTATGCGGGTGCCAAAGAACTCAGACGAACTAATAGGCACCACCAAAATAGTGTATAGCTCCATTCTGTTGCCGCCCAGAACGTCAGTAAAAATTTGATCGCCAATCACTGCTAATTCATCCGCCTTAATGTCTAAAATGGAGAGAACCTTCTTAAATGCCTTGCGGCGAGGTTTCCCGGCGTTAGAAAGGAAAGGCAAGTCCAGTATCTTGGCCACCTTCATAACTCTTTTTTCATGATTATTAGACGCGATACACAGGGCAAGCCCCATACTTTTGGCCTTTATTACCCAATCCATCACTTCTTCAGCAACTTCATAACTGTTCCACGCAGTAATAGTATTATCCAGATCTATGACAAAACCCTTAATTCCCTGCTGCTGCAATTTTTCTAAAGGAATATCCTTTATGGAATCCACAAAAAGATCCGGTCGTAAAATGTTCATGCAATCACCTCTGCTGAAAACTGTTATTACATTATACCACAGGAAAATAGTGACTCAAAATCCAAAATTAAATTTCCCAGCCCAAAATATTGCATTTCATGCTTTTAAAACCGGTAAAACTAACGCCCCTAATAAAAAAGAAGCTTCCATAGGAAACTTCTAAATTTATCGATATATTGACTTAATATGCTAATAATTCATCCTGCCACCAAGCATTTTCCAGTGCGATCATTTGGGGCAGTTGCCCTCGAATCCTGCTTTCCAACCTTTTGACGGGAATTTCTCCAGGCACCATCAATATAGGAATGTCTTTATCCAATAAATCCATCAAATGCATGCTATTTACCCCCAAGTCACTTTCATTATATAATGCTATGGCAACCACATTATCCAACTGTAAATCACGCTGTAATTCCACTATTTTAGCTAATGCATTTTCTTTTACCACAAGCAGGATACCTGTTCCGCCTATCTCTTCGTCCAATGTAACGACACTATTAATTTCCCGGGTTAAAAAATCCGGATGTCTATTTACTACAAAAATTTGAGGAAATGAATTTATTAAATCAAATAATTTCATACGCAATACCCCCCATCTATAACAACAAGCAAAAGAGATGCCATAAAACATCCTTGTCAAGTATAGTTATTTCCTAATTATCAAAACTTACAGTGCCGAATTTTTGGACATTTTTGTCAATAATTGGACACTTACTAATCGCTTTATGGCATAGTAATCTAGAATTTAAAGGAATGATTGCGTTTGAATAGAAGCTTACTAGCAATGCAACAAAACTATCCCTATCGGCGGAAATAGTTTTGCATGTGTAAACATATTGAAATTACTATAGCAAAAGGGGAATACATTATGATTTTTCCATATATTTGGATTTTAGCTGCTGCCACTGCTTGGGGGAGCATTGGTGTTGTAGGAGAGATACTTTTTTTATATAACCTAACTCCTGAGGACTTTATTTGGTTTAGAGCTGCCGTTGCATTTGCGGTAATCCTGTTAATGACCCTTGTCTTCGACAGATCACGCCTACATATACATAAACAACATCTACCAGTCTTTATTGCCTACGGATTAGTCAGTGTGGCATTGTTTTACTTATCCTATATGACGGCTATAGACCAAACCGGGGTGGCTATGGCTGCAATACTTCTCTACACCGCACCGGCCATGGTAGTGATCCTGTCCCGCTTATTTTTTAAGGAGAGCGTCGGCAAAATAAAAATCCTTAGTATTATTTTGACAATTGTGGGTTCTTTTTTTGTGGTTAAAGGATATGATCTTGGCAATTTACGCCTTAATACATCAGGTATTCTTTGGGGGCTTTTATCAGGATTTACTTACGCTTTATATTCCATATTCGGTAAAAGTGTCGCCGACAAATACCATCCTTGGACCATCATCCTTTATTCCCAAGGATTTGGTACTCTGTTTTTGACAACAATGTTTTTTCCAAGCAAAATGCTTACAACCCATCAAGATCCGAAGGTGTGGCTTGCTTTGGTCTATCTAGGCATAGTACCAACGCTATTTGCCTATATATGTTATAATGCAGCATTAAAATATGTAGCGCCTGGCAGCGCCAGTATCATTGCCACCTGGGAACCTGTGGCAGCAGTTATTTTTGGCTACGTATTATTGGGACAGTTGCTGGAGCCTATTCAGATGTTAGGTGCCATGCTTGTTATTACAGCAGTTATTATTGTCCAGTTAATAAAACCAAGTAAAAAGTCTCTGGAACCACAGATTAAAAAATCCTGGTTTTCCGAAGATAGACCAGGCTAAAGTGACAAAACAAATTCCTTATGGAAACCTTTTCAAAGGAAAACCCCATGATAAACCCTTATGTTT
>Ga0209347_1002619_pt1 | contig 23066 bp, 13 predicted proteins | sample AutmiccommuBRH23_FD_187382 | JGI IMG/M metagenome (GOLD analysis project Ga0209347, IMG submission 187382) | Deep subsurface microbial communities from Mt. Terri, Switzerland - Autotrophic microbial communities BRH/23 (SPAdes) (version 2) | ecosystem: Environmental > Aquatic > Deep subsurface >...
AACGAAGATCCATTTTCATCATCATAATATCTACCGGCGAGTTTAGGAACTACGAACGGCTTATCGAGTGAAGTAACATAAAAGCTAAATTTGAACGGTTTTAATTCCTTACCTAATGTATTTTTAATTCCACCTAGATACATCACGGTTATTTTTTCTGAAGGAGCAAATTTTTCTTTCGGATCGAATATGACTGTCTTTCTGTCAGTAGATAATATAAATGTTCCTTCATATTTTTTGTTATCCGAATATACTCTTATTCTCCCATTTGCAAGTGATGAAGGATTAATGGTATTCCCATCTCTGAAAATTATTGTTTCTTCTCTCGAATTAAATTTTGATTCGGGGAGGGGAGATACATACTTGTATCCGATTACCGATTGCGGGAAAACATTCGCTCCTGTAATCAGTATAAAAATTAAAATAGTAAACATTTTTTTCATAATTAATTCCTCAATTTATTTTATCAATATCATTTTCAGTTTTGATAAACGAGTATTTTCAAAATTACCCGAAAGTCTTTCGATAGTAGCAATATAGATTCCCGAAGCAAATTTAACCCCATTAAAATTGTATTCATAAATACCGCCAGAAGAATGAGTTAATAATTTTTCGGTAATCATTTCGCCTAATAAATTATATATTGAAAGACGAACGGTGCCATAAGAAGGTAGCGAATATTTTATTATGGTATTAGGATTAAAAGGATTAGGATAGTTTCCTATCAAACCGAAACTATCGGGCAAAATATTATAATCTTCATCAGCATCCGCAAAATCATCTTCTTTGAATATTACGTTATCTATAAGAATCGATGGATTATATCCACCGCATTGAAATATTAAACGGGCTTTAAAATCACTTTCGTAATTCATAGTAAAAACGTGTGTGAAAGTTTTTTTAGTTTTGCCGAGTGCCACTGCACCAATTCGGCTATAATCATCATAGTTACCGCCATCTCGGGTTATACGAGGATAAAAAACTCTCGAATCTCCTGCTGCGGCATCGTATTGAAAATGATACTTTTTCCCTTTTACGACAGAAATATTTTTTTGAATTAATTCAATATTCCAATCGCTTGATCCGCTATTTGAAACGTTAATAAATGCCTCGTTATTCGATGTAATTATCAAATTTGCATTTGCCTGCTCGAAGGTTTGAAATACCCAATTATCTTTACCGGATGAGAAATCACCATTTAATAGCATATTAGTACCGGGAGCAATAAATCTTACAAATACTTTTTCTTTATTAGAAAATTCGCTTGAATTACCCGAGGAATAAATGGCTTTTACTGCGAAATAATAATCATTATTATTATCTAACGATTCTGTTTCAAAATATAATTCTTTTGTATTGCCAATTTTAATTAAGCTATTTTCTGATTTACCGGCATATATATCATAGGATGCAACATCGCGATCGCCAAACTTATTAAAAATTAATCTTATCCTATCGGTATAAGATTCAGCGGTTAGATATGGTATAGATGCTTTTCCTAAAGAATTAAATTTGAATGCACGATAGCAATGATATTTTTCAACAAAATCTAACTGATAAACTTTCTCTCCTGAAGGAGTAACTTCCGAGACTTTAGGAAGTGAACCATCTGCCCAACAAATTAGTGTGTTCCCGTTTGGCAGACGCTGCGCATTACCCATCCAACTTGTATAATATTTTTTTTGATCTTTATATTCCCACACTAATGAAGCAGTTTTATTTGCTTCATCTATAACATATTCCACAGCTCTCGAAATTTTTGGATTATGAAAGTTTCCATTATCAAATATTGTATAATGATTATTACCTACCGAGCGGATATCATGCTGCCACGAAGGTCCATTAAATGAATCATTGACATAAGTAAATTGATTATTCTTATTGCCGGGTCCGCCAAGTCGCCAGATCATCTCTCCGGTCGTTCTATTTATTTTTGTTATTTCGCTAAGGTGTCTCGCCGAAACTAATAAATTACCGTCTTTATCTATATCGATAGCATTCGCGTGAATATAATCGATATAGCTTGCCGTTAAGTCTATTCCAATCGCATCGGTAATTTTATAATTATCCCAGCATCTCCATTCAAAAACAATGTTATTATTTTTATCAACTTCTACTATGTGATTGCCGACTACCGTAGCATTTGTCTTACCATTAGGAACGAGCTTGCTCATATCTATCTGCCGCCATTCTAAAGCAATCATTAAAGCATTACCATTCGATTGGAGAATGAGCTCATGCTCATCGGTTCCATAAGAACCGCATGTATATTCACGAATCACATTGAACCCGGAATCCATTCCAAAAAATTTATCATACCCTTCTGCAAGCCGATAAGTCATTTCACCGGTGGATTGAATTTTAAAATCACGTGCACGTGATGGCATCTTTCTATAAAATAGCGGTGTACCGTCTCCATCGAGTATCATTATATAAGGCGTTCCACCCCAATTATTCATATAAATATAACCGGGAGCTGGGTTTTTATTTATCTCAATTTTCACTTCGGGATAATCGGATGGGACTACGATTCCGTTTATAGATTGAATCGTGTTTGCTGATCCTAGATTCGATTCTTTCAAATCTAATTCTAATCTATTCTCAGAAATTCCATTGATTGAATCACGTCTATTAAATTCATAACGTAAAAATTTTTCTTTTGGAATCTCATTTTGTGCTATCGTAAAACTAAATTCAACCGAAGGAAGAAGAACGCCATTATCCGTCCTTATTCCGCCGTCAAAACTAACAAAGACAGTTTCACCCTCTGTAAAATCATTAATTGGATCAGCAATTAATGTATATTCATCGGTCGAGATAATAACATCAGCTTTATGAATCCCACTCTTACTTCCTCTAATTAAAAATTTCTCCGTGGCAGTTATTCTATCGATATTATTTATCTTTTCACCAAATCGTAAAATAATATTACACCCCTTACGGTGATATTCGGTCTCCGGCTTCGGAAAAATGTACTGATATGATTGAGCGCCGAGCGACGAAACGACAAAAAGGAGAAAAAATAGTTTACGAAGAATCATACTGAACCAATTATTTTGAGTTACTTACAATATACTTATTAATTCAGATTAGGGCTATGCAATTATAAGGAACTATTCAAATACACCGGGGATTTTCGTGCCACAATTGGGACATTTATTATGTAGTAAATTATTGACTATCACGCTATGCCAATCGCGTTCAATCAATGGATTTGCACATTTAGGGCAGTAAGTCGTGCTCCCTTTTTTATCGTGCACATTTCCAAGATAACAAAATTTTATTCCTTCGGCAATTGCGATTTCTCTTGATTGAATTAGCGTCTTATGTTGAGTTGAGCTTTTGTCTTTCATCTTAAAATCAGGATGGAATGCAGTAAAATGGAGCGGAACTTCATCTCCAAGATTTATAACTATCCAATTGCACATCTCTTTTATCTCTTCGGGATTGTCATTCTCCCCCGGTATCAGAAGAGTTGTCAATTCGATCCATACGTCAGTTTCATTTTTTAACCAAACAAGTGTATCTAAAACATCTGATAAATGAGAAAAAGTGAGATTATGATAAAATTCTTCGGTGAATGCTTTGAGATCAATATTGGCGGCATCGATATATTTAAAAACATCTTTGCGAGCTTCTTTATCAATATACCCCGCTGAAACCATCACCGAACAAATCCCTTCTTCTTGTGCTAATTTTGATATATCGATTACATATTCTCCGAATATTACCGGGTCATTGTATGTATATGCTATCGAAGATAAATGATTTTTTTTAGCAATTGATACTACATCTTCCGGTGAAGCATAGAGGGAATTGACCGAATCATAACGTGCCTTACTGATTGACCAATTTTGACAAAATTTACAGCCGAGATTGCATCCCGCAGTTCCGAAACTCAATATTTCAGTTCCCGGAAGAAAATGATTCAAAGGTTTTTTTTCTATCGGATCGATACCAAATCCCGTTGGTCTCCCATATCCCGTGGAATAAAGTTTTCCTGCTATATTCTCTCTTATAAAGCAGAAGCCTGATTGTCCTTCACCAATCGTGCAATAGCGAGGACAAAGTGTGCACACAATTTTTCCTGCCTCATTAAGATGCCACCATTTAGCTTCTATATATTGATCTTCTTTTCTCATTTTAATTAATAATCGCGATATTAAAAAATATTTGAATCACTTTCATTTTATCTTCTGCATCGAATATTAATTCAATCTATTGGCTGCGTTTTTATTTTCGGTTATGTTATTTCAAAGCGGAGCCAGCTTCTTCTCTTCTTTTCTCCGACTAATTTACCGGAAGTAAACAAAACTAAATTTCCTTTTTTTATTATACCTTCTTTTAATAAAATGAGTTTTGCTTCTTCCACTGCTTTTTCTTCATCAGAAATATCAACCATATAACTCGACTTAATTCCCCAGAGAAGATTCAATTGACTTAATGTATTAAAGCTATCGGAAAAAACGTAGATAGGAGAGGCAGGACGATATTTGCAAATCACTCGCGCCTTTCCGCCAAAATGTGTAAAAACTACAATAAGGTCTGCATTTATTTGATTTGCCATCTTAGATATTGCTTTACCAGAAGCATCAAAAACATTATCTAAAGGCTCTTCGGGTATTTCGTATTTTATTTTTTTTCTATCTGCCGGATCGGCTTCGGTAGAAATCAGTATATTATTCATAATCTTAACTGCTTCAACGGGATATTTACCCACGGAAGTTTCAGCACTTAACATAACGACATCTGTACCGTCCCATACTGCATTGGCTATATCGGAAGCTTCGGCTCGAGTTGGAATAGGATTATTAACCATACTCTCTAACATCTGTGTTGCAGTAATTACAAGCTTGCCGGCAGCGTTGCATCGGCGAATTATATCTTTTTGAATAATTGGTACCTCTTGCGCTTTTAATTCCACTCCGAGATCGCCTCGTGCTACCATAATTCCGTCTGATGCTTTTAATATTTCATCAAAATTATCAACTGCTTCTCTCTTTTCTATCTTGGCAATTATCTGTGCTTTACTTCCCTTTTTATTTAAATAATTCCTAAGCTCGATAATATCATCAGCTTTTCTTACAAATGAGAGAGCCACAAAATCCACACGATGCTCTAGTGAATACTCGAGATTATTTATATCCACTTCGGTAAGCGAAGGAGTACTTAGTTTCATTGTTGGAAGATTCATTCCCTTTCGTGGCTTTAATACACCCCCTTCGATTACTTTGCAGACCACCGACCCATCCTTAACTTCCATAACTTCGAGATTAATTAATCCGTCATCAATAAGTATTATATCTCCTATCGATGCATCCCTGCTAAGCTCTTTATAAGAAGAAGAGACTCTTTTGCTATCTCCGAGAATATCTTCAGATGTAATTTCAATTGTATCTCCACTAATAATGTAACAGAACTCCTCTTTCAATTTCCCTATCCTGATCTTTGGTCCCTGCAGATCAATGAGCGTAGCAATGGGGAGGGATTTGCTGACGCAGACCTCATGAATAATTCCGAATATTTTTTCAAAATTCTCTTTAGTGCCATGCGACATATTAAGCCGTACCGCATCAATACCGGCATCCACTAAAGCTTCAATTTTTTCTTTAGTTTCGGTAGCAGGTCCCAAGGTAACTAATATTTTAGTTTTGGTGATCGCAGCCATTTATTTTCTTCCCTTTTTGATTCTTTGTTTCGATACCGGTTGTGGAACAGGCTTAGGCACAGGTTTCTTTTTAGGAGCCGGAGCAGGTCTGGGTACCGGCTTTGGTTCAGGCTTCTTCTTTTTAGGAGGAGTTGGACTTGGAACAGGCTTAGGCTCTGGTTTCGGTACCGGTTTCTTCTTAGGAACACGAGTGGGTCTCGGGACAGGTTTAGGTGGATTCTTTTTCTTTGGAGTCGGTTTAGTTTTAACTGCTGGGTGATGTGGATGTGGTTTCTTTTCATGTTCACCTTTTGCAGTCTTTCTCATCTCCTTAAGTTCCTTCTCCACTTCACCAAATACAGTACCTAACGGATAATCGCCGTGTGAATTAGCAATTCCCGCTTCAATTCCGAATAATATCTCAATAGCTTCTTCAACTTTCGCAACGGGATAGATATGGAATTTTTTATCTTTTACTGCATCAATTATCTCCTGCTTTAACATTAGGTCTTGCACGTTCTGAATCGGAATAATTACTCCATGCGACCCATCTAATTCTCTTTTTGAACAGACATCAAAATAGCCTTCGATTTTTTCATTGACTCCACCGATTGGTTGAATTTCCCCCTTCTGATTAACAGAACCGGTTATTGCAATAGATTGCTTAAGCGGCAAGCGTGAAAGTGCGGAAGAGATAACACATATTTCCGTAATAGATGCGCTATCGCCATCAATCATTCCATAACCTTGTTCAAATACTATATTAGCATTGAATGCAAGATTTAGTTTGCGTCCAAATTTTTCTTTGAAATATCCTGAAATGATTAAAACTCCTTTATTATGTGAACTTCCGCTTAAACCGGATTCTCGCTCAACATTTATAAAAGATCCATTACCCAATGATACCGATGCGGTTATGCGAGTTGGTTTTCCAAACGAATATGATTCGTTTCCATAAACCGCAAGCCCATTGATCATTCCGATTTTTTCGCCCGATGTTTCAATAAGGAGAGTTTTATTATCTAACATCTCTTGAACTTTTGATTCATATAAACCATGTCTTTCTCTTTTAGCAAGAAAAGCTAGATCCACGTGATAGCTTGAAACTGTTTTATCGCCAAAATCTTTGGCCCAAAAATTTGATTCTCTTACCAAATCCGCTATATAAGCAAATCGTGTTGTAAGTTTATTCTGTCTTCCGGAATATTTAGCTCCATATTCAGTAATACGTGCAACGGCAGTTTTATCAAATTCCAATAATTTTTCCTGCTCAATTAATTTTTTTATTATTCGTGCATATTCAAAAATTGATTGCTCATTACGGTCTATCTCGTAATCGAAATCTGCTTTCACTTTGAAAATTTTATTAAAATCATCACCATAGTTAGATAAAACGGAATAAATATAATTATTGCCTACGAGAATTATTTTACATTCAATATCGATCGATTCCGGCTTTAATACACTCGGAGAGAATTGATAAACAGTAGCAAGATCTTGAATCTCTAATTTTCCATAAAGTAAAACTCTTTTTAAGGCTTTCCAGACACCATTTTCGCTGAATGCATCTAAAGCATTCAAAATTAAAAAGCCATTATTAGCTTTCAATAAAGAACCTGCTTTTACTTTAGTAAAATCAGCATACCAACCGCCTCTTCCATCAGAAAATTTTTCAATTGTACCGAAAATATTATTATATGTAGGTGAGGTTTCCAGAACAACCGGACAGGATTTTACGTCTGTATTATCAAGTATAATATTTATTTCATACTCTTTAAGATAATCAACTACTAGTCCTTCTTGCGTTTCTTCGGTAGCGGGTTTTTGCCCTTTGAATATCTCAAGATTAGAGAGGATATCCTCTTCCACTTCCTCCAGATAATTAATAATCTTTTCACTTTTATGTTCTTTTTTAATTTCATCCATTGTTATATGAATAACATTCGCCACAAAAGATTTTTCGAGTTCAGTAATTTTTTCTTGATAGGTTTGGCTTAACTTAAGACTTTGCTTAAATACTTTAGCGAGTTCTTCTTGATAGGATGAATATTTTTTAATAAAATCATCCGCCTGGGCTTTAGTGATTTTGTCTCCTTTAACATATTCGCCCAGTTGTTGCATAAATACAGGCTCATTCTCAATTACGGCAAGAATTTCGGGACGAGTAAGTTCACCCACTTTCACCTGCCCGAGAGTAAAATTATCTTTTTTGAGTTTCTCTTCAAACTCACTCATTATAGCTGACTGCGAAGAACCAAATTCTTCCAGTAGCTTTTTCTTTTGACTAATAAATGGATCATTGCTAAGAAATAACGGTATTTTTTCCTGCAAAAATTTAATTGCTTTATATAATGCTTCTCGGAATTCCACTGCCCTACCTGCAGGAAATTCTAATAATGTAGGTCTGTCTCTGTCTTTAAAATTATTTACATAAGCATAATCTTTTAATTGAGAGCAATCAGGACTAATCGATTCTAATACTGATTTTATTGATGTAAACTTACCTGTGCCGGATAATCCTGTTACGAAGATATTGTAACCCGGGCTTTTTAATTCCACTCCGAGCTTTAATGCTTTAAGTGCTCTTTCCTGTCCTACAATTCCTTCAATTGGTTTTAGGTGTGATGTAGTTTCAAATTCAAAAATTTCCGGGTCGCAGACCCATCTTAATTCTTCCGGATTTAGTTCCGTCGGCTTAGAAGCTTTTTTTAGAGGCATAATTTTCCCGTATATGTTCTTTCAGTATTAAAATATACTGCTTTTATAGAATTTTTGTTTTATTATTTTCTTCATTGAAATTAATTTATATTTGGGATTGTAATTCCCCCCATTTTGGGTAGGGAACGGTCTATTTATTTTAAAAAGTATAAAGAATGAAAAATATTTTTCCCCTTTTAGAAAATCCTGCATTTACAAATGAATTAAAAGAACAGCTATCTTTACTCAAGAATCAAAAAGGCAAAATCACAGTAAGCCAATTTTATGGCTCATCAAAAGCACTTTTCGTTTCCGAAATATTCTCTGATAATAATCATATATTAATTCTTCTACCATCAATCCAATCGGTGCACGAATTAGCTGTGGAATTATCTCTTCTCGGATTTACAGATTACGTAATTCAAATAGATGATTTCTCAAAAGAATCTATTCAAGAGAGATTGACTGTAATTAGCAATAAAGATAAGTTCATTGCTATTTCCACTTATGAAGTATTAAAGATTAAACTTCCATCGAAGAACGAATTAAGCAATAGGACAACTACCCTAACTGCAGGTGGCGATCTTAGTTATGATGAATTAGTGGAATACCTCAATCTGCTAAACTATAATAAAGAGAAATTTGCCGAGGATCCGGGAGATTATGCAATACGCGGTTCGATAATCGATTTTTGGTCATTCAGCGAAAAAATGCCTTGCAGAGTTGAATTTGATGGTGATTTCTTAGAATCGATCCGTTATTTTGATTCCGATAGTCAACGTTCTCTTAATAAAGTAGAAAGCGTTACACTCGCTGCAATTATCGATTCATCCGAAAGTAATGAATCGGGAAATATTTTTAATTATCTCGATAGCCCGCTTGTATTCGCTTCTCAATTCGAGCTAAGTCATTTCTTCGCTCCCCCTAATTCAGAGGTAGAAGAAGAAAGCGAAGAGATTATAGAAATTGAGGCATCTATAAGAGAAGAACTTTATTCGGACAGAAAAAAAACTCAACCGATCGAAAACGAAAAACCAAAGATCGAGAATCAATTCAGTTTAGATGATCTTTTTGCACATAATTGCCGCTGGATAATTGAGGAAGAATTAGAACAAAGTGAAAATAGAATCAATCTCCAGATAAGCGAAATTCAACCTATCAATTCTAATTTTGAATTGTTTTTTAATATACTTTCCGAGCAGAGGAAAAAGAATAATCAGATTGTCCTCGCAGTAGAAAATGAACTTCAAGTAAGAAGGTTGATTGATCTGCTTTCCGAATACAAAGAAGAACTTTCGGAGATGATATTATCGGGTAATATTAAGGTTACTGTTTTTCCTATTAAAAGTGGATTTTTTTCAAAGCCCGATCGTTTATTTCTCGTTACAGATTATCAGATTTTTAATAAGCCATACCGAACCAAACTACCCGGGAAATCGAAAGTAAAAAAATCGAGAATTAAAGATTTAGCTTCAATTAAAAAGGGCGATTTTGTTGTTCATCAAAATTTTGGAATCGGTATGTATGCCGGTCTCGAAAATATTAAGATCGGGGATATCGAACAGGAATCGATAAAAATTCTTTATGCCGAAGGAGGTGTGGTTTATGTTAATTTAAACTACTTCTCATTAGTAAAAAAATTCTCTCAGAAAGATAATGCGCCTCCAAAGCTTTCATCGCTTGGAAGCGGTGAATGGAAAAAAACCAAGAAAAAAGTAAAAGCGCAGATTAAAGAAGCCGCACGCGAATTAATTACTTTATATGCAAAACGAAAATCAGCAGAAGGATATGCATTCAGCAGCGATTCTATTTGGCAAAAGGAATTGGAAGCTTCATTCTTTTATGAAGATACACCCGATCAATCGAAAGTAACAGAAGAAGTGAAGATGGATATGGAAGGACGCAATCCGATGGATCGACTTGTATGCGGCGATGTTGGATTTGGAAAAACAGAAATTGCAGTACGTGCAGCATTCAAATCTATCAATGACGGTAAGCAAGTTGCTCTACTTGTTCCGACTACAATTCTCGCCGAGCAGCATTATAATACTTTCAAAGATCGTCTCGCTCAATTCCCCGTTAGAGTTGCAGCGATGAGCCGCTTTCAAACAAAGACCCAACAAAATGAAACACTTGAAAAACTTGAAAAAGGTGAAGTGGATATTTTAATCGGTACTCACCGCATCCTTTCAAAAGATATAAAATTCAAAGATCTCGGATTACTGATTATAGATGAGGAACATCGCTTTGGTGTAATGCACAAAGAGAAATTAAAATCCTTAAAATCGAATGTAGATTCGCTTACACTTTCTGCTACTCCGATTCCTCGAACACTAAATTTGTCTTTGCTCGGGGCACGCGATCTTTCAATCATTGCCACTCCTCCGCCGAATAGGCAACCTATCTATACACGTGTGGATATATTCGATATCAAGAAAGTTCGCGATTGGATAAATACCGAGATTAAAAGAAACGGTCAGGTTTATTTTGTTCATGATCGCGTTCAATCGATAGAAAAAATTACAGGATTTTTACAGAAGTATATGCCTAGTGTTTCCTTTGGAGTGGCACACGGACAAATGAAACCGGCGCAGTTAGAAGAAGTAATTTATGATTTTCTAAATAAAAAATATCACGTCATAGTAGCGACCAAAATTATCGAATCGGGACTTGATATTCCGAATGTAAATACAATTATTATAAATCGTGCTGATCGATTCGGGTTAGCAGAGCTTCATCAATTAAGAGGAAGAGTGGGACGAAGCGACCGGCAGGCTTATGCTTTTCTTCTTGTTCCTTCATTGGATTCAATTTCTAAGAAAGCCGTAAAAAGATTGCAGGCAATCGAAGAATATACTGATTTGGGAGAAGGATTTAATCTTGCGATGCGTGATCTTGAAATTCGAGGTGCCGGTAATCTACTCGGAACCGAACAAAGCGGGAATATCGATTCTGTTGGCTTTGATACTTATATGAAACTTCTTGATGAAGCAGTAGAAGAACTTAGGCAGGATGAATTTAAGGATGTATTCAAAGACCTTCCGAAGCAAATTGAAAGGACTGAGCCGACAATCGATTCCTATTTCGAGATCGGAATACCAAAAGGCTTTATGCCCGATCAAGCCGACCGACTTTCCTTCTATACTGCATTATTCTCTATTATGCGTCTCGATGAAGTCGATGAAATTAAAGAAGAGATGGAGGATCGATTCGGTAAGACTCCACCAATTGTAGAGCGTGTGATAATGACTGCTGTACTTCGCTATCATGCATCCTATGCAATGCTCGAAAGAATTGTTATTCAACGAAATCGAATAGCTTTAATACTCCCCAAAGGAGAAAAAGAATCTTTCTATAAAGAAAAGTTTGTTAAATTACTTGAGTACGTTAATGTAAAATATTCTAAAGAAGTAAAACTCGTTCAAACGAATGAATCACTAAAACTTGAGATGGCAAATAAAATTAATTCACCCGAAGGAATATTAAAATATCTAATAGAATTTGTTGGCGAATTAAGTAAGATTATTTCTAATTAGCATAATCACAAATATCGGGACTAATAATGAGCGACTACAAAGGTTACCGCGGTAAAGCATTAGAAACATTGAAGAAATTTAAGGCATTAGTTTGGAGCGATGTGGAATTAATTACCGATAAAGGAAATTTCAAAGGGATAATATTACCCCGCTCGGAGACTGCCGATCCGCTTCATATCGTAATAAAATTAAATGTTGGTTATAATATTGGCATCGCCGCTAAATCAATTAAAGATATTAATATATTCGGAAGGAAAGAAGCTCATTATAAAATTCCTGAAAAAGAATTTCCGGTTGATCCTAAAAAACCAAGAGTAAAGCTTCTTGGTACGGGCGGTACAATTGCTAGCAGATTGGATTACCGTACCGGTGCCGTAATACCGGCATTCTCTCCGGGTGAGCTTTATGGCTCCGTGCCTGAACTCGCAGATTATTGCAATCTAGAAACCGAAAAACTTTATGGTGTGTTCTCTGAAAATATGGGTCCCGAACAATGGAAAGGCACTGCCGAGGCAATCGGACGCGAAATTGAAAAAGGTGTAGAAGGAATTGTAATTGGTCATGGTACCGATACGATGCATCATACCGCGGCAATACTCTCTTTTATGGTTCAAAATTCACCTGTGCCGATAGTAATGGTGGGCTCTCAAAGGTCTTCTGATCGACCATCTTCGGATGCAGCACTGAATTTAATGCATAGCGTTAAGACTGCTGCCGAAAGCGATATTGCAGAAGTTATGGTCTGTATGTTTGGACCAACTTCGGATTATTATGGTCTTCTTCACCGAGGAACACGAGTAAGAAAGATGCACTCTTCTTATCGATCTACATTCAGGACTATTGGAGACATACCGATAGCGAAAGTGAGCCGAGAAGAGATCACACCTTTAAGACAAGATTATGCCCGCCGCAGACGCGACAGAAACGTTACTATCAACACTGCATTTGAAGAAAAAGTTAGCATAGTTTACTATTACCCTAATATGAAGCCTGATGTTATTGAGTCTCTTATCGATAATGATTATAAGGGAATTATTATTGCAGGAACGGGTTTGGGGCATGTAAATAAACCATTATATCCCGCACTCAAAAAAGCACATGATAAAGGGATTTCTATTTATATGACCGTTCAAACTCTTTGGGGATTTGTTCAAATGTATGTTTATGATACTGGAAGAGATATGATGGAGCTTGGTGTAGTACCCGCAGCGAATATGCTTCCCGAAGTTGCTTATATGAAATTATGCTGGGCTTTGGGTCAAACCAAAGATCAGAAAAAAGTGCAGGAAATTATGCTCACACCAATTGCAGGTGAGATTACCGAACGAGAACCAAGTAACGGTTACTTAATCTATCAAGGCGGACTGCCCGAAGTCGAAGAGTTTATTTCTAAATATGTGAAGTAAAAATTAGAACTTTCGTGTGTGCGGCACGTCTAATACTTACCAATGATAGACTATATAAGTGCCAAATAAATGAAAAAAGTGCTGATTTCTCTTGTTTTCGTAAGTTTTATGATCGCGGGATGCTCTTCCCGCGAAAAAGATGTTGTTATAATCCCCGTCGAAAAATTATTTAAAAAATCGGATAAATCATGGTTTATGGTTTCTCCCGAAGGTACGTTTTATTCATTTATTAAAACAATTAAGGGTAAAAATAATCTTTATGTAAGTCCCTCCGGCAAAGATTCCTCTTATATAGTTACCGATTCTAATTCCACAAATATTCAATATTATTTTTGGGCGAATAATCATCAAGTGGTTTATCTCCAAAATAATGACAGCACTCAATCCACGAAAATTTTTAGTTTAGATATTAAGTCAAAAATAGCAAAGGATGTTACTCCATTCGACAATGTAAAGATTGCGGTAATTGATTTATTGAGTAAAGACGAGAACAGAGTTTTGATTACGATGAATAAACGTCAGGCGACTATTCCCGATCTTTTTTATTTGGATATAAATTCGGGCAAGACTGAAATTGCGTTTTCAAATCTCGGGAAATTTACTCAATGGAAAACGGATAATAATGGAGTGCTAAGGCTTGCTGCCACCGAAGCTGAATCAGTCAAACGCACTTGGTATTACCGTCCAACTACTGATGCCCAATTTGCACCAATGATTGAGGTAGATTTTCGTGATACTTTTGAGCCGATTTTTTTTGATAAAGAAAATAGATTCATCTATGCCGCATCCAATATCGGAAGAGATAAATGTGCAATAATTAAATATGACCCTGAACTAAAGAAAGAAACTGAAATTCTGTTTCAAGATCCGGAGATGGACGTTTATGATCTCTTGAGAAATGAATCCACTTACGAACTATTTTCTGCTTACTATAAAAAAGCAAAATTAGAATATCATTTTTTTGATAGCAACGCAGAAAAATTATACTTGAATCTAAAAAAACGTTTCGCCGGAATGGAAATACTTGTTCTTAGCTATAACAATGCAGGTACAAAATATATTCTAAAAATATATAGCCCTACGAATCCAGGCGGATTATATCTATACGATATCAATAACGAAAAGACAACCGAGATTTATAAATTTAGTTCTGATGTGAATCCCGAATATATGTCGCCCATGAAACCGATTAGTTTTATCTCTCGCGATGGATTAAAAATTCATGGTTACCTTACTCTTCCGATAAGTAAAGAGGCGAAAAATTTACCAACCGTAATCTATGTTCATGGCGGTCCATGGGCACGTGATTATTATCGCTTCGATAGCGAAGTACAATTTTATGCTAATCGCGGTTATGCAGTTTTACAGGTTAATTATAGGGGCTCCACCGATTACGGTAAACAATTTATGATGGCAGGATTTAAGCAATGGGGCGGCAAAATTCAGAATGATATCGAAGATGGTACTCGCTGGTTAATTAAACAGGGGATCGCCGATTCCACAAAGATTGCAATTTCAGGTTATTCATTCGGAGGTTATTCCGCTTTATATGGAGCTACATTCAAGGGCGATCTTTATAAATGCGCCGTGGCTATGTCCGGCTTAAGCAATATTAGTTCGCTACTAACTTCAATACCATACTATTCTCATACCGGTGTTAAGCAGATGGTTTATTCAATGGTTGGAGATCCGGTGAAAGATTCAACAATGCTTAAAAACATTTCTCCATACTATTTCCCTGAGAAGGTAAAGATACCGATAATGATAGGACACGGAACAAAGAGCGAAAAAGTTAGTACCGACGAAATGAATGATTACGTAAAAATGCTCCTAAAGAAGGGAGTGAATGTGGAATACGTCCTAAAGGATAACGAAGGACATATCTTCCGAAATGAACAGAACATAATCGAATGGTATAAGATGTTAGAAAAATTCTTAGCTATCAATTTAAATCGTACAACCAAAAAACCGGCAGCTTACTAAATAGCTAACGATGCTGGTTATGGGTTTTAAAAATGCGTCAATTTATTATTCTTACTTATTTAGATGCACGACTTATTACAATTAATTTCCATTAGAAATTTTTCAAAGAATTAATAGCATCACTGTATTCCTCAATCAGTTTCTTCATAAGTATTTCTACGGGGAGGATTTCTTTAATTATTGCGGCGCCTTGTCCCGCTTCCATTAATCCCTCTTGTTCATCCCCTTCAAAAATTCCTCTTCGTTCTCTTTTGGCTCCAAGTAATTCTTTTAATGCTGCTTCATCAGCCCCTTTGTTTTCGGCATCGGAAACGACTTTAGTAAAATTATTTTTTAATGTTCGGACTAATCCAATCTTACTTAAAATCAATGTAGTATCGTTATCCCCTGCTTCTACGATTCTTCTTTTATATTTTTCGTGAGAGGAGGATTCAACTGTGGCAGCGAAACGAGTACCTATTTGCACACCTTCGGCACCGAGAGCTAATGCAGCAGCTATTCCTCTTCCATCTGCAATTCCACCCGCAGCCAATACCGGTATTTTAAGTTCATCAACTAATTTTGGTATTAATGCCATAAGAGCGATTTGATCCGCTCCATTATGTCCGCCTGCTTCCACACCTTCGCCTACCACTGCATCGCATCCGACACTTTCTGCTTTGAGTGCGAACTTAAGCGATGGCACTACATGCACTACCTTCATTCCGGCATTTTTTAATTTATCAATATACTTACCCGGATGCCCCGCCGAACTAAATGCTATCTTTATTCCCTCTTCAATCGTAACGTTTATCAATTCTTCAATATCTCCGCGAAGCAAAGTAAGATTCACTCCAAATGGTTTATCTGTTACCGCTCTGCATTTTTGAATATGTTCTCTCAGTAAGTCCGCTTTCATTGAGCCTGAACCTATTAATCCAAGTCCCCCATTATTAGATACAGCGGATGCGAGACGCCATCCAGATGTCCAAACCATTCCCGCCTGAACGATTGGATACTTAATTCCGAGTAATTCTGTCACACGATTATTCTTCATCATAAGCTTATATTTTTTTGAACTAAAAAACCTTTTACTTAATTTAAAATGTTGTATTAATAAATTTAATAAAAGAAAGGAAAATATGAGGGCTATTATTCCTGTTGCGGGTTTCGGGACACGATTAAAACCGCATACTTATTCTTTACCAAAAGTTCTATTGAATGTAGGCGGCAAACCAATTATCGCTCACATCATCGAAAAATTACTTGAAGAAAAAATTACCAAAGCTACTTTCATTATCGGCTATATGGGCGATAAAATTTCCGAATACATTAGCAGTCACTATCCCCAATTGGAAGCTGAATACGTTGAACAAACCGAACTACTCGGCTTAGGACATGCGGTTTATATGGCTACTCCCACATTTAATGATGAAGAAGTTTTTATAGTTCTTGGCGATACCATTTTTGATGTTGACTTGCATAAAATATTTTCATTAACTGAAAGTGCGATAGGCATTAAGGAAGTGGAAGACCCAAGTCGCTTCGGTGTTACTGTTCTTGAAAATGATTATATTGTAAAGATGGTCGAAAAGCCAAAGGAACTCGTTTCTAAATTGGCAATTGTTGGTCTTTATTATATTAAAAATGCTGCTTTGCTTACCGAGTGTTTGAAGGAGCTCATTGATAAAGAGATTCAGACACGTGGCGAATTTCAATTAACGGATGCTTTGCAATTAATGATAGATAAAGGGGAAAAATTAAAAACCTTCCCTGTTGAAGGATGGTACGATTGCGGTAAACCGGAAACATTACTCTCTACTAATAAATTCCTCCTTACAAGAAATGGTACAAATAGAACTCCCGAAAATGTTGTGATAATTCATCCTGTTTTTATTTCGGAAAAAGCTAAAGTAAGCAATTGCGTTTTAGGACCATATACTACCATTGCTTCTAATTGCGTAGTAACCGATTCGGTTATAAAAAATTCGATTATAAGTCCGGGAGCGCATGTAGAAAAATCATTACTTGATAATTCAATAATCGGAACAGATGCGGTAGTATTGGGGAGTTTAAAAAGATTAAATGCCGGCGACTCGTCGGAAATAGAATTTTTCTAAAAAAACAGAGGTTAAAATAATGTCATATTTATTTACGTCAGAATCCGTATCTGAAGGGCATCCGGATAAAGTATGTGATGCCATTTCCGATGGAGTTTTGGATGCAATATTTAGTGAAGACCCGAATGCAAGAGTGGCGTGCGAGACTTTCGTTACAACGGGACTCGTAGTCGTAGGCGGTGAAATTACTACTAAAGCGTATATCGATGTAGAAAATGTTGTTAGAGAAACAATAAGAAGAATCGGTTATACAAAAGCCGAATATAGATTTGATGCAGATTCATGCGGTGTTCTTAATTCAATTAAATCGCAATCGCCCGATATAGCAATGGGCGTAGATACCGGCGGTGCGGGAGATCAAGGAATAATGTTTGGATATGCATGCAATCAAACTCCTGAATATATGCCGATGCCGATTGTATATGCACATAAATTAGTAAAAAAATTAGCGGACATAAGAAATAAAAATCCAAAGCTAATGCCTTATCTTCGTCCCGATGCAAAGTCGCAAGTTACAATTGAGTATGATGATAATAATAAACCATTAAGAGTGGATACGGTTGTTATCTCCACTCAACATGATGGCGGCGTAAAGCAATCGAAAATAAAAAAAGATGTAATCGAAAACGTAATAAAGAAAATAATTCCCGCAAAATATCTTGATAAGAATACAATATATCACGTAAACCCGACAGGCAATTTTGAAATCGGCGGACCTTATGGCGATACCGGTTTGACCGGAAGAAAAATTATAGTAGATACCTATGGCGGATGGGCACCTCATGGCGGCGGAGCATTCTCCGGCAAAGACCCGACCAAAGTGGACCGCAGTGCTACTTATGCAGCTCGCCACGTTGCTAAGAATATCGTAGCTTCCGGATTAGCTAAGGAATGCTTAGTTCAATTAGCTTATGCTATTGGCGTTGCTCAACCAGTATCAATATTAGTGGATACAAAAGGTTCAGGAAAAATTCCAGATTCTGAAATTGCTGAAATAATTCATAAAGAAATTGATTTAACACCTAAAGGAATTATTGAGAGATTAAAATTGAGAAGACCAATATATACCAAGACTGCTGCCTATGGACACTTCGGACGCAACGATAAAGATTTCACTTGGGAACAATTGGATTTAGTAAATGTATTTAAGAAATATGTAAAATAAAATATAAATAAAGGAGTAACATGGATTCGAAAGCTGGAAAATATAAGGTAAAGAGCCTTAAATTAGCCGATGAAGGAAGGAAAAAAATCGAATGGGCTGAATCAAGAATGCCCGTTATGATGTATTTGAGAGAAAAATATTCAAAGACAAAACCATTAAAAGGATATAAGATTGCCGGATGCTTGCACGTTACAAAAGAAACTGCAGTATTGATTGAAACACTTAGCGCAGCCGGTGCTCAAATAAGCTGGAGCGGATGCAATCCACTTTCCACACAGGATGAAATAGCTGCTGCACTCGCTAAAAACGGTACAGAAATTTATGCTTGGCACGGTCAATCGGTAAAAGATTTTTATTGGTCAATCGATCGCACTTTGGATATGAAACCGAATCTTACACTTGATGATGGTGCTGATCTAATTTTTACTGTTCATAACAAATATCCAAAATTAGCCGAAAATATTATCGGAGGCACCGAAGAAACCACAACAGGCGTTCATAGATTAAGAGCTATGGCTGATGACGGTAAACTTTTGTATCCTGTAATTGCAGTTAATGATGCCGAAACAAAATGGGATTTTGATAATGTTTATGGTACCGGTCAATCATCACTAGATGGTATCTTAAGAGCTACATCAATCCTTCTAGCAGGCAAAAATTTCGTAGTCGCCGGTTACGGTCATTGCGGAAAGGGCGTTGCTATGAGAGCTGCCGGGCTTGGTGCTAATGTAATAGTAACCGAAGTAAAAGCAACCGCTGCATTAAAGGCTACACTCGATGGTCATACTGTAATGACGATGGATGAAGCTGCCAAAATAGGTGATGTATTTATTACAGCCACCGGAGTCAAAGATGTATTAATCGAAAAACATTTCAAATCATTAAAAGAAGGCGCCATTATATGTAATACCGGACATTATGATTGTGAAATAAATATTCCTCAGCTCGAAAAAGTTTCTAAAGGCAAAAGAACCGTTAGAACAAATAACGAAGAATATACACTAAAGGATGGAAGAAAAGTATATCTTCTTGCACAGGGCAGATTAGTAAATCTTGCTGCAGCAGAAGGACATCCATCAGAAGTAATGGATATGTCATTCGCTAATCAGTTCATGTCACAATTACGTCTTGCAGAATATGATAAACAAGGCATTCAACTTGATCCGGAAGTAATTGATATTACCGAAGAACAGGATCAGGAGATTGCAGGAATCAAATTACGCACGATGGGATATAAGATAGATAAATTGACTAAAGCACAAGAAAAATATCTTACCGATTATTCCGCAGGCACATGATAATCAGTTGTAATTTTTTGAAATGGATTATATAATAGAAGCTGCCTCTTAGAGGCAGCTTTTATTTTTAAGTGATCAACTACTTTATTTTTAGAAAAAACTTTTGCTTATCTTTTTCTCACTTCGCAAAATTCTTTCGTCATCTATTGAACTACTTCCAATTACTTATTTATTTGCATCCGCATAATTAATAAATACGGTAATGAAAAATAAGAAACAAAATATTGAACCGGAGAGATTGGAATTAGCCAAGGAAGCCGAAAAACTTCTTCATAAGGTGCAGTATGATCTTCTCATAAAAAACAAATCCCGTTTCAAAATAATTGCTAAGGGGAGACGCTTCGGTCTGACAAGAGGATTAGCAATCTACGCAGTTAAAAAGATGATTGAAGGGACAGAACATCTCCTATGGGTCGATACCACTTACTCAAATATTCAGCGTTATTTCTTCCGCTATTTTATGCCGGTACTGAAATTACTTAAAAAAGATGACTGGAAATACCTTCAAAGCCGAAGTGAATTACAAATCTTTAATTCATTTTGTGATTTTAGAAGTGCCGACCGGCCACAAAATCTCGAAGGTTTCGGATATGAGCTTATTATTCTCAATGAAGCGGGTATCATATTAAACGATTCCAATTTATGGAATGAATCTATCCGTCCCATGGTAATGGATTATAAAGCAGATGTGATAATCGGCGGGACACCCAAAGGAAAATTTAATAAGAGAGCCGAAAAGCATCTCTTCTACGATCTATTTCAGAAAGGAGAAAAAGATGGGAAGCAATGGAGGGCATTTAACTATTCGAGCTACGAAAATCCGCTTTTAGATAAGGATGAAGTAAAACAGCTAGAAGCAGACCTTTCCACTATTCTTCGCAAACAAGAAATTTATGGAAAATTTATAGATCATAAAGGTGAAGGAATAATTAAAAATTCCTATTGGTCATTTAGCGAAATACCCGATAGTTTCCCTGCTTCGGTGAAGATTATCCAAAGCTGGGATACGGCATTCAAAAAAGCGGAAGAAAATGATTATTCGGTTTGTACTACTTGGGCAATCACTGACAACAATTATCTGCTCATGGATGTTTGGCGGCAGAGAGTGGAATTTCCGGAACTAAAGAAGAAATTCATCGAGCTTTACGAAAAATTTAAACCCACCGAAGTGATCGTGGAAGATAAGGGAAGCGGCATTTCGCTTATTCAAGAACTCGAATCGAATACACGGATACCCGTAAAAAAAATAAAAGTGGATAAAGATAAAATTGCACGATGCAATGCGGTTACTCCCCTATTAGAAGCGCATAAGATAATATTGAAAAAAGATGCCGATTGGATAAATGACTTTATCTATGAATGCGAAGAATTTCCAAATTGCCAATTCGATGACCAGTTAGATAGTATGGTACAATTTCTTAATTATGCTAAAAATATTCCGCAGAATACAGATTTCATATCGAGCATAGTATCTAAAAAACATTCCTCCTCAAAACATAGAGGATATAAATAATTATAATAATAAAAGGTGATAAAATGACAAACACAAAATTTAATCTGACTTCCCCCTATATTACACGAGATAGGATTTCTCATTATAGCCGTATTGGTACGGCACTCGCGGATCCGGATAAGATTCTTAGCGAGAACAATTATGATTATAGCATCTTGCGCGATATAATGAATGACCCGCATGTAGTTGCCGCTTCGCAGCAGAGAAAAATGCAAGTGATGCAGATGGATTATGAGCTCGATTTTGCAAGGGATAAAAAGATACTTAATGAAATAATATTGATTATGAATAATTTGGAGACTTCTAAAATAATTTCCGGATTCCTCGATTCTATTTTTTATGGATTCTCTGTCGGCGAAATATATTGGAAAATGATCAACGGAAAAATAGTGCCGATAGACATACTCGACCGTCCACAGGAATATTTCTTTTTTGATGATAAGAATCAGCTCCGATTAAGAGAAAGCAGTAATGGATTTTTCATTTTTGATAAAGGAACTACTCTCCCCGATTATAAATTTATTCTTATTCAGAATAAGCCGACTTTCGATAATCCTTATGGCGAAAAATTATTAAGCAGATGCTATTGGAGCGTAATTTTCAAACGGGAAGTATTAAGGCAATGGCAGCTATTGACCGAGCGATATGGTGTTCCGTTTTTAGTAGGTAAATATCCCATCGCTGCCTCCGAAGAGGAGAAGGAGTTGCTACTCAATCAATTAAGCGATATGATCGATAGTAATATCTCAGTGATGAAAGAGGGGACGCTCGTTGATTTTATTGAAAATCCGAAGAATGAAGTCGGTGGACTTTTTGAAAATCTCGTTAATTTCCATAATCGCGAAATCTCTAAAGCGATACTCTCGGTTACTCTCACGACCGAGATGCAAAAATATGGCAACTATAAATCGAGTGAGATTCATAAAGAGTTATTGGAATATATCGGGATATCAGACAAAAAATTAGTTGAGAAAGCTTTCAATAAGCTATTTGAGTATTACGTTCATTTGAATTATGGAAAGATCGAATCACCGAAAATTCGTTTTATGCGTAAGGAAAATGTGATTGAAGAATCAGCAGATAGAGATGTAAAGCTCACTCAGATGGGAATAAAGTTTTCAAAAGAATATTTTATTAAACGCTATAACCTGAATGAAAAGGATTTCTCTCTATAAAAATTGTAAATTTGGGAGGACTAATTTTGAGGGGTGGTGTGAGAAAACATTTTTTCTATTATTACTTTTTTCTTTTATTAATTTTTGCAACTTCATGCAGCAAGCGGACAGAAAACGAGGTATTGGTTTCGCGCATAATCGATGGCGATACTATTGAAATTCTATTAGAGGGGCAAAAAGAAAAAGTAAGATTAATCGGAATCGATACACCCGAATCGAGACTAAATAAAAAAGCGAAGAAAGACGCTAAGCGCACCAATACTGATGTAAAAGAGATTAAAAAAATGGGTATCCGTGCGAAGAATTTTCTTAAATCGATTATTAAACCGGGGGACGGTATCCGTCTTGAATATGATGTAACTCATCGCGATCAATACGGACGGATTCTCGCTTATATCTATTTAAGCGATGGGCAGATGCTTAATGATCTACTTGTAAAAGAGGGTTTTGCTAATACTCTTACTTATCCTCCGAATGTTAAATATGAAGAACGATTCCGGGAAAGTTTGCGTTACGCAAGAGAGAATAAAAAAGGACTCTGGTCGGA
>Ga0209347_1002622_pt1 | contig 23055 bp, 15 predicted proteins | sample AutmiccommuBRH23_FD_187382 | JGI IMG/M metagenome (GOLD analysis project Ga0209347, IMG submission 187382) | Deep subsurface microbial communities from Mt. Terri, Switzerland - Autotrophic microbial communities BRH/23 (SPAdes) (version 2) | ecosystem: Environmental > Aquatic > Deep subsurface >...
TCCGCACTGGCCGTTTTCATGGGCGAAATGGGGAACGCGTTTCAACTCGACCACGGCAGGCGGTGCGTCCTGTGCCCCCTGGTCCGACAGCAGCGATGGTCGGAAAGCGCATCCGGAACCGACCACAAGCAGCAGGGCGGCCCAAAGGATGCATCGTGAAATAAACGTGCGCAATTGAGCCCTTAAACCTTGGTAAATATGTTGATGACACCCACAAGTTCCAGGATCAGCAAGACCACGAACACCGCGCCAATCACGGCCAGAAGATTTCCGCCGGCAGGCATGTCGTGCAGCCGTTGTTCGATTTCCCGCAGTTCACTGGTCGTCAGCGCGCCCAGGCGGCCGTTGACCTCTTCCGGCGCCACTCCCAGCGCCAGCAGCTGGTCCCGGACCTGGTCTTTTTCGAGGAAATCCCGGACACTGTCCAGCGCTCTATCCCGCTCGGCATTTTCCAGCAATTGTTGAGTGCCGATCATCCCCGCCTGCACTGATGCGGCCATGCCGGACAGGTTAAAAACCAGCATCCAGACCATCAAACCGAGTGCCACACGTTTCAACATGACGAAAACCTCCCAATGTGCTGTCTTTCGGTAAGTAATTGACCAAAAATTAATTCCCTTTTGGTGCGGTTGCCAGTCGAAGTACACAAGCGCGCATCGGCGAAATTACTTCCGCGCCCTGGCGAGGCCGATCCCTTCAAGGGCCACTTCGATTTCATTGAGGATATCCGGATCATCGATGGTGGCCGGCACGTTAAAGGCCTGATTGTCCGCGATCTTCTGGATGGTGCCCCGCAGGATCTTTCCGGATCGGGTCTTGGGGAGCCGCTTGATGACCGTGGCCATTTTAAACGCGGCGACCGGACCGATCTGCTGGCGGACCAGGTCGATCACTTCCCGGACGATGTCGTTATTATTCCGGGTTACCCCGGCGTTCAGAACCAGAAAACCGACCGGTATCTGCCCCTTGAGGGAGTCGTAAACCCCGAGGACCGCCGCTTCGGCCACGTCCGGGTGCCCGGACAGCACTTCCTCCATGGCCCCGGTCGACAGCCGGTGGCCGGCCACGTTGATGATGTCGTCGGTCCGGGACATGACGTAAATGTAGCCGTCGTCATCGATCATCCCGGCATCGGCGGTTTTGTAATATCCGGGGTAATCGGAAAGATAGGTGTCGATATACCGCTGGTCGTTTTGCCACAGGGTGGGCAGTGTGCCGGGGGGGAGGGGCAGCCGGACCGACAGGGCCCCGATTTCACCGGGCGGCAGTTCCTGGTTCGCGGAATCGAGCACCCGCACATCCCATCCGGGGACCGCCTTGGTGGGTGATCCGTACTTGACGGGAAACGGCCCCAGCCCCATGCAGTTGGCCGCGATGGCCCAGCCGGTTTCGGTCTGCCACCAGTGATCGATGACCGGCACCTTCAAATTGGTTTCCGACCACTGGATGGTGTCCGGGTCGGACCGTTCGCCCGCCAGGAAAAGAATTTTGAAATGCGACAGGTCGTAATCCTTCATGAGCAGGGCTTTGGGATCTTCGCGCTTGATGGCCCGGTAGGCGGTGGGGGCGGTGAACATGCACTTGACCTTGTGCTCGGAGATCACCCGCCAGAAGACCCCGGCATCCGGCGTGCCGACCGGTTTCCCCTCGAACAGGACGGTCGTGCACCCCTTGAACAGCGGGGCATAGACAATATAGGAATGTCCCACCACCCAGCCGACATCCGAGGCCGCCCACCAGACATCGTCCTCGTCGATGTCGTAGATCGCCTTCATGGTCCATTTGAGCGCCACCATGTGCCCGCCGTTGTCCCGGACCACCCCCTTGGGCTGGCCGGTGGTGCCGGATGTATAAAGAATGTAGAGGGGATCGGTTGCCGCCACGCGGACGCATTCCGCCGGCCGGGCGGTTTTCACGGCTTCGGCCCAGTCGATATCCCGGCCGGTCATCGGGGCGATTTCCTGGGGACGCTGGAAGATGATGCAGTTTTGCGGTTTCGATTCGGCGAGCTCGATCGCCTTGTCCAGGAGCGGTTTGTACGGAATCACCCGCTTTCCTTCGATCCCGCAGGAGGCGGACACGATCACCTTGGGCCGAGCATCGTCGATCCGGGTGGCCAGTTCCTTGGCGGCAAACCCCCCGAAGACCACCGAATGGATCGCCCCGATCCGGGCGCATGCCAGCATGGCCACAAGCGCTTCGGGGATCATCGGCATGTAGACGATCACCCGGTCTCCCTTTTCCACCCCCCGCCCCGCAAGCACACCGGCAAACCGGGCCACGCTCTCCCGCAGTTCGGCATAGGTGTAATGGCGGATCGTGCCGGTCACCGGGCTGTCATAGATCAGGGCAACCCGGTCGCCCCGCCCCCTTTCGTCCACATGAAAATCAAGGGCGTTGTAGCAGGTGTTCATCTCTCCGCCCACAAACCATCGGTAAAGCGGCTTGTCGGCATCATCGAACACCTTGTCCCACTTTTTGAACCAATGGCAGTCTTCGGCAATTTCACCCCAGAAATGTTCGGGGTCCTGGATCGATTTACGGTAGAGGGCATCAAAACGGCTGGACATGCGGGGGACTCCTTTTTGATTGGCGGTTAAATCGGATTTAACCCGAAGGAGATTTCACTATACCGGAATCCGGGCGGAGGTAAAAACGTTTATTGCTTTGCTTTGCAGTAAATATAGGAGGAATTGGATGCGCTGTAAAACCCTGAGGCCAATTGGCGGGAGATAATGGACTTCCAAGGATCTCATGTTTTATCGTGCGCGTGCGCGTAATCGTACGCGTAACCGGAACTTAATGCCGTACCTTTCCGCAAAAACCCGCTTAGCGGGATAACCAGCTTCCAAGGAACTCGATTCAGCAACCCGGCAGCGAATGGCTCGGATCGTAGGATGTGCTGACGCAAGGAAGCGCATCGATCCAATTGATGCGCTTCCTTGCGTCAGCACATCCTATGTAATGGCCAAAGAAGTTACTTTCCGCAAAAAACGTGGCGAAGCCGAGTTCGGAGCTTTTTACGTTGTCATCAATCTTCTTCCGGAAGCACTTCCTTGACCCGTCCCACGATCCCGGTTGTCAGGCGCACCTTAATCCCGTGGGGATGGGTGGGCGATTTCGTCAGGAGGTCTTTGACAATGCCGTCGGTCAGCTTTCCGGACCGCTGATCCTGTTTCTGGACCACCCGGACCCGGTCCCCCGGTTTGATATCCCCACGGTTTCGGCCATTCATATTTGCTTCCTTTTAAGATTTGGTCAGGATCAGCCCTTTGTAGCCGTTTTTTCCGCCAGTTTATACCATAATACAAGGCAGGGTGTACGGGGATTTCAGATTCCAATCACCCTGTTCTCTCCGCGCAAAGCACAGGCGCTTTCACCGCATCGAGGCACTTGTCGCCAGCCGGGAAACGAAGACCCGGGCCGATGGGTCCGGCCAGGGTCTTCGTTTATTTTCAAAAATGTGAAAAACTTTGATTCAGTGGTTTTTCGTTTAACCGCGCGTGTCGGCAGGGCACAACTTTTCGCTGACGATTCCGCAGACCGAACCGATTACATCCCGTGCGGTCAGAACGGCATCGGGTTTCACGGTTTCCGTTGTTCCCGTCCAGATCACCTTTCCGGTCCTTGCATCATACAGGTCCGTTTCCAATGTGGCGCATTTTTCCATGATGCGCGTGTTTTTCTGAAATTTATTGATTTCTCCAAAGGGATGGCCGGCCCCCTCGTAGGCGTACAGGATGGGGTTGTATTCGGGAATAAGGATCTCCTTTTCCCCGATATTGAGCACCCGCGTAACCACCACGAAATTGATCCCTTCCTTTCGCGCTTCCGCCAGCACCGAGGCGGTACTCGTATTTTTGGATCCGGACATCCGGGAGAGGCTTGGCACCGCCGTTATCCCTCTTTTTCCGAATTCCTTTGCCAGGGTTTCCTCGAACAGCAACCGGTTGCCCGGGTTATGGGCCAGGCCTGCGATCATGACTTTATCCAGTGCGGGTCTCCGGGAATGGGTATCCGCCCAGGTCGATGCCACCCGGGTACTGGAACAGGCGGTCAGGGTGATGGCGGCCAGAGCGAGAATGCAAATTTTAATAAAATGGTCCCTGGTTCTCATGGTCATGTCTCCTTTACGGTTTTGATGTGTTTTCATTCGAACTTTTTCCCTTTTTGGTTTCGGATTCGTAAATCACTTTATGGTTTATAATGCCAGATGGGTGCCAACTGCATTTAATCAATGATTCAGATGCTTATAAAAAATCGATTCGAATTTATCCGTATTTGACTAAATTCGTTTGCCGTATTTGGCTAAATCGGGCAAATTGTCCACATACGGCAATTCACTGGAAAGGATTTTGAAATGACGGCGGATCCAAATGAATTTTTTCGGCAGGCGACCGTTCGAATCTGCAGCAGTCTGGATATCGAGATCGCTCTGAAGCGGATGCAGCAGTATGTAAACCGGTTTATCCCGGTGCAGTTCATTTCCCTGGTACTGTTTGATCCCCAGAAGAACGTGATTCACAACGTGGCGGGAACTATCGCCAAAACGGCCCAGGGCGCCCGGAAAAATTTTTCCCTGCCGCCGGACCGACAGATCCGGGCAAGGTGGATCAAACGTCACCTGGAATTCGAGAAATATGTCATCGTCAATGACCTGGAAGCGGATCCGGACCTGTTCAAGCTGTTCACCCTGCTCGGACTGGATACCGATATTTCCTTCATCACGGTCCGGCTGGAACTGGAAGGGAACCGGATCGGAGGTCTTTGGGTCTCCACCGCCGGCAGGCACCAGTATGCCCGGGAACATGCGGAACTCCTCCATATCCTGCAGGAACCGATCGCCATTGCCATGTCCAATGCGCTCCGGCACCGGGAGGTGCTGGCGCGAAACGATGCGCTCCTCGATGATATTCGTTACCTTCACGACCGGCTGCATGAACATGCCGGTGATGAAATCGTCGGCGCGGAGCTGGGGTTGAAACCGGTCATGCAGATGGTCAGGCAGGTGGCCGGGCTCGACAGCCCGGTCCTCATCCTGGGTGAAACCGGGGTCGGCAAGGAGATGATCGCCAATGCGATCCATTACGCGTCCCATCGGCGAAATGGGCCATTCATCAAGGTAAATTGCGGCGCCATTCCGGAAACCCTCATGGACAGCGAGCTGTTCGGACACGAAAAAGGGGCGTTTACCGGGGCGTCGGCCCAGAAGCGGGGCCGGTTCGAGCGGGCCGACCACGGCACTATCTTCCTCGATGAAATCGGTGAACTCTCGCCCCAAGCGCAGGTACGGCTGTTGCGGGTTCTGCAGGAAAAGCGGATCGAGCGGGTGGGCGGGACAAAAGAACTTTCGGTGGATGTGAGGATTATCTCGGCCACGCACCGGAACCTTCCCGACAGAGTGGCGGAGGGCGCGTTCCGGGAGGATTTGTGGTTCCGGCTCAATGTATTTCCGATACGGATCCCCCCGTTGCGGGAGCGGAAAGAAGATATTCCGGCGCTTACCGATTATTTCATCACGAAAAAGTCCCGGGAGATGAAATTGAAACGGCTTCCCGAACTGCAGCTGGGCGCCATCAATCAATTACTGTCCCATGACTGGCCCGGCAATATCAGGGAACTTCAGAACCTGATCGAACGCGCCCTGATTCAATACCAGGGCGGGCGAATATCCTTTCAAGGCTTGATCCGCGGCCTGCCGCCGCAGGTAGACGAACCCGGATCGGTTCCCGGCGATGCCGCCGGTCTGCTCACACTGGACGCGGTCACCTCCCGGCATATCCGGCGGGTTTTAAAGCAGACCGGCGGCAAGATCAGCGGACCGGGCGGAGCGGCGGAAATCCTGGGCCTCCATTACAGCACCCTGCGGAACCGGATGATCCGGCTGGGCATTTCGTTTGGAAAAAAAACTTCCGGGTAATGCGCCACGCCGGGAAAAAAATATTCGGAATTTTGACACGACTATCTTCATGCATACTATTTGATTTTAGATAAAGAATTCTCTTTCGATTCAAATTTCACCGTTCGTTCAATTCGTCTTGCAGATGCCAAACCTGCCGTGAGGCAGGGACGGAAAGCCACGGATCTCAAACGCATCGGTTAATTCCGTTTCCATGAGAGAGCCGGGTTGCGATTGAAAACGCAACCCGGTTTTTTTTTGTCAGGGGAAAATCGGTCACCACGTCTAACACTTATCCACAATGGAAAGGAGGAACCATGTTTCGTCGATTGATCATTGCAGTGGTTTCGTTGCTCATGCTGGTACCGGTGGCGGCGGCGGAAACGATTGGCGGGGCGGATATGCCCGAAATGCTGAAAGCGGGCGACCAGGAACTGTTGCTCAATGGGGCGGGATTGCGGAAAAAATTTTTTATCAAGGTTTACGCCGGTGGACTTTATCTCCAGCAGCCCGGCCAGAGCGATCCCCAGAAGATCATCATGGCCGATGAGCCGATGGCCATCCGGATGTGCTGGCTCAGGGACGTACCGGGCGACAAGATTGTCAATGGTTGGAACACCGGCTTTGCCAACTCCCTGGACGGCAACACCGGGCCCCTTCAGGAAAAAATAGAGCGTTTCAATGCGGTGTTCAAGGATGGATGCCAGGAAAACGAGATCGACGAGATTGTCTACACGCCGGAAAGTGGTGTCGCTGTCTACAAGAATGGTATGATGGTGCAGCAGATCGAGGGGAAAGATTTCAAGGAGGCATTGTTCGGGATCTGGCTCGGGGAGAAAACCGAGGTTGCCGATCTGAAATCCCAAATGCTCGGAGAATAACGGATCGGATCGGAAGGTCGATCGCGATTCGATTGCCTCGCGAAAGCCGGCAAGCCGTCAATTCAGCTTCTCCCCCATTCCTGGGGGAGAAGCAAATTCCGGCCCGGTTACATTGTCCCCAGCATCTCCCTCTGTTCCTTCAATTTTTCCCGGACACATTGATTTTCCAAAGGGGTGTTGTAAGTTATTAAAGCAGAAGGCATAAATTGCCGTCGCTGGGTGGTCGGAACGCCATCTCCCTCTAATTTGACATCCAAGTCCTGAAGATTCCTATTACCCGGATCGATCCTCTTTTGAGGATATATTATGGATAAACAAACATTTTACCAGGGATCGGGACAGCGTATCCTGCACTTGGGAGCGGATGCCGAAAAGCGATTTCAATCCGCTTTCCATGCGTCGGCGATCGGCATGGCCCTCGTTGACCTCGACGGTCGTTTTCTTTTGCTCAATCAGAGTTTCAGCAGGATGTTCGGGTATTCTCCCGAAGAAATGATGGCCATGACGCTTATCGATATCACCCATCCCGATGATCTGGAAGAAAGCCTTTCCGCATACCAGAAACTGCTGAACAGCAAAGCGCATGAACCCTATACGATCGAGAAACGGCACATTCACAGGAGCGGCCATGCCATCTGGGGAAAGCTGACCGTTTCGCTCGTAAAAGATGAAAATAATCTGCCGCTCTACTGCATCCTCCAGGTTCAGGACATCACCGAGGCAAAAAAAGCGGAAATCGCTCTTCATAACAGTGAAAAGCACCTTCGGTACATCCTCAAGCACGATCCGAACGCGATCGCCGTCTTTGATCAGCATCTCAACTATATTGCGGTCAGTGACCGGTTCCTGCGGGACTATGGCGTAAATGAAACCGATCTTCTCGGGAAGAACCATTACGAGGTCTTCCCCGAGATGCCCGGGCGCTGGCGGGAAATCCATCAGCGGGTATTGTCGGGAGCGGTCGAAAGAAACGATGATGACTATTTCGAGCGGCCGGACGGATCGATTACCTACAACCGATGGGAATGCCGTCCCTGGTATACCGCGGAAGGGGATATCGGGGGGATGATCATGTACACCGAGGTGACGACCGAGCGGAAATTGGCGGAACAACAGCTGAAAAAGACAAAGCGTCTCCTTGAAAATGCGGAGATGATATCGAGCCAGGGAGCATGGGATTGGGATCTTCGGCTCGATAAAGGAACCGTTTCGGAAAAACTGGTGCAAGATTCACGGATGCCGGGACTGCTCCCTGACCAACATGAACAGGGATTTGTTTAAATACGCACATCCGGAGGATCTGCCCGCCATCAAGAGTGCCTTTAAAAATGCTATTGCCGGCAAATCCCCTTATGATATCGAGCACCGGATCGTGCGGGAGGATACGGGAGAAGTGCGCTATGTCAAGGCGACCGGTGAAGTTGAATTTGAAGACGGAAAGCCGGTAAAAATGTGGGGAACAAGCCGGGATATCACCCGCCAGAAACAGATCGAAGCGGAAAAAAGCCGGCTGGAGGCCGATCTGCGGCATTCCCATAAAATGGAAGCGATCGGAACCCTGGCGGGCGGTGTTGCCCATGATTTTAACAATATCATGTGCATTATTCTGGGATATACGGAACTGGCCAGAAACAGGAGCCCGGAAGGGTTACCGGTTCGAAAATACCTGGATGAAATCTGGAGCGCTTCCAATCGGGCCAAGGATATTGTTCAGCAGATTCTGGCTTATACCAGAAAAACCGGACAAAAACGGATACCGGTAAACATGTCGTCCCTTGTCCGGGAATCCTTGAAACTGGTCCGGTCGACTACCCCGAGAGGGATTGAAATCAATGAACAAATAGCGCCAGATGCCGGAACGATCGCCATCGATCCAAGCCAGGTTGGTCAGATCCTGATCAACCTGGCCACCAATGCCGTGCATGCCATGCCGGACGGCGGCGTCTTGACGGTAAGCCTTTGCGCCAAAGACCTTCAAGCTGCCGACCTGAAGCGGTTTAACGGTCGTCCTTCCGGCCGCTATGCGGTGTTGGAGGTTTCGGATACGGGGCACGGCATTCCAGGGGAAGATATCGAGAAAATATTCGATCCCTATTTCACGACCAAAGAGGTGGGGAAAGGCTCGGGAATGGGACTTGCGGTTGTCCATGGCATTGTCACGAACAATGATGGCGGAATCGCTATCCGCAGCACTACGGGAAAGGGAACGATATTCGAGGTCGTGTTTCCGACCATCGACGAAATACCGGTGCGACCGCCGCGTATCGCCCCGTCCGCACCCACCGGAAAAGAAAAGATCCTGTTTGTTGATGATGAAGCAGCGATTGTCACGATGAGCAGGGTACGATTGGCGGAGTTGGGGTATACAGTCGAGGCCGTCAGCGATCCGCTTGAGGCTCTGGCGGTTTTCCAGCGCGATCCGGATGCCTTTGACCTGATCATCACGGATATGGCCATGCCGAAAATGGACGGCGATAAACTCATCCGGCGGATTCTCGGCATGCGCAACGATATTCCGATTATCCTCTGTACCGGTTACAGCGATAAGGTGGATCTGAAGAGCGCGGGCGCCATCGGTGCGACCGCGTATCTGGAAAAACCGATCGACTCGGTGAAGCTTGCCCGGACGATCCGGGAACTGCTTGACAAAAGATGATCAAACGGCGGCCGGCTGACGGGTCCTCGGTTTGAAGATCGTCTGGTAGACACTTTCGTAGTTAAAGCCCTCGTAGCCGGCTTCCACCAGGCCGTCGATCAGGTCGTTGATCGTTTTCGTCCCCACGCCCGGCCAGCAGATCAGGGCGCGGACATTTGCCAGGTGATGGAGTTTTTCCGGCGTGGCAAGCATCGATTCGCCAAGACATTTTCGGATGACCGACAGGGTCCGCGGGCCGATATACTCGACGAACGGGTAGTCGAAGGCTTTTGTCCGGAACCGGCATTCCCGGTAAAATGACTGCTGGACGTTCGGGAGGCTCATATCGAACTTGTCGGCGATCTCGTGGAGGGTATGCCCCTTTATCCGCAGTTGGAATATTTCCTCAATCCGCTGTCTGGAATTATCGCTGGCGTATCGGCGTAACATGGTCATGTCTTTCCACCCGGTAGTTGCGTGAAAACAGGTTATCGGTTTTTTACCCTTCCAGCCGCTCGACATCCGTTTCGTATTTTTCATGGATCATTTTGCGATCGAATTCCCAATATTCGGCGAGCAGTTCCTGTTCCTCCTGATCTGAAAAATAGACTCTCGCCGCCGGGAAAAATACCTTGTCTTCTTTTTCGATATGCTTCGGATAAAAATCAACAAGCTGCTTGAGGGTAGCGGCGATATCCGGAAGGGCCGACGCGTCACCCGCCCGGTACCGGCTGTTGGCTTCGACAAGCGCCTGGGTCGTTTTTCGCCCCAGTACATGTTCCGCGACCAGTTCCTCCATCAAATGGCGATCCACGCCAGACATCGGTTTCTTCTCCAGTTCCCGGAACAGGATGTTCTCCTCTTTTCCGTGATGGGTCCGATCGGCGTACATGCGGATAAAATCGACCAGGTTGTCGATGAAAACCGGATCGACCGTATCGTCCAAAGCGATCCGGGCCAGCGCCCTGCCGCCAATGGCAAGCATCCGCTCGATCAGGCGGTGTTCAATCATCAGGGGACCGCGCGCCTGCATATGAACCTCCTTTTCCCATGATAATGGAGTTGATGATACCCTTGGGTAATATTAACCCGTTTTTCCGAAATTGCATCCGGCTGGCCATATCGCTGATCTGAATAGATTTTAGAAATCGTTTAGTAACATACAGGTCTTTATAAAGCAAAAAACTTATTCGATTTGGTTGACTAAATGGTATTTACGAATTGAGCTTTTTTTCCGGATGCTCCGTCCCGGAAAACAGTAAAGCCCGCTGCCGGATCCGGCAGCGGGCTTTACCTGATTTTCGGGAGATTGATGGCTCGTCCAAATGTTACTGTTTGCGCCGCTCCATGAAAAAGGCGCTTCCGGAAATTCCTTTAGCCACGTGTTTGGCCTCGGCGCAGGCATCGGTGACTTGCAGGTACTGGCTGAATGGTCGGTTCGCCAGATCGACCGCCGCCAGGCTGATCGAAAGGAGCGGGTACCGGATTTTTTTTCCCACGCGGTTAACGGAAAACGTCCCCTTGGTCCGGATGTGCTCCGGCTCGTAAAACGCGGTCACTCCCCCGTTGAACTGGTCGATGATTTCCTCACAGGCGGTCCTACAGATATCGGATGGAATGATGAAAATAAAATCGTCCCCCCCGATATGCCCGATAAATGCCGCTGCCTGGCCGAACGAATCGAGCCCGGACCGGATGGTCGCGGCGGTGAATCGGATCACGGCATCTCCCCGGGCAAATCCATAAGTGTCGTTATACGCTTTGAAATGATCCAGGTCTGCGTATACCACGCAGACCGCTTCCTGATTGTCGATGGCCGCGGAAATGGCCCTGGTGATGCTGTTGTTTCCGGGAAGTCCGGTGTTCGGATTGGCATCCAGGGCAAGCCGGTTCAGCCGTTCGAGTTCGAGCATGGCATATCGAAGCTTCAGCTGGTTTTCAACCCGGGCCCGGACCAGCGGCGGTTTTACCGGTTTAACCAGGTAGTCGATGGCACCGAGCTCGAGTCCTCTGAATTCGTCATCGGCATCGGACATGGCCGTCACGAAAATCACGGGTATGTTACGGGTTTTTTCATCCGCCTTCAACCGCCGGCAAAGTTCGTACCCGTCCATCTCGGGCATCATGATGTCGAGGAGAATCAGGTCCGGCAGGCGGGCTTCCACGCGGTCTATCGCCTGGATCCCGGTTTTTGCGATAATGATGTCATAGGTGGAATTCAGCGTATCGACCAGGATATCGATGTTGGTCGGATCGTCATCCACAATCAGCACAACAGGTTGCCCGGTTTTCATCGGTCTTCCCTGGCATTGGGCATGTCGAGGGAGACCGACAGTTCGGCCAGGACCTGCCGGGCGTGGTCGAAATCATAATTCTCGACATGGGTTTGCAGTCGACTCATATAGCCGCTGAGCTCCGGATGTTCAAACCGGTCCTGAATGGACCGGAAATAATAGGTGGCACTGGCACTTCCGGTGGAAAGGAGCCGGTCTAATTCCGCAAGCCCGGTGACGAGATCAATCCCCTCACCGGCTGTGTAAGCGGGTGGGTCATCTTTTTGGAATGCCAGCTGTTCGATGGCCGGTATCACCCGGTCCCATGCGTCCTGGAAACCGGCAAGGGCCGTTTCCATCGCTTCGGGCGATTGTGCCCGGGCGGCTTCGTGCAGTACCGATGCCGATGCCCGAAGTTCCCGGGCCCCGATATTCCCGGCAATCCCCTTTAGCGTGTGGGCGCTTTGCGCAATGGAATCGATCTCACCCGCGGCCAGGGCCGCCCGGAGCTGACCGGGGGTTTCCCGATACTGGCGGCTGAGGGTGCGGATCATGGAGCGGTAGAGCCGGGTATTACCACCCAGCCGGCGAACCGCCGCGCTGACGTCGATTCCGGGAAGACTCTCCGGCAGGTCGATATCCGGCCCCATCGGACCCGGTATACGGGGCTGACAATCAGGGAGGCGGCAGGCCGTGTGGGCCGCCAGTTTCCGGTTCAACTCCCGGATATCGACCGGCTTGGAGATATAATCGGTCATTCCGGTTTCAAGACATTTTTCCCGGTATCCTTCCATGGCGTGGGCCGTCATGGCAATGACGGGCAGATCCCGGTGCCGGGGGTTTTCCCGAATGATCCGGGTGGCCTCGTACCCATCGAGGATCGGCATCTGGAGGTCCATAAGGATCGCGTCATAATTCTGGCGGTTGACCGCGTCCACCGCGTCCCTGCCGTCAGCGGCCACATCGACGGTGTAACCCCATATTTCAAGAATTTCCCGGGTGATCTCCCGATTGATGGCGTTGTCGTCGACAAGAAGGAGCCGGGCACTGTTCGCGGGGAGCCGCTCCCGGGAACCTTCCCCGGGGGTATCCGGGGATACCGCGCTTTCCGGATGGAAGGCCTCGATAAGGGTCTCCCGGAGCTTCGCCGGATGAACCGGTTTGGTCAGCAACGCATCGGCGCCGACGGTATCAATCCGGGCCAGTACCGCTTCCCGGCCGAATGCGGTGACCAGGATAAACAGCGGGGGTGCTTCCGGGCCGCAATTTTTCCGGATGCGGTGAATCGCCTCCATGCCGTCGATCCCCGGCAGTTTCCAGTCGATCAGGACCAGGCTGTAGCCGGCGTTCCCGTGGGCTCCGGAAAAGATATCCACCGCCGCTTCCCCAGATTCACAGGCGGTTACGTCCATGCCCATCCCGGACAGCTGTCGTGCCACCAGCGTGCGGGAGACCACATTGTCCTCGACCAGAAGGACCTTCTTCCCGGAAATGTCATCGGGAAGCGTCCGGTCCGGTTCAACGGCGGTGTCCCGGCAGGGCAGTTCGATTTCGAAATAAAAGGCGGTGCCGCCGCCTTCATTCGGGACAGCCCAGATCCGGCCGTTCATGAGTTGCAACAGATTCCGGCTGATGGCCAGCCCCAGACCGGTGCCGCCGTATCGTCGGGTGATCGACCCGTCGGCCTGAACGAACGGATCGAAAAGCCGGAGCAAGTCCTCATCCGGTATCCCGATGCCGGTATCGGAGACGAAAAACCGCAATCGGACGCTCTGCGCGCCACGGCCGGCGACAGTCACACCGATAACGATTTCACCGGCTTCCGTGAACTTGAGGGCGTTGCTGACCAGGTTGATCAATACCTGTCCGATTCTCAGGGGATCACCGGTAAGGATCGGCGGAATATCATCCGGAACTGAAAAAATCATTTCCAGCCCTTTTTCGGACATCATGGTGGAAAACATGTAATCGATCTTCTCCAGAATGTCGGCCAGACGAAAATCGGCGGTTTGGAGTTCAAGCCGCCCGGCTTCGATTTTCGAAAAACTCAAAATATCGTCGATGATCCGGAGGAGCGCGTCGGCGGAACTCTTGATTTTCGGGATAAACTCCCCCTGCCGGGCCTTCCCGCCCGCCATGAGCGCCAGTTCACTCAGTCCGATAATCGCGTTTAAAGGGGTCCGGATCTCGTGGCTCATATTTGCCAGAAAGGCACTTTTCGCGCGGGCGGCGGCCTCGGCGGTTTTTTGTTCCCTTTCGGCCGATTCCCGCCGTTTCCGCTCAGTGATGTCGACCAGCGATCCCTCGTAATAGACGGTGTCTCCTGACTCATCATGGACCAGCTGGGCGGATAAGGACCCCCAGAAATCAGTTCCATCCCGGCGGCGGCCCAGGACTTCGAAGCCGATGATTGCGCCGGTTTCCCTTAGCCGGGCGTTAAAGGCCTCTCGTTCGGCGCTGTCGGCGAAAAAAAGACCTGCCGCATTCGGGCTGGCATCCATCAGCGCATCCGGAGTTTCAAACCCCAGGATTCTTGCCATGGCGGGATTAACTCTGATGAACCGGTCTTCGCGCGAGACCTGGAAGATCCCTTCCGCCGCATGTTCAAATATGCTGCGATATCTCTTTTCGGAATCTTTTAAACGGTCATAGAGCCGGGCGTTGTCAATGGCAATGGCCGCCTGGGCGGAGAGAAGATCGAGCATCTGGATCCGCTCTGAGTTAAATGCCTCGGGGGTGATATCGTTTTCGAGATAGAGGATTCCGATCGGTTTTCCCTGGCAAAGAATCGGGTTGCAAAGGACTGATTTTTTCGAATGATGCCGGAAATAGGGATCCTCGGAAAAGGGGTGTCGGCGTTCCGCATCGGCGATGATGACCGGTTCGCCCTTCCGGGTCGTAAAATGGATCATGCTGACCGGCAGGTCCGCATCCTCGGACAGGGGAATCGAGCGGGCCAACACGACATTCTCCTGATTGATACGGCTTTCCGCCGCGATGAAGAGATCGCCGTTCTCCCGCAGGAGGAGAACCCCGCGCTGAGCACCGGCGTTTTCAATGGTGATCCGCATTATTGTCGCGATCAGTTCGGAAAAATCGATTTGCCGGGAAATGGCCTGGAACGATTTTACCAGTGTCAGCCAGTTCAGGGCCATGTTCGTCGTACTGGTGACCCGGCATTCCATGGGCGCCATCGCGGTTGGGAAGATCAGGTCCGGATAATCGGTTTCGAGCTGCCGGGCCTTGGCTGTTGCCCCCCATTTCAGATACCCGAAATGGGCGTCGGCCATAAGGTTCCGAGCGTCCTTCCGGTTGCCGAGGGAAAGGTAAAATTTGGCCGCGCACTCGCTGGCGATAGCATGGACCTGGATATATCCGCTGATTATCGCCGAATCGCACGCCTGCTTGTACAAGCGGAGGGCTTCATTCTTTTTCCCGGCGATCCTGGCCGATTCCGCCCGGATCAGCAGATACTTGTTAAGGAAGTTGTCCTCGCAGGTTGCCGCCCATTTTTTAAACTGACGGCCGATCGATTCGAGCCGCCAACGGATGCGGAGTTTTTCCATGGGGGGAACGGAAGGGTATCGGGCCGCCAGGGCTAATGCTTCGTAAAAGAAATGTTCGGTAAGGCCGAGAGCTCCCTTCAATTCCGGCAGATATCTCAAGGAGCGCCCGGTCATGTCGAGCGCCCGGTCATAATCCCCCGCAAGATAGCAGGCCTGGGCCTTCATGGTGTGATACCAGACAAGGGCAAAGGGGAGTTTGCATTCCGCTTCCATCCGCTGAATGTAGGCGGATTCGTCGAACCGGTCTCCGCCCAAATCGGTCAGCCCGGCCGTGTCTCCCCGAAGCGCCGCCAGGTGCCGCCGGGTCAGCACGCAGATATGCATGCCGTCGTCATACTTGATCCGCCGGATGAACCGTTCATATTTGTCGATTTCCGGTTCGATTCGATCGAGGGGGTCGCCGGTGATGACCGGAATGACGAACAGGTGAATGGCTGCCCACCCGGCGAAGACGAGATTCCCGGTTTCGATCCCCAGATGATAGGTGACCGAATAAAGTTCCAGGCTGGTCTTTGCGTGCCGGACCCAGTGATTGACCCCCCGCGCAATCGGGAGATGGGTTCTGCAGATCAGGTGCTTGTCCTCGCAATTGCCGAGCATCGAAAGCGCCATGCGGGCGAATGCATCACCCGACCGAAAGTCCCCCAGGCCGCTGCTCAGGACCAGTGAATAGCTGGCAAAAACAAAAGGCGAATATGGGGAATTGCCGTGCTCCAGGGTCAATTCGAGTAGTGTCAGGATAATGTAAACGATGGTTTCCCGTTTGTAGTGCAACGCCGCCGAACTGATCGCCGAAAGCGTGTCGATTATGGCAAGAACAGTTGCGTCTACCGTCTCCGGCAGGTGGCGGAGGTCGTCGATATTTCGGTGCAGCAGGCGCATTTTGATCTTCAGCATTTTCAACAGGAGCGCATTTCGGTCGGGGTCGAGCGGGATGTCAATCCCGAGTCGCTGCAGGGCGGTGATCCCGGTGGCCACCGCTTCCCTGTACTTCCCGGAGTTCTGGTGGATTTCGATTATTACCCGGTAAACCCGGACTTTTTCCAGGTCGGTCCGGGCCTTTTCCAGGATCGTTCCGAAGCGGGTTACGGACCGGGTGATATGCCCGTTTAGGTACTCGCATTCCGCGCAACCCATGGTAAGGGGGTAAGCGAGCTCATAATCGGCTTCCCACATCTCTTCGGGAAGGAGTGCCAATCCTGTGGTAAAGGCGGTGAGGGCCGTGTCGAAGGCGGCTGATTTCCTGGCTATTTCTCCTGCTTGAAGGTTCAGGCCGGCGAGCAGCCGGCGCACACCGGCCTTCTCGATGAGATCAATCCCCTGGTTGAAATGATCGACGATATCGAAGAGGTGGTCGTCCCTGTCCGCGGCCGGGATTCGCTCCAGGAGAAGGCGGCCGATCCGCAGGTGGATTTCTTTTTTTTCCCGGTCGGAGAGCATCTGGCCGGCGGCCTGCTGGACCCGGTCATGGAGAAACCGGAACTCGGCCGGCGTCTCCGGCAAGGGGGCGCCTTCCTGTTCCGGGAGTCTGGAGAGCAGGTGCCGGTAGTGATCATCCAAAGGGACGACCAGTTCCGCTTCCAGCGCTTCCCGGAGGATTTCCATGGTCGGCCGGATCTCCTGGCAGGCGACCATGGCCAGGGTCTGGATCGAAAACCGGCTGCCGATGCATGCGGCCACGGTGAGCAGATCCGCCACCCGGGGGGGCAATGTCCGGATCTTGCGGGTCATGAGATCGATGACATTTTCGGTGATCTCCCTCCGTTGAAGGATCCATCGATCCCATCGCCACCGGCCGGATGCCGGATCGAAGACGATCGTTTCTTCCCGGTGAAGACTCTTGAAGAACTCATTGACGAAAAACGGGTTCCCCCCGGTTTTTGCCGCAATGGTTTCCGACAGGGGGCGTGTCTCTTCGGGGCTGGTATGGAGGGTATCGGAGACCAGGTCGTTAATCGTTTCCGGCGCGAATGGGCCGAGCCGGATCCGGCTGACCGGGATTCCCGTCCGTTCGAGCGCTTCGAATGCGGCCATGAGAGGGTGCGCGGCGTCGACCTCGTTTTCCCGGCAGGCGCCGATCAGGAAAAGATAAGGGGAATCCGGGTCGGTCATGAACAGGTGCAGGAGGCTCAGGGTTGCTGTGTCGGCCCATTGAAGGTCATCGAGAAAGAGGACCAGGGGGTGTTCCTTCCCGGCGAACACCCGTATGAAATTCTGAAACACCAGGTTAAACCGGTTTCTGGCTTCGGCCAGGGGGAGTTCCTGTACCGGCGGCAGCTTGCCGATGATCAGTTCAAGATCCGGAATACAATCGATCAGGACGCGGCCGCTGACCCCCAGTTCCGCGAGCAGAACCTCGCGCCACCGGTCTATGCTTTCGGTGCTTTCGGTCAGAAGCTGGCGGATCAGCTCGGAGAATGCATCGATAAGGGAGGAGTAGGGAATATTCCGCTTGTATTGATCATTTTTTCCGGAAATGAAGTGCCCATTGTCCCGGCAGAGGGATTTCCGGAGTTCCTGGATCAGGACCGATTTGCCGATTCCCGGATCACCGGAAACGAGAACCGCTTCACGTCCCCCCGCACAGACCCGGTTGTAGGCCGCGGTCAATGATTCGATTTCATCCTGTCGGCCATAGAGTTTCTGGGGAATGGCGAATACATCCGAATAATCTTCCCGGCCCGGCGGAAAGGGAGGAATTTTCCTGTGCTGTTTCCATTCGGACAGGCAATACCCCAGGTCAACGACCAGGCCACGGGCGCTCTGGTAACGCTCTTCGGCCGTTTTTGCCATCAGCTTCCCGATAACCGCGGATAATGCCGGAGGAAGGTCCTTGCGAATGGTGTGCGGCGGGACCGGAATCTTTGCAATATGGGAATGAATGATCTCCAGCGCGTCGCTCGCCGGAAACGGCAGCGTTCCGGTCAGCATTTCGTATAGGGTGACCCCGAGCGAATAGAAATCCGTCCGGTAGTCAGTCGACCGGTTCATCCGCCGGGTCTGTTCGGGTGAAATGTAGGCGAGTGTTCCTTCCAGCACATCCGGGCTCCCCATCCTGAGGGTCTCGCGGACCAGCTCCGTGGAAATGCCGAAATCGATAATATTCACCCTTCCGGTCCGCTGATTCCAGACGATATTCGCCGGATTGATGTCCTTATGGATAATGCGCCGGTCGTGAATCGCTCCGATTCCCCCGGCGATGGTGATGGCCAGCTCAATCAGGGCAGCCAGGTCCACCTGGTGGAGCCGGCTGACGAGATTAAGGGAAATACCGTGAATATCCTCAAAAATAATGGCCGGAAGGTTTTCCATCCGTTCGAACCCGAGGCAACGGATAATCCGGGGATCATCAAATTTCCGGGCGATCTCGTATTCCTGTTCAAACCGCGCCAGTTCGACATAACTCGGGTATGGCCGGTTCAATCGCTTGATGATGACGGGCTGGCCGTCTGAAATTCGCAAACCCCGGTAAATCCGGGTTTTCCAGCTCTCGTAGAACATGGAGGAGATGGAATATCCGGGCATTTCACTATTCATTGAGTTTCCGATCTAAAACCGATTAGACACACATCAGTATCCTAACGGCTGGTTGATCAAAACAACCGTAATCTCGGTCATCATCGGTTTGCGATGGAGAATGGTCGTCACCCGGCAGATCCGCTGGGGGGCGTTGCAGTCCGAACAGAGACCGGTCCGGGCGCACGGGGTATCCATGTTCAGGCTTCTGGCCCGCATGGGGGCGGCCACCTCGCGGACCCGGCGCAACGCGCCGTCGAGATCCCGGGTGACCTTGTTGATGCCGGCAGCGATGATCACATGGGGGCACCCGAAGGTCATGGCGTTGTTCCGGTTTCCCACGCCATCCACATTCACGATTTCCCCGGTAGCGGAAATGGCATTCGCACTGCAGATGAAGCAGTCGGCGCGTCCCTGTTTCAGGCGGATTTCGAGATCGGAGGCATCCGCGGGCGGATCCCAGTGATCGTAAACCGTCTTTCCCCGCTGTTTCAATCTCCCCGGGAGGTTCAACGACCGGGTGGTGTCCGATCCGCCAAAACCGAAGCTGGCGAATCCGCCGGTCAATTCAAGGATCAGCTCCCCCGCTTCTTCCCCGCTATTGGTAAAATGAGCGTTGAAACCATGTTTTTTCAGGTTTTCAAGGGCATGATGCCCCAGCTGTTCCCCCAGCCATGTACGTGTTTTTGCATCTGTCATACGGATGTTTTCCTCCCGTCGATAACCTCATTGTCATTCTGTAGATTCATGTATTCCCCTATCATATTGAAATTTAAAGTGACAAAGGAAATCATCAGGAACACCGGACTTTCCGTTAAGGTGAATTTTTCTTGATCTCCGGGGGCAAGCCGATTAAACATTGGTGTCAGGATCGATGCGGAAGAGAGAGTGCGGCACAGGGTCGGGACCGTTAACGAAAATGACCGGCGGCCGGGCCTGATCAACAGTCGAAAAGGAGCAATCATGAGCATTGACGGTGATCGATACGAAATCTTAACCGGCGATATTTCGGGCAGATCCGACGAAGGAATCAATATTGCCGCCATCGGAGACCGGATCCGTTCGATCCGGGAGGAAAAGGGGCTTTCCCACGAAAAAATGGCGAACCTGACCGGATTTGATGTCGAACTGCTGGCCAAGATCGAAAGAAATGAAATCCAGCCGCAGCTCGGGACCCTGGTCAAGTTGTCCAAAGCGCTCGACAGCGCATTTTCCCGCCTGGTCTCCGGGGTGGGAAACCGGCTCTATTCCATTACCCGCAAGGATGAGCGGAAACTCGTCTCCCGGTCGACCTCCGCGAAAGGGCAGGAACTCTATACCTACGAAAGCCTTGCCCCCGAAGTCCAGGGGCGGCATATGGAAGCCCTGATCGTTAACCTGGATGAGAACCCGGAAGAGGAATTGTCCGTCCACGACGGCGAGGAATTCATTTTTGTGCTGGATCATACGGTAATCGTCCGGATCGACAAGGAACGTTTCGAACTCGAACCGGGCGACAGCGTCTATTATCTATCGACCACGCCGCACATGGTGGCGGCAAAAGCGGAGAAAGCGACCATTCTGGCGGTGCTCTACGAAGGATGATGGTTTCGTAAAAAGCAGACAACTCGGCTGGCGGTGCTTTTACAGAAAGGAACTTGGAGGGCGGAAAAGCGCATCCAGAATCCAGAAGTCAGAATCCAGAAGAAAGACAAAAATCAGCTAATTTCTTCGGCCCTATCCGCCAGCAATGATCCGATGTTGCTTGTTCCCCAAGCACCAGCGTGGAAAACAAGAGAATCTGAGATTCACGCAACAGGGCTGAGGGATCTCCTCAATGTCGCTGGTTCCCAAGCTCCAGCTTGGGAACCCGTTTTTGGAAGCTCTGCTTCCATATCCCCTTACCACTTATCCGGGTATTCGGGCGTATATAGCGGTGTCGGCCGCGGGTCTGCTATTCCCGTGGGCGGTGGGAAGCAAAGCTTCTGGTACTGGGTTCCCAAGTTGGAGCTTGGGAACCAGGGGAGACCGGGGTCGCTTCGAACCTGTCCGCCAGCAATCATCCGTGAGTTCATTATCCTCTTAACCTAATAAAAAAAGAGCCGTGCTCGCCGAGCACGGCTCTTTTTTAGTTTTTTTATCAACAAATCGACACCTTCAGCAGACCGCTTCCTCAGCCCCGATCTTTTCATATCCCGCCCACTTGGCGTCCACTTCATCCTGAATTTCATCGATCTGCGCCGGGGTCAGTTTCCGGAACCGGGACTGGGTCTTGAAATAGTCGCCAACGGGTTTCCGCTTTTTGCCCAGGAGTTTCAGGGACGGACCGGTGAGCCGGAATTCGCCATTAACGATTTCGTACAGGTCGAACAGACCGGTTTCCACGGCCAGCCGGCCGATCTTCATGGTGTATCGGGGCGTAAATCCCCAGCCGGCCGGACAAGGGGTATGGACATGGACATATCGCGGCCCGAAAATGGTTTTGGCGGTCCTGATCTTATCGTAGAGATCGAGGGGAAAGGCGGCAGAAGCGGTCGCCACGTAATCGAGGCCGTGAGCGGCCATGATGGCGGGAACATCCTTTTTCTTCTGCTGCTTTCCGGTGATCGGCGTCGTGGTGGTGATCACGTGCCGGGGGGTCGTTCCCGAGCGCTGCACCCCGGTGTTCATGTACGCCTCATTATCGTAACAGATAAAGATGAAATTCTCGCCCCGCTCGCACGCCCCGGAGAGCGCCTGGAGTCCGATATCACTGGTGCCGCCGTCTCCGGCCCAGGCGGCGACCGTGGTGTTTTCCCGCCCCTGGGCCCTAAGTGCGCCAAGGACGCCGGTTGCCGCGGCCGCTGTCGAGGCGAAGGTGACGTTCAGACAGGGCAATTGGGTGGCGGCGATCGGGTAAAGTCCCTGGAGCACGGTCAGGCAGCTGGGGGGAACAACGAGGATGGTGTCACGGCCCAGGGCCTTCAATCCGATGCGATAGATGATGCTTAGTCCGCATCCGGCGCAGGCCCGGTTCCCCGGGTGGACGAATTCCTCGGCGGTAAGGTTCAGGATGGTCGTTTTTTGAGCCATTGGGTTACCTGATGTTCATTTTATAATTAGAAGTGTAGACAGTGTGCAGCGGCGTTGAAACGTTTTTTACGCCGTCATCACATTTTCAACCCGATCCACTCCGGCGCATCCATGCCGGCAATCGAGTCCACACAGGACCGTCGCAGGGCGTCGGCCAGATCGGCGGTCCGGATTTCGCGCCCCCCGATGCCAAGAATGTAGTTGTGGATCGCGGGGCGGTTGGCAACCGGGTAGAGGGCCGATTTGATATCGGAGAAAAGCGCCCCCTGGTACCCGTAGCTGAGCGCCTTTTCAAAGACGATCACCCCTTTTTTTCCGGCGAAGGCCTCCATAATGGCCCGGTCCGGAAATGGCCGGTAGAGCCGCAATCCCGCAACCCCCACGGAAAGCCCTTCATCGCGCAGGAGATCGACTATATCCCGCAAATGAAAGGAAAGCGAGCCGAGGCAGACGGCCACAAAATCGGCATCCTCGCACCGGTACGGTTCGATGAACGGGGTCCCGCCGCGGCCGAATATCTTGACGAATTCGTCCTCGATATCGGCGACCACATCGATGGCCCGGCGCATGTCCGTGTGGAGATTGTGCCGGATTTCCATGTACCCCGGGGCCATATCGCCGCGCACATCGGGCCGGATGTCCGGGAGCGTCACTGTATTCAGGTTGGCCGGGATTTCCGGATCGAGCTTGTATTCCGGGGAAAAGGCCGGAAGGAAGCGGTTGATCGCCTCCTGGTCCGGGATTTCAAACGGCATGTAGGTGTGCGACAGGATGTAGCCGTCATAGCAGACCATGACCGGGACGCTGACCGTTTCGGCCAGGCGGAACGCCTTGAAGACCGTGTCGATGATCTGCTGGTGATCGCAGGCATACAGCTGGATCCATCCCGTATCCCGCTGGGCGATGGCATCCTGGTGGTCGTTCCAGACCGTCCAGGGGGCGCCGATTCCCCGGTTGACCACGCACATAACGATGGGGAGCCGGGCGCCGGCCGCCCAGTGGAGCTGCTCGTTCATGTAGAGGAGCCCGTTTGCGCTCGTGGCGGTGAAGGCGCGCGAACCGGTGCTCGATGCCGCAATGCAGACCGCAAGGGCGCTGTGTTCGCTTTCTACGGGGATGTACTGGGCGTCCATTTCCCCGGAATCGACAAATTCGGAGAGTTTCTCGGTCAAGGGGGTCTGGGGGGTGATCGGGTAGGCGGCGATGACCTGGACGCCCGATAGTTTCACCCCGA
>Ga0209347_1002626_pt1 | contig 23039 bp, 14 predicted proteins | sample AutmiccommuBRH23_FD_187382 | JGI IMG/M metagenome (GOLD analysis project Ga0209347, IMG submission 187382) | Deep subsurface microbial communities from Mt. Terri, Switzerland - Autotrophic microbial communities BRH/23 (SPAdes) (version 2) | ecosystem: Environmental > Aquatic > Deep subsurface >...
CTTGCCAAGGCGAGGGTCGCGAGTTCGAATCTCGTCTTCCGCTCCATTTTATGTCTGGCGACATAGCCAAGTGGTAAGGCAGAGGACTGCAAATCCTCCACTCCCCGGTTCAAATCCGGGTGTCGCCTCCAGAAACTCAGTATTGGCAAGCATTTCAAGGCTGGAAGTGCTTGCCATTTTGTTTTGAAGATAAATTTGATCACATTTGATCACATACAGGTGATCAAGGGATATGTTTAGCCGCTTTCAGTTTGTGGGAATTATTTCCTGGCCCCAAACAGCCTTTCTTCAATTCGCATTGCCGCCTCCCGCTGCATGCCGGGAATGACATGGGAATAAGTATCAAGGGTCAACCGGGTGGTACTGTGCCCCAGCCGCTCGGCAACAATCTTGGGGCTTACCTTGTCCTTCAGCAGGTATGTGGCATGACAGTGCCGCAGGTCGTGGAACCGAATTTTAATGCCCGCCCCCCGGGTAATGGCATGAAACCGGGATGCTAGGCTTCCGGGGTGAATAGGGTTTCCGTCCTTCCGGCTGCATACCACGTTGTATTCCGCATAGCCTTGCCCAAAAGACAATCTTTCCCTGGCCTGGGCAGCTTTGTGCTCTTTTAGCGCCCTCACCACCAGCGGGGATATTTCCACCGGGCGCCGGCTTTTACCCGTTTTCGGCTGAAGAAATTCCGGCTTCCCCGCTTTGCGCTGCCGCAGGGTATGCTTGACGTTGATAACTTCTTCCTTAAAGTCAATATCCCGCCACTGCAGGGCAAGTATTTCTCCGGCCCTCATACCCGTCACAACTGCCAGATAGACCGGCATATACAGGTAGGTGTTCTTAAATAAATCCAGTAATTTTGCAATGTCTTCTTCCGGCAGCACCTTCATTTCATACCTGGTCTTGCGGGGAGGTTTCACCAGATCGGCCACATTCCTGCTTACCAGCTGAAGTCCCAGCGCGTGCTGCAGGGCTTCCCTTATCACCCTGTGGTGGAATAAGACCGTTGTCGGTGAAAGTGTTCTCCCTGTGGTATTCTTGTTGTCAGCCCGGCCCCGGCTCAATGCCTTCGCATAATAGTTCTGTATGTGTATCGGCTGCAGCTTCTGGAGCGGAATATTCCCGATAGCCGGCTTTACGTGATTGACAATGATGTTCCTGTAACTTTCAAATGTCGATGGGGCCAGGTTATGCAGCCCGTAAAACTCAAGCCATTCATCCAGATATTCGCTAAGAGTCTTTTTTTGGGGCTCAATATAATCGCCGTAGCACTGCTGGCTAATTAGCCTTGCCAATTCCGACTCGGCCTCTTTTCTTGTCTTGAACCCCCTTACAGTCTTTTGCCTGCGCTTCCCGGTCACGGGGTCACGGGGCAGGTCGTAGATGATATAGTAGGACTCTCCTCCTTTGCACTTGTATTTATTTACCTTTCCGCGCACTCACTTTTTCCCTCCTTGGACCCGTCACCCAGTAAGGGAACAGGTATAATTTCGAGTCTTTTGAGTCGAAGTCCTACTATTGAAGAAATATTGTTTGCCAAAACGCAAATGTATGAAAAGCCTGCTCCCTATTTCCTAACCGGCAACGTATGCTTATCAACAAGTTCTTTTAGTGCACTTTCTGGTATCAACACCCGGCTGCCAAACCGAACTTGCTTAATCTGCCTTGTACGGCACATCTCGTAAACCGTAGCTCGGCCCAACCCCAGTATGTACATGGCCTCTTTTACGGATAGCAACCTATCCTGGTTATGACCCATTTTTTCTTCACGATCATCGGGATAAGCACTCTCATATATACTCATAGGGAATCCCTCCTCTCAAATGTTTTAAAAAACAAAAATCGCCCGGCGGACGATCAAATAATGACAAAATCTCACTTAGAAACAATTTGTGATCCTATTTCTTTTGCCTTCCCCCCGGGGCCCGTCTAGAAAAACCTCATGTACCCTATCCGGACTCTGCCCCGCCTGGAACACTCGGCTCTCGGTAACGGCGGCGCCGGGTAGAAGGACGGTACCGGTTCTTTGGCCGGGAGTACCAGTGTCTTCGTCGACGGAAATTTTCTGGGCAGATCCGCCGGTGGGGCACATCCATAAGGCAGACGCAACCTCCCGGAATCGTCGTAGTGCAACCTGTTCCAGTCGGCCAGGCCTTCCCTGCTGACAGTTGCCGCCCGCTTTACCGGTGATCTTTTACTCCTTGGTTTGGCGGGCTTTATTGTGCTGGCCGTGCGCCTATCAATCCCCATGCCGGCTAATTGCTTGATGACTTTTAGGTTATATCCCGCAGCCTTAAGGGTATTTTGTATTTCTCTCTTCGGTACTGCGAAAAAGTCGGAGATCTGTTGAATACTCCTGTCTTCCTGATACATCTCAACAATCAAATCACTTATATTATGAACCTTCTCTATCATTTGCCTGACTTTCCTTTTACTGATGCCGGCCGCCCCGGCGATGTCCGCAATCCTGTTACCTTCGTTAAACATTCGGCTGACGACGTGCTCCCGCATGATACCAATCAAACTATTCCATACAGCCTCAGTCTCCCTCTTTCCGGCCCGAGCTTCTTTCCGGTAGCTTTCCCGGGCTGCTAGTACATGAAAAACATTTTCCGTCTCGATTTCACTGAGACCAGGCATGACCAGTCCGGCATCAAGTCTCTCTCTGATCTTTTTCAGCGCAGCATTAACTGAACGCGTGCTTACAGAAAAGAATTCCGACATGGTTTCGGCCGTGGCCGAGTGTTCATTTAACATGTACCTGGCCACGGCCACAACCAGTTCGCCGTTCCTTAACCGACCGCCCTTACATTTTATGCCAGATATGCTTCCTGAACCTTTTTCAAATTCCTTAGTTTCCTCATGCGCATGGGAATACCATAGGGACTGTACGCCTTCACCCAGGGCGTTCACCCCCTTTTGAAAGATATAGATGTGTTCTATACTTCAGTCATCATAAGTTAGCTTTAACATGATAAGCACGGTGGATTTCTCCAGTTATACCAACAGGGATCAGACAACTAAGGTTAGAATCTTTCGGTACCCGTGGATTTGGGTACTTTGTCATCCAGCAAGTCGGTGACCCTGACACCCAGGGCGGAGGCGAGTCTTTTGAGCGCACGTAGGGTTGGTTCCTTGAGACCTCTTTCGATTTCACAAATATACGCCTGAGAAAGGCCGCTTTTGCTTGCCAAGTCCATCTGATTCATGCTGAGTTTCTTCCTGAATGCACGCACATTATTCACTATCATCACCCCCCTTTTTATTTTATCACTTATGGCGATATTTGCATTTTTTGCCGAGTATTTACATATTACAACGACTGCATTCATTTATCAATAGGTTATGACTAAAAGGTAATTTTACATGTCTGTATGTGTCAACTGGACGCACAACAACTTAAATATTGCTGTGTGCTATATTTTTACTGTTTAACACCATAATCTTAACTGTATACATTTTTGTGCTTATAACATGCTCAATAACCAGGTAATATATACCGCCAATAAGCCCATATAATGCTTATACTTTATTAAGCTAATAACTCATCCTTTCTTGTTTAATATTGCAGATAATTGGACAAGTTATAGTTATTCCAGGAATAACTATAGCAGACAGTTTGTTTTCCTGATTCAATGTGTCTAAACCTAATCCAAAACTCCGGGATGCTTTACTACTTAATAAAATAAAAGAACCCTTTACCGAAGATCCATCGTTTCCGGCCAGGGTCCCATGTCATGTCTCTCCGGCAACCTGGCAATCATTGCAGATGATTCCTGCTTTAGACCCATGGCTTTGCGTCACACCCTTTCGGATGCTTTGCCTTTAACAGAGCACATATTTTTCAACAACATAGAGATACATATTTTGTATAAGAAGTAAATTATGGCATATTTATAATATGTCAATAATTGGTACAATGTCAAGAATAATGTCAAAATTATGTCATTAAGACATAAATAGAAAATGCTTACCTAAAACATATCAATAAGTCTTAATAGTGCTACTAACGTATCACGACGGTATTTTTTGCCAATTCCCTGTTCCCGGCAATACCTAAACGGGTCCTATCTTTAACAAGGCAGATATCACCGAATTAACTATCGAATATGAGGGACATTCCCCCTGGAAAGCAAGGCAGCTGGTCATTGGAGAACGGACCGCAAAAGTCCGAAGCTGCCTGAGAATCTGCAGCCCCAATCTGTGAAATTATCATGACTTCTAACTGCGGCTACAAATGAATATGCCGGGCAAAACTGAACAGTTAGACCGGCGAGATTGAACAGTGTGACCGTTTGAAACTGAACACAAGTAGCCGTAGAGCTGGGTATCAACGAGAATACACTACATGGGTGGATAAAGCGCTTTCGTGAGAAACCGGCCTTACCATTTCCTGGTAGTGATAGATTAAGCCCAGATGACCAACAGATAAGAAATCTTGAACGGCAAATCCGGGAATTACGGGAGGAAAATGAGATCTTAAAAAAGGCGGCAGCTTACTTCGCGAAAAACCAGAAATAAAAAGGTTTGAATTCATCAGAGCTAACCGCAGTAATTACCGGGTGGCGAAGCTGTGCAAGGTGCTTGGTGTTTTTAGAAGCGGCTATTATGCATGGGAGAATCGCCCGACAAGTTCAAGGGATATTGAAAACCAGGTGCTAAAGGAACAGATCAAGACAATACATAAGAAAAAGCGGCAAACCTACGGCTGTCGAAAAATGACCCAGGAATTACGCCGCAGTGGCAAGTTAGTCAATCATAAACGCATTGAGCGTATTATGAGGCAAGAAGGTATACAATCAAAACTGGCAAAAAAATACAAAGCGACAACCAATTCAAATCACCATCTCCCAGTGGCGGAAAATTTACTTAACCGTCAGTTTACAGCCGATAAACCCAATCAAAAAATGGTCAGCGATATAACGTACCTGTGGACAGATGAGGGTTGGCTGTACATAGCCGCAGTAATGGATTTATACGGTCAAAAAATTGTTGGGCTGTCTATGGGAGAACGAATGACCAAGAATCTTGTAATAAATGCCCTGGAGAGCGCCTGCATGCGTGTTAGGCCGCCCAGAGGCGTGGTTATTCATTCAGACCGTGGCAGCCAGTATTGCTCAAATGATTATCAAAACCTGATTAACCGGCATGGATTCATATGCAGCATGTCCCGTAAAGGAAATTGCTGGGATAATGCTCCAATGGAATCCTTCTGGGGAAAATGAAATATGAATGGCTCTATGAACAACTCTTTTTAACTCGATGAGCAAGCACGTGCCGCCGTATTCGAATATGTAGAAATATTTTTACAATAGACAGCGGTTACATGAGGCAAATGGCTACCTCACACCTGAAGAATATTATGTAACTGCAACGGCCGCCTAAGTAATCCAGCGAATAATAAGCTACCCTATGAAACAATAAGCTATTCTTGTGTCTTACATGTCTACCGCCTGGGGGACGCTGCAGAGTGATAAGCAATTTCCAAGGTTCGAATCCCTGTCTCCCCTCCAGAAATATGAAATGGACAAGGGCTCTCACTTTTTATGGTGATAAGCCCTTCCGAAAGGGGAGGCGTATCTTCGGAAGAGAAAGAATTAAAACGCTAAGATCCTGGCATAAAAAGAATGTTATTTTTATAAGTTCAGATTTCTTGACGCAATGTCCTTTTGATAGTAGCATTGATTTTAGAGGGTTTTACGGAGAAGGTCTTAGGGGTTAATTAATGTTAAAGGTAAGCGGTAAATTAGATTGTCAATCCTTTTTGGATATCGCAAAACAATATAGAAGTCAGTGCCTTCAAACAAACTCTCATAATCAAATTATAATTGATCTGACTCAGATGACTTTTGCTGACCCATTTGGAATTATGGGTTTAACATTGTTAGTGCGAAGCGTACGTTTAGATACGAATACCAAGTGTCGTGTTCTTCTGCCGTCAGACAGTGCAGCGAAATCCTACTTGGTCAAGTCAGGGTGTCTAGTTTTTTGCAGTAAACACATTGAGTGTGAAAGGAGTTACCTTGGCACTTTTGATCGAGTTTTTGGGAACCTGTTAAAACGCAATTTTATCCCATTAACCCCTATTTCATCTGAGAATGACATAGGGCCTATTAATAACCAAGTAGAGTCTTTTTTAATAGAGAATAATTATCATTATAGTAAGGAAGAAATTAACGATATACAAGTAATGATTTCTGAGCTGTGCCAAAACGTCATTTATCATAGCGAAAGCGCAATTCCTGAAAGAGGGCTCTTTTTTATGCAAGGATATAAACCAAAAATGTCGGGAAAAGGAAAATTTTGCATGGTTAGTATTGGTGATGCCGGAATTGGAATTAGAAATAGTCTTAATAAAAACCCCCGGCTCGAAAATATGGTTTTTAGTGATTGTAAGGCCATAAGTCTGGCTTTAAAAGAAGGAGTTAGTGGGGTAGATGGCGACCGTTTCCGTGGGAACGGCCTTTATGACTTGAACCGACTCACCAAGAAGCATAAGGCAAATCTTTATATTCACTCTCACGGGGGTGTCGTATCTTATACGTTTAAAGAGAGTGGCCGAATTAAAGAAGAGAACGATATTTTCCCAGTTATAGGGACTCAGGTCTGTTTCTCCCTTGAAGAAAAAAGATAATTGACAACCAAAACGGGTTGTCCTATAATAATATTACAACCTGTTTCACTTAAGAAGATGAAGCAGATGGGGGAATATTTATGTATTCTGTCCAAATCATAGATTATGGCTCCAAACTATGGGGTCGCGGAACTGGACGGGAAGTACGCGAATCAATATTAGCCAGTTTTTTAAAATCATCGGAGTCAACATTAGTGCTAGATTTTTCTGGAGTTGACATACTGGATTTTTCGTTTGCGAGTGAGGTAATTGGGGTAATTATTTCACGTTTAGCCCAGGAACTTTATGGTAAACACGTAATTTTAACTCAGATGAATAAATTTGTAGAGGAAAATATTGGTGTTGCTCTTGAAAGGCCGGAATTATGTGCACTCATAATGGACAACAATAAATGGAGACTACTGGGAAAATGCAGTGATAAGCTAATTGAAACACTAAAGTTGATTATAGAATTAAAAGAAGTTGATACACCAACCTTGGCACATCATTTAAAAATAAATATCCCAGCCTGCAATAATAGGTTAAAGACATTAAACTTGCTTGGATTAATTGATAGAGAAGAGATATCAGCACCATCGGGAGGTAAGCAATTTTTATATAGATCTATTATTTAAAGAATCAAAGAAGCAATTTTTTTACTAACTGGTTCATCAGATATTGTGAAGCTGATTTGGGGGCGGTTGGTTTTGAGGAGGTGGAAAAAAGCTTAAGTGGTGTTAACAGCACCAAAGCAATAAGAGAGCACCCCGCTCGTAACGGTGCTCCCTTATCACAAATAACATAGAGGCAACTTCGTCTTGGCAAACGAAGCCTACTCACCTGAAGAAGGAAAGTCCTGGTAGATAGTGGGTTGGCAACCCACTATTTTTAAAAGGTGATTCCCCATTGTACTTACTATATACGCGCTAGTAGTTTTAATAGTCCTTCTTCGGATTATGTTAAGGCCAGAAAGGTATAAACACTTGAATAAGAATCTAGTAAAAATTAGCGTAAAAGCAGAAGTAGGAACTACTTTACTTGACGATTATAATCTACATCAGAAGGTACGCCATATATTGGACAAGGCAATGCAGTATTTTGGTTACGATACAAACCGGCTCAGCGAATACGAGTTGGTAAAAGGGACAAGCCCACTTAATAATGATTTGACTTTGGAAGAGGCTGGGCTCGTAAGTGGTGATACCCTTATTTTAAGGGCAAAAGCCCCTCTAATTGACGGGTAGGTGGATAAAATGCACCTATACTACAGCCGCATGATATTTAGGGACCAGCTTAATGAAATAATTGAAGACCCACAACTAGCATTGATGGGTGTACGGATAGTCAAGGAGGAAGGGTTCTCCTTCTTCCTTGTAATTCCGAAAATGAATTCTAATCTTAAACCAGTTGTAAGGTTTGATTGTACCGGTTATGATTTGGTACCTCCTCTGGTAGATTTTGTGCACCCTGTAACCTTTAAAAAATTGCAAGCACAATATTGGCCTGATAGTACGGTTCAAGATCACCAACTGTATGGTCAAGCAATTTGCTTGGCTGGGACCAGGGGGTTTCATGACCACCAGGGTCACCAGAGGGAACAAGAGTCATTTGATAATTACAGAAATAGTTTACGGCTCATCAATGTCGTAAAAAGAATGAAAGAGAAGATTGATGGAATGAGTTTTCCCGGAGGTGGGCCATATGAGCAGTATAACTGCTAACATTTCAACAGTAAAAATACATGAACGTGTCCTGAGAGACACGGAGCATTTCCTAAGGACTGTAGGGGCTAAGGGGTTCGAGGGCATGGTCTTCTGGGTTGCAAAAACTGTTTCAACTACAGAGGCCATAGTTTACAAGGCATATATACCTCCAGAGCAATATGGGTTAAGGTCAAAAGATGGGGTGGCGGTGATCCTACCACCGGAAGGACATTCGAATTTTATCGCCTCATTGGGATCAGGGGATATTGGTCTGGTAAAACTACATTCACATCCAAGGCAGGCCTACTTGTCGCCGACCGATCTTGCGAACCCGGCTTTTTGTTTTGAAGGTGCATTCAACATAGTGATTCCTGAATACTGCCGTCACACGCTCAATTCCCTTACCCACTGCAGTGTTAACCGATTTATAAATCGGAGATGGAAACAATTGACCGAGTATGAAATAAGTACAATCTTCGGTAGTAGGGGAGGGCAGTAGGAAATATGCACGAGGAAAAGTTTTTTACACAACAGTTAGGTATTGCCAGCGATTTGTCTTGTTCAGTTCAAGAAAGTACTTTGGTTAGTGTAATATTATCTTCTGAAGAGGAAAATGATTATTCTAAACAGGTTATTACGGAAGTTGCAATAAACCTTTTAGCAAGGGTATTTAGACACATATTCGTTGATGTGCCAAGGGACACTATCTGCCAACTTCCTGGGGGAAAAGGTTTGCTTCTGCATGAATATTTATCCTCAATTCCTTCACAAGTAAGAGAATGGCCTGGACAAAGTCACGAGATTGAAGAGCGTTTTAACGTGGTTGTTGGTTCTGGTGAGATTACTTCGGCTAATACCGTATACGTTAATTCCAATGGGTGGTTGGCTTTCATAGGTAGGATTCCAACTCCAATAAAAATATTGGTCGAACACGAAAACAATCCTATCGGTGCTGTTGTAGCTGGTTGTCTTGGCGCTGCCGAAATATTTAAAATGGCTTTTGGTTCAAAAATTTCCAAACGTGTAACATATGTGGACAAGCCCATTAGTTTTTCTACCTTTTCCTATAAGGTGGGCGATTATAGCAATTGGTATTATCTCGAAAATCCAGAATTTGGCCAAGCTGAACTAAATGAAGTTACTGTGTTCGGTGTAGGGTCGATTGGCTCATCAATGTTGCATTCTTTAGCATTTGTCCCTGGTTTACAAGGTTCAATAGATGTTGTAGACTCAGATTTAAAGCTTGATGTTCATAATCTTCTCAGATATAGTCTATTAACCCTGCAGGACCTACATAGGAATGCAGCAGCACCCTTTCCTAAGGCTGAATGGGCAGAAAGAAAACTTAAGGAACTGTGTCCCAATTTGTCGGTTAGACCTTTTGTCATTGATGCTTCTGGCTATCTTTCTAAACTTCCCCATGATTACAAGATTGATGTCGCAGTTTCTGCAGTTGACGGTATACCTGCGAGAAGGGATATTACAGAGGTTCTAGCCAAAAAAACTTTAAATGCCGCTAGTGGCGAAACCAACATTGAGATTTCGAGACACCGCTTCAATGATGGGATGGCGTGCTTGTATTGCAGATATACAAACTCGAAATCCCCATTATCACAGGTTAATTTGTTTAGCCAAATGACCGGATTATCCCCACAAAGGGTAATCCAGTTACTAGACCAGGACGTTCTAGCTAAATGTGATATCGATATACTAATCCAATTGGGCAAGATTAGCGTAGATGAGCGTGATAAGTGGTTAGGGAATCGGCTAAATACTTTAATAAACGGCCGTTTATATGGACAAGTTCCAGTGGTTAATTCAGGAAATCCAAGTTTAAGTGTAGTCACCGTTGCTTTTGTATCTCTTATGGCAGGTGCCTTACTTGCAGGGGAATTATTAAAGGCAAAGAATTTTTCTTGGGAAGCCTCTTGGAAAGGCAATTTGTATAAGCAAGACCTTCTTCATTTGCCAAATGAGATAATTTTTTGGGAACCGAACAAGGATAAATGTCTATGCAACCATTCGTTTAGACAGAACATATACCGGGGAAAATATTCTGCGTAGCATAAAAATTAGGACTTCGAACATCCGCTAGAATGCTTTATTAGCCTCCCTTCTTTTACATATCAGGAATTTATAGGTGAATTCTTTAACTTACACTTTAACTCCTATGATCTAAATACATGATCAAAAACTATTTTCTTAATGGGTGAATATGTACGGGCCAAGGTTGGTCTAAGGGTAACGGCCAAACAGCTGGCGGACCCGGAGGGGGGTCTAACTCAGTCTGGTATGACTTACCTGTATTAATTGCATGTTTCATTTTATCATAGATTTCTAAAATTTTCTCTTTTGTACGATATAAGCCATAACTAGCCTCATCTTTTCGTTTAACAATGGGGAAAGTTTCCATTACATACTCTACATCATCTTTGTCAATACCAAATAAATGAAAATACGCAGCATCTAATTCACACCGGATCAAGAAACGGCGTTGCTCGTCCCAACAAAAGGGCGGGCCTGTATAGCCGTATTCATCAGAAAAAACACATAAATCCCATGAAGTATATATCAACTCTAGGACTCTATTACAAATCCAATTAATTGGGTTATCTACAAAGATACCCTTTTTTATGATATGCTTTTGATCTGCAACAGGCAGTTGTTTCCATATCCAATGATTAAAGTTCATTCCGGCAATTTTCTGCCTTGCTACATAGTCATAAATAAATGCATTTAGATTGGCTGAAACTAACATGCTATTTAACGGACTCAAATCATCAATTATAATTAAAGAGTCTCCACATGGCCTATTTGGAATTATTGTTGCCAATGATGTTCTTTCATTTGCTGAACCTGTGATTTTACGATATACCAAAAACCAATTGCCTGGATATCTATACTCATGAACATTCCTCTCCAACCAATACCTTCCTTCAACTGAATAAAATGGATTCTTCAGATTATCAACCAAAACTTCACCGGGCTGTCCTTTAGCTATTTTTTCTGAAGGAATTCCCCCAAATGTAGCATATCTGTGATTGAATTGATGTATCAACTTTGACTCATATAATGACAAATAGTAATTATTTTCTATTTTGAAGTAATTATTTTTATCAAAGCCTCCTTCTCGATGATCCTGAAATAATTGCTGTTTAGTAGAAAATAAACCGGAATCATTTGACATATTAAATGGGGTTTTGGGTATTCCGGGCCAGTCTCCCTCTTTATCATGCAAACACCATGCATTAACTGTTGTATATACTTTATTAGCTAAATCGGCTTCGTGTTTAGTTCTAAAAGTTGGACATGTCTTACTTATCGGATTAATTAAATTAAGTTCTTTGTAAGATAGTGTAAAACGCCTTTTAGTATCCAAAAGTTCTTCCGTATTCTTTATCCAAAATAAAAAATCGGGATATTCCGTTTCATTCTGCTTACCTGAGGCACAAATAATACAGAACTTGTACAACCGATGAACGTCAGGGAATATACCTTCTCTATTTTCAAAATCCCACACATTAATTAATCGTTTTGAACTTATTAATTCATCGAAAAATTGCTTATTATTATCGTCCGTTACTATCCCTGAAGCAAGAATTAAACCAAATCTTCCATCAAGTGATATATTTCTTAGAGCATTTTCTGCAAAAACCGAATATAAATTAATTCGACTAAGTCCCGTTAATGGGTACAATCCACTATACCTAAAAAAAGCACTTAACCTATCATGAAAAGATTGTTCATCTAAATATGCCTTATAAATATCTGGTGATGTTTCTTTTAGTTTTTTTATTAATTCCTTACGAACTGATTTATTGGGAGAATTTGAAATCTCCGGATGTGAACGAAAAAAGAACTCCTCATCTTTTAGATTAATTTTTTCCCACGGCGGGTTACCTAACACCAAGTCAAAGCCCCCGGACCAACCGGCTAGCACGTTCTCTGGTTGCTCGTCAGTGCCGGGCAACTTGAACACATCCGGGAAAGCCAAGTGCCAGTGCACGAACTGGTATTGGCCGGCAAGTCGTTGTATTTCCTCCCGCATCCAATTTGGGATTCTGTCTGGACCCTGCTCAATTTTACGAAATACTCCCTCTGTAATAGGGTAGGGATACCCCTTAGTCTTTTTCCAAACAAAAGCTGCACACCAGGCATCTGCTTGAGTACGGCTGTGAATATATTCTGTGGAATTAATACACTGATAGTACTGCCTCTGTTTTTGTTGGATGCCGTAAAAGGAGTCATCATTGATATTGTCAAGAATTGTCATGCATGAGGCTAATTCCCGTAATTCCGGCCAGGCCGATCCGGTATAGTCAAACAAACTGGTCAGACCGGTTTCTCTCTCCTGCTTGTTTCTCCTTTTAAATTCTGCACATAACTTTTTATCATCACCCTCATTAGGCCAAAAAGCATCATCTGGGATTCCTTTATTTAACAAGGCAGGTGTAGCGCCCAATAAACTATTTCCACAAAGAATACGATGGTCAAGAAAACTAAGAGGTTTTCCTGGTTCAAGGGCTTCCATCCATAGCCCAACCTTACATAATTCAACCGCCATTTCGTTGATATCAACACCATAGATGCACCTTCCAATGACGTCCCTAAGGGCTGTACGTTGTGCCTCCGGCGCAGGTTCATCATCTCCAGTCCTGACTGAAGCCAATCGTTTAGCAATCCGGTGAGCCGCAGCTATTAAAAAGTGCCCACTCCCACAGGAAGGATCACAGACTTTAAGATTAAGGATTGCGATCTCAGGGTCCTTTTGTTTTACCGCTTTATCTAGAATAGGATCAAGAGCCGAATCTAATAAACAGGTGATTAGGCTGGTAGGGGTATAATAACTACCAGTAGTTTTGCGTTCACTGCCAACTGCAGTCTTTAATTCAAAAGTACCGGCATTGGTATCAAGTACCGGGTGTAATTCCAGCAGAGATTCGTAAACGCTACCCAATTCCTCTGAACCCAGATTTTTATAATCCACCAGGCGCCGGGTACTGCCGTCGGTGGTGTATGCTAAGGCACGAAACGCTTCCAAGATGGTACTGTTAGAGATATCGCAATCGGCCAACTCAGGTATGGCCTGTTTTGACCAAAGAAAACTCCCGAGGGCAGGCAGGCCCAACTCCGGACATCCCCCATCGCTCCCCAGCTTCTCCATGACGATACGGAATCCTCGGTATAGGTCGATATGTTTACTACCACGGGCACGTCCGGCCAAACTACGTATTCTGTTCATTGAATAAAAGCGCATATAAAGCTCCTGTGTAGATGGAGGAGCTTTAGGATCCAGTAAAAGTCCCCGGTCTTCGGCGACAAAAAGAAAGATCAGCCGGTAAACGAGGCGTAAAAGTTGGCGGTAATATTCGTGTGTATTTAACTCACCTGATTTTAGTTTTTCCTTCAATTTACGGTTGGCAGGGTGAGCTAAAAACCCACAACCGAAGGCGGTAATAGCATGCTCAACACCTTCACGAAGCTGTTCCATTACCCGCGTCCCTTGCTGATGGGCTGATTTTGACCATTTCTCAAGCCAGCATTGATCCGGACGCTCTGCCTCTACGCGGGATTGGTGACAAAGTAGCCAAAAAAGAACAAAGTCGGCATAGACCTCGCCGTCCATCATGGCCTGAAGGCCAAATTCCACATAAGACTGCCTGGTCAGCCTCACATTATCTCGCAGGATACGAAATACATGCCCGTTGGAAACAAAGGCCCAAAGGTATCCTCCGGAGCGGTTTAAAAACTCCTGCGTTAAACTATGCGGGCTCGTACGGGCTGCCCCGGCGACCCCCGCGGTACGATGATCCAGATCAATCCGGCAGCCTACCAGGTGAATTGGTGTATTTTGCCAGGCATGTGAGATAGGGTAACTCCTGCCGTCTATTTCAACTGCTTTTGAGGTTAACAGGCGACCGTAGCCCAATTCCTGAAAGAGAACCAACAACCAACGCTCACGGGTAATTGTGGTAGCGGGGTCGCCCGGAGGCAATTTTCTCATCCCTGCCTTAAAGGATGCCCATACACCCAGCAGACGGTTCCAGGAACGGTTTATTACCTCGTTAAGCTTCTCACCCTTTCCCAAGTGGTATTCCTCGGGAGATAAGCCATCCAACGCACGATCCCCAGCGGCAATACGTTGTAGTATATCAGAAGGCAGGATAGAGCCCTCCGTCCGTATTGTAATAAAGATGTCTTTTTTTCTTGTTCGCACGTTCACCCTCCTTAATTCTTCGGCAAATAGACATAGATACCCAGCACATCCGGTGGCAGCTGAGGTTCTACACGGTAGCTTACTCCGGTGCGGCGGGAGGCTGTCCGCACCCGGCGGTGGGCCTCAAGCAACTCCCTGCCCCTATGCCACGCTGCTTCTTCCAGGTGTGGCAGTATGTTGTCATAGCCATCGATTACCCGTCGCACAAATTCGCTGGCCTGGCTATCAGAAATATTGTCCTTAGGCGCTGCCTTAAGCAATGTTTCTGCAACCTCGCTTTCCAGCCACTGGGCGCTTTGGGGAGAGCCAGAGAAGGCAAGGATCTGGCAATCTTCTGCAAGCAAAGATCTTTCCAAGCCTCCCCGCTTAGTAAAAATATGATAACGGAAGCGGACAAGAATTACCGTTGTACGGCGGTCTACCTGAGTTGTGCGGATAGCTCCGCAACGACGGGCCGGAGCATCGAGGAGCGGGTCCAGCGCTGTGTTCATAATGTACGAGCCTAGACCTTCTACTACAGGATGGGTACGGTTTAGGTAACAGATGCCATCCTCTACAGGTAAGTGGAACTGCACGTTTAATTTTTTAAAGCCTCCAAATTCTTTAACTAATGAGGCTGGGACTTCGTGTAAGTCAATTTGCATGGGGATATTTGTCGCTACAGTAGCACCACAAGCCCGGAACCCTTCCCTAACAAACCACTCCACTTCAGCTCCGGAGCCAATGGCCTTATGCATTGCTTCCAATTCATAAGCGACTTCGTCAACTTTGATAGTCTCCTGAGCAAACATTGTACGAGAGCGTTTTTCTCGGGCGGTGGCGTCGTCCCACTTGGCAAAAAGTTCTTCTCTGGTGGGTCTCAAATAATCATCGAATAATCTTAGCTGCTCATATTGATTCCCTTTCTGTTCCCTTAATAACAAGCCTTCAAAAATAGCTTCCACTATAGAATTGGTATCTAAGGGTACCGGCACCGAGATTCCAAGGCTGCTTTTAATTTTTTTGTGTTTTCTTAGCAAAACGTCTAGAACGATGCCATCTATCTGGTTATCGGTACCATAGTATGTAAGTACCCGAATATTGCGCCTTGGCTGACCATAACGGTCGACCCTTCCTTCCCGTTGCTCGTGCCGAGTAGGGTTCCAACTCAGGTCATAATGAAAGACAGCATCGAAATACTCTTGAAGGTTGATACCCTCACTAAGACAATCCGTGGCCACCAGCACCCTTTGGGGTGTTTGGGCTAACTGAAGGATCCGCTCCTCACGCTCGGCCGGTGGCAGATTCCCTGCGACCGCTATTACTTCTACCTTTTTCGGCAACTTCTCCCGCAGTTGGGTAGCCACATACTCCGCTGTAGGTATGAACCGGCAAAACACAATGGGGCGATAACCTTCTTTCAGTAGTCCTTGGATTAGCTTTATGGCTTTGTTTAGCTTGGCGTCCTTTTCTCCATGTAAATCCTCAGCCACCCTGGCTAAATCCAGCAGGAAGCGTCGGTTTTTCTTTTCTTCATCGTTCTCGTCGCCAACATCGCTACCAGGGATAACATCAATTCCGTCCGCAGCATCATCCAAATCAAGGTCCAGGACGGTACGGCGGCCAACTTCGTCCACACATTCCATTGTTTCGGTATCGGCAACTGCAGCCCGACTCCTTAACGTCGCCGCAGCGGCTGCGGGACTGCTTGCCAAGGAACGCAAAAGGGCAAGTACAGACCACCATTGAACACGCTGGCGGTGCTGGGTTGTACCAGGTTTTTTTATCGTTTCCCTGGCATATCGTAGGACACGATTAAACAGTTGGCGATAAGTGTCTGTCAGTTGGTAATTTTCCTCTGCCTCTTCTCGCTCGGGGAAGGGCGTTTCAGTCTGCAGGTAATGCCGTATATCCGCCCGCCGGCGTTGGACAAAGTGGGCCGCTAAGCGGCGCCGATGGTGCTCATTGCCTTTACCGGTCAATTCAGCAGGTAAGTTAGCAAAATCTTTGTTCAAAAAAGTTAGCAAGGAACGAAATGTATCTTCATTACCACTATGCGGCGTTGCAGTGACCAAGATTAGGTGACGGTCCGGGTCTCCAGCAAGTCCCTTTATTAACTGGTAGCGCTGGTGCCGAGAGCCACGCCCCTGGTCGGCAAAGGCACATGTATGAGCTTCGTCCACAATAACCAGCTCTGGACAGGTGCGCAAAAACTCATCACGACGGCGGTCGGTCTTAATAAAATCGGTCGAGACAATGACATAGGGGTAAATTTCAAAAAGGGATTGCCCGATCCCACAATGTTTTTCCAGACGTGTCGCTGTACTGGATAACACTAATTCTGCCTCGATGTGAAATTTATTAGATAGTTCCGCTTGCCACTGCTCGGCTAGGTGCGGTGGGCAGAGCACAGCCAACCGGCGGGCCTCACCCCTATCCAGCAATTCTCGAGCAATCAGACAGGCTTCGATCGTCTTACCAATACCGACATCATCGGCAACGAGGATGCGGACCGGGTCCTGTTTGAGAGCCATTAACAAAGGCACCAGTTGATATGGTCTCGGCTCAACGGCTATCTTAGCAAAGGATCGGAATGGCCCCGCACTTGAGCGAAAGCCAAATTGCATCGCATCCCGAAGTAGGCGACAAGACCGGTAGTCACCAACCAAGGACGGGTCCGGCAAGTCAAAGCAAGCCGGCTCAACGTTTTCTAAAGAAAGGCAAATAACTGTTACTTCATCTTCAGTTCCCCCCAGAGGCCTCAGGACAAGAAGGTCATCTTCCGATTCAGGCAAAATAACCCACTCCCGTCCCCGAGCTTTCACAAGTGATCCAACAGCGTAGCTCATGATATCCTCCCAAAAATGTCTGGATATTTTTTAACTATTTTGTTCCAGTCGTCCTGATAGCCAAATCGTAACACAAGGTATCCATGGTCTTCCATACAATCGGTTTGCTCAAGATCTCGTTGATGTCTCTCCTTGTAATCATGGGGAGGTCCGTCGATATATACTGCTGTTTGTTCAGTGTCATAGATGAAATCAGGCCTGGTTTTACACTTCTGTATCAAGGGTTGAGCTCTGGTTGGAAGTCGCAGGTTATTGTCCTCCAAGTACTGCAGCCATTTTTTTTCAAGTTCGGAGCCGGCCTGACTCTTTAAACCTTCTAGATGTTTTGATCGTGAATCGCCCATTGGTGCACCAGTTACATGACATCCCGCCATCCTCAACAACAGATCTTTAACTCTATCTAATTTTCGATCCAGTAGCATATGTTCTCTCTGGTTCGCGTAACTCATCAGGCAGTTATAACAAGCAGCCTCACAGTTCTCCTTGGCACCCGGCGCCCTTCCCAAATCAGCTCCAGTGTTTGGTTCATAATGGCAAAGGTTTAGAGCCTGCCTTGCCACTGCTGCCAAATCCTGTGATTCATCCAGCAGTCTACGCAGAACTCCGGCACCCCCTTCAGCTGATTCGTAAAATAGTATTTGACGTCTTTGGTCAAAATCAGGAAGGGGTTCTGCTGCAAGTTCGTTTTCTTCCAGCTGATAATATATCTGAATAGCATTTTTCAAAGCTGCCTGCAAGGAGGCCATTTCCATAATGTTTAAGAGATCTGCTGTTTGTACTATTAAGCAGTTGCGACGGTCCTCCACATACGGAATAACTCGTGAGATTTGTTTGCTGAGGCTATCCTGAGATTCGTCCTCGTTAGGGTCCTGTTCATTTTTAGCCCAGTACCCACGCTCGGTGTCTAATAAGAAGCCATATTGATCCTTATTTTTACGCCTCCGCCAACCCAGATTTATCCGCCAAATAGTTCCTACCTGACAATACGTAAGCAAAGCCAGGGTTTCTCCATTAGCTTCCACCAGAGCGGTACGGTGAGATGGCATTCCATCTCTCTCATCAAAACGTATAACAGTTCGAAGGTCGTAACCCTGACGGGTACGCTCCTCCTCATCAGAATTTATACGGTCACGTCTTTTTGTAGCTACGTTCTGAAGGCGGAATAACGATTTAAGTGGTGGATCCATAGGCTGGTCACAGCGCTGGCATAAATCCGGACCGGCACTCCCGCTTATTGGGTGCATATATCCACAAGCAGGACATAGCTTTGCCGAATATGTAGTGAGTTCATTTTCCGGAGATGGATTTACCGGAAGAATAACCTTGTGGATAACATAACGGGAACCCTCATGATATATAATATTCCTTGGACCAAACTCAGAAATTGCCAAAAAGCGGGCCCTTGATAGAAACTCGTCACGATTTTTCACCTTGCGCCGACCAGGAATATAGGCTGAGAGGGGTAATCGCGGGAAGTTATAACCAGGCAGGAACCCTTCGCTTGCAAAATATCGGTAGCTGTAGAAATCAGACTGCATAACATTGTCTGACTCCAGTAGAAGTTCAATCTGGGACTCAGCTTCCTGTCGCAGTCTTCTTGCAAGTTTCTTGTCCTCTGTACTGCGAGAGGCATCACCAATTATTCTATTCTGAATATCTCTTTGGCTTAGGGCAGCCCGATAAAGGTCTCGCCAACGTTCACATGCCTGTTCAAAGGTTCTGGGAATACGGTTCAAAACATCTATAAGCCATCTGTCGCTATACCAACCAGCAGCCAGGAGTTCGTTTTTTATCCCATTTAAGACGTCTTTAGCCCTAGTTAAAGCCTTTTGTCTGGGCTTAGCCAAATTCACTGTATCTCTTACTATGTCTTGCAGCTCCAGTGACGGATGCTCACCAGCCACATCCAGTATATCTTTTAGGGAACTACCAAGATTTAAATTAGCTTCAGTGAGCCATATAGCATAAACATGGGACTGAATCAGGTCCTCATTAGCAATTTCAAGCCTGGGTGGTGATACTGCACCGGATACCATAAGGTGAGGTCGCTTAAAAAAATATTGGTCGTGCGGACTACCTGTAGAGCAATAACTAAAAACCAAGGCAGGCTGACCACTCCGGCCTGCACGTCCACTCCGCTGTGCATAGTTTGCCGGTGTTGGTGGTATATTGCGCATATTTACAACATTCAGTTGTGAAATATCAACACCCAATTCCATTGTAGGAGAGCAGTACAGTATAGGTAGTCTTCCTTCCCTGAAGTCAGACTCCCTATATACCCTCTGTTCATAAGGCACCTGAGCTGTATGCTCCCTAGCCTCTATTCCTCTTGCCTCAGATGCAATTGATTTATAAAACTCAACAAAGAACGGGTTAGTCCGTCTTCCTAGGATTGACTCATTAGGAACACGTATTGGGTCATGGGAAGCCTTACTACCATCGCCGGTTACCCATATCATGGAGGAAGCTGTAAGCTGATAACCTGGAACATCCTCTTCTCCCCGCGGCTCATCCACTACCTCAACTAGTCCGCCAACGCGTAAAGCAGCCAGAATCTGTTTTATTAATGCAATGGTATCGCCCCAAGTTATTTTTTCTATATATCCAGGAAAGGTATTTCGACGGCGTAGATATTGACCAAAGCCCCCTCGTTCCGAGAGGTAAACATTTCCCAAATAATCCTTCTTGGACCGAGAACGGGGGTATAAGACAGAAGAATGTATCATCCTCTCACCCTCATCGACGGACCAAGGTGGAATTAAATGCTGGTTACTTTGTTGTTGTATTCGCTCCTGGAATTCCCCATTTAAAAAATCAACCTTTATAGCCAGTTCACGCCTCATATAGTCTAATAATACTTTGCAAATTTTTACCCTTGTTTCCGGCTCAGCACTTACAAGGGCAGGATGACAATTCTGCCAGAGATCTTCAGCCTCGCAAACTTCATTCAAGGATGCATATTGAATTTCCAGAAGGCCACACTGTTCCAGATTTGGTGAGGTGATTCGCCATCCCCTCTTCAAATCCTGATAAAGTCGATAACCTAGAACATTGCGTAAAGCTCGTTGGGTTTCCGCCAAAGCCTGAAAACGAACATTCGAGTCGACAGCGTATTGGTCTAGAGGAAGATCTAATGCACTAAACACATTTTGTGTCAATTCATCATGTTTCAGTCCGTTAGAACCAGCGGCTTTAACCGCCTTGTAAAGAGATGAGCGTAACAAACCGATTTCCACGAAGTCATTAAAGTGCCCTGCCTGAAGTGAGGCATCCTGCCTATTGTCAGTGAAACTAAGAAGCTTTCTTGCTATTTGAGGAAGGCTTTCATTTTTTTGAAGATGTCGAACTGAAGATAAACTCAAAATAGTAGTGGCAGTACTTCTTCCTTCTGAACCAAGGGTGGCGAGTTTTGCAAAATCACTTGATTGTCTGCTTCCATAAGATACCCCACAATGCAAGCAGAATCGAAAAGGTGCAGAAATATAGTGAAAAATTTGTCCCTCTTTATTTTCAGTGCCATCCGGCTTAATTCTGACCTGCCTGGGTATATCTTGAATATGGTTACTACGGATTACCAGGACTCCTTTTTTATCCTCAATCCAATTATCCGGCACTCGTTTGATTACTTCCGATTCATCTTCAGGCCAAGGGTTTTCTGTATTTAAAAAAAGATAAGCAGCTTCTCCATCATCTTCTCTAGTGAATCTCTCATTAGGATCCCTGGGAACCATTACCCTTAATCCAGTTTTGGGGTCGTGTTTAGCATAAACACTGTAATACTCCTGACCACACTCACGACAAAAAGCAAGCGGGAAAAGAACCCGGCTACGATCTCCTGGAACGTATTGCTGCCCATTTATAGTTATATATCTATCCTCTTCGTTTTGAAGGGAACCATATACTGTATCTCCTCTACTTATAAATTGATGAAGACGGAAAGCAAAAATTGGGAAATTTGTTTCAGGATTTTTGAGTATATAACCCGATAGAAGTCTTTCCTGTATTGCTTCGATACATTCCGTCTCAGAAAGCCCAGTAAGCTGGCTAAGATCTTTCGCTGCACCCTCATCTCCTGTAATGCTTCTGGGCTTAGTTCTAATCAATCTACCGCTACCATGCTCAGAGGTAACTCCTAAGGTAGTTTCAATCCAAATAGATAATGCGTCTTCTATAAACTCCTGATAACTATCAGCCGCCTCAGTTTTTTGAATACTCTTGACTAGTTCTTGCACAAATCCCGGGTCCGAAATGTCTTTCTCAGGCGTTGCCCTCTGTATAGTTTCCATCACAACACGCTCGGCACGAACCTGAAAACCAAAAAGAAGAGTTGCTACCTCAGCAACCTCCGCTTTTTGCTGCTCATAAGTACCCCCCCCGGCCAATGTTGCAGAAGTACCAACACACTGAAGGTTTAGTCCTCCACAATAATTACGCAAGCGCCGAACGAGCATGGCCACATCGGCCCCCTGCCGGCCTCGGTATGTATGTAGTTCATCCAAAACTAAGAATCTTAAATTTTTAGCTGCGCTAATCAAGTTTTTATCTTTTACCCTAATCAAAATAAGCTCTAACATTACATAGTTGGTCAATAGTATATCTGGAGGGGTTTCAATTATTTTCTTTTTTTGCTCCTCACTTTCCTGACCTGTATATTTCTCAAAAGTAACTGGGGATTTACCTTCAGGGTAACCATACCGAAGGAATTTTTCCAACTCGCCGTATTGACTGTTGGCTAGAGCGTTCATTGGATATATCACTATTGCCTGAATCCCGCGTCCACTTCCATGCCTTAGAACATAATCAACTATAGGTACTATATAGGCTAAGCTCTTGCCGGACCCAGTACCAGTCGTAAGAACGTAGTTATCGCCAGCACGGGCAGCTTCTATTGCATCAACCTGATGCCTGTGTAGCCTTAAGGGTTGTCCTATGTTTTGTTCATCTTTACCTATTCTGAATGCTTTGCTGCACTCTTGGTGGAGAACACCCCTTTCAACTAAGTCATCAATCCATTCTCCAGGTTGAAATGATGGATTTAGCTGAATAAGTGGCTCTGGCCATAGCATCCCTTTGTCAAGACACTCTTGAGTGTAGTCATTAATACGTTTGTCACGAATCTGGATAAAACTTCGGATATAAGAGGAATAGTCCTCAATAAGTCGTTTGTCTAATTGGAAAACATTCATATAAGTACTCCTTTTTTAAGGTAAATCTTATATGGTTTTCTAGAAAATAAGAAAAAATTCCTTCATTTAGGCATCTTAACTCTTTAACTGTTTAATAAAGACTTTAAAGAAAGAGCACTTTATGTTATTATATATAGTATCATAAAGTACTCCTTGGAGGTGCTCAAATGTCTTCTTCTTATAGCGGTAAAATCCTTGTAAGAATGCCAAATTCACTCCACCAAAAACTTGATTTATTGGCAAAGCGAAATAATACAAGTCTCAATCACTACATTATCTATCTTCTTTCTAGTAACGAGGCTGTAACAAGCTGCGAAGAGAGTCCTACGCTAAACAAAGACGAAAAAGAACTTTTAAATAAGGATGAGAGAATTGTGAGCCAAGATATTTACTCAGGTAGAAGGGGTAACGAAATTGGCAGGCTGATAGGGCAAGCAGTCTCTAAGGAATTAAATATTAGGCTGGAACCTGGTAGTAACAAGGGAGTATTTAACGGAA
>Ga0209347_1002630_pt1 | contig 23019 bp, 27 predicted proteins | sample AutmiccommuBRH23_FD_187382 | JGI IMG/M metagenome (GOLD analysis project Ga0209347, IMG submission 187382) | Deep subsurface microbial communities from Mt. Terri, Switzerland - Autotrophic microbial communities BRH/23 (SPAdes) (version 2) | ecosystem: Environmental > Aquatic > Deep subsurface >...
TGGACCCCCACCTTGTGTTCGATCTGGGCGAGGTTCCGGTCGAACTGCCCGCACAGGTCGCGCAGGAGGCGGTTGTCGGGGAATTCCAGAAGCGTCTCGTGAACGTCTTCAGGACGGGGCGGGGGGGTCAGCGCGCTGATGCCCAATAACGTCTCCCTTCGGCAGAGGGTTGGTTTGGCAGGTGGTCGGCTTCGGTAGGTTGATGGTGCCAAGCGCGGGCCTGCATGGCAAGCGCCCAGATGAAGATTCGCGCCTTCATAACAAAATCGGCCGCAGGATGGTTCCTGCGGCCGCTATATCGTGATCGGTTGGGCGCTGACCGCTCAGACCGGATCGACGCGCGACTGATAGGGGCCGGTGGAGTAGCCGCCGGTGCCAGCCTTGCCGGTGCAGACCGGGGTCCCGTCGGGAGCGCGCCGCGCGCTCATGTAGCCCTCGGCGCCGTCATCGATGATCCAGTGGTCGCAGCCCTCGGGATCGACCCAGATCCCGGCCTTCAGCTGGCTCAGGTGCTTGGAGTCGACGGCGTTGTCCACGGTCTTGTTCTGCTTGGGCGCATCGCAGGCGGCGAGGGTGCCGGCGGCCGCGAGGATGGTGATGAATTTCAGGACGGTCATGTCACGCTCCTCAGCGGATGCAGAAGATTTCGACGCGGCGGTTCTGCTGCATCCCGGCCGCGGTGGCGTTCGACGCCTTGGGCTGACGCTCGCCGAACCAGGTGATGTCGACCACCCGCGCCCCGGTGCTGCTCGCGACAGCGGCGACCGACTGGGCCCGGCGCTGCGACAGGTTCATGTTGTAGCTGTCGCTGGCGCGGCTGTCGGTATGGCCGGCGATCACGTAGCCCGCGGCCTTGTTCGACGCGAAGAACGATTCGAGCTGCTGGCGGCCGCCGGGAGAGATGGTGGCGCTGTCGGTGGCGAAGAGCTGGTCCGAGGGCATCACGCCGCAGGCTTCGCCGCGGTTGCAGACCGGCAGGCCGCGGCGGTCGATGCGCGCGTCCATGTAGCCTTCCCAGCCGTCGTCCATCACCCAGTGCTCGCAGCCATCGGGATCGACCCAGATCGTCGGCGCATAGCGCTCGCCCTGCACGGCCTGCTGGGCCAGCAATGGCCCGGTCGCCAGTGCAAGGCCGATCCCCGCGACCGCTGCCGCCTTCATGATCCCTTTAACCACTGTTCGCCTCCGCCTTGTTCACCCGCTGCGGCGCGGCATCTGCGCCCCGAGGAGACTGTTCAATTCCCGGGAAGCGTACCATGTCCGTAACCGTTGTGAAGGTAGTTTCACCACAGATTGTGGCCCGATCGGAAACATTGCCCCAGCAGAGGTGAAACTGGCGCACGGATAGATGGAAAAATGCCCCGGACCTACCACATTGCGCTGGTGACGATGCCGCCAAGGGAGTTTGCGCTGCTCTCGGTGATTCTCACCTTTGCAATTGCGCCGCGCCGGGCCTCGCCGCCAGTGACGTGCACGGCGTGCAAATAGTCCGACTTTCCAACCATCTGGCCCGGCTCGCGGCCCGGCTTTTCGAACAGCACCTGCACCTCGCGCCCGACCATGCCCTGCTGCGCCGCGCGCTGTTGCTGCGTCAGCAAAGCCTGCAGCCGCTGCAGCCGCTCATCGGCCTCGGCCAGGGGCACCGGGGGCTTCTCTGCGGCGGGGGTTCCGGGGCGGGCGGAGTAGCGGAAGGAATAGGCCATGCCGTAATCCACCGCCGCCACCAGATCCATCGTCGCCTGGAAATCCGCCTCGGTCTCGCCGGGGAAGCCGACGATGAAATCGCCCGACAGCAGCATGTCGGGCCGGGCGGCGCGGATACGTTCGACCAGCCGCAGGTAGTGCTCGGCGGTGTGCTTGCGGGCCATCGCCTTGAGGATACGGTCGCTGCCCGATTGCACGGGAAGGTGCAGATAGGGCATCAGCTTGGCCTCCTCGCCATGCGCGGCGATCAGGTCGTCGCCCATGTCGTTGGGATGGCTGGTGGTGTAGCGGATCCGCTCCAGCCCGTCGATCCGGGCGAGCGCACGCACCAGTTGCGCGAGGCCCCAGACCCCACCCTGCCCCTCGCCGTGATAGGCGTTGACGTTCTGGCCCAGCAGGGTGATCTCGCGCACGCCCTTGTCCACCAGCCCCTGCGCCTCGGTCAGGATGCGGGCGACGGGGCGGCTGACTTCCGATCCGCGGGTGTAGGGCACCACGCAGAAGGCGCAGAACTTGTCGCAGCCCTCTTGCACCGTCAGGAAGGCGGTGGGGCCGCGGGTGGCGCCCTGCATCCTTGCGGGAAGGTGGTCGAACTTGTCCTCGGCCGGGAACTCGGTATCGACGGGCTTGCCGCCCGCCTCGGCGGCGCGGGCCATCGCCGGCAGCCGGTGGTAGCTTTGCGGGCCGACGACCAGATCGACCAGCGGCATCCGCCGCAGGATCTCGGCCCCCTCGGCCTGCGCGACGCAGCCGGCGACGCCGATCTTCATCCCCGGGTTCGCCACTTTCAGCGGCCGCAGGCGGCCAAGGTCGGAATAGAGCTTCTCGGAGGCCTTCTCGCGGATGTGGCAGGTATTGAGCAGCACCATGTCGGCACCCTCTGCCGTCTCGGTCAGCACATAGCCATCGGCGCCCATCGCCTCGGCCATGCGTTCGCTGTCATAGACGTTCATCTGGCAGCCATAGGTCTTGATGAAGAGCTTCTTCACCGCAGCTTTTGCGTCGCCATCCATGCCGTGCCCTTTCCCGCGCCCGGGCGCGCGCAGATGCGCGCCGGACCGGCGTTGTCTACCGAAATGCCGCCCCTGCCGCAATGCCCGCGCCGGCGCGGTGCGGCAGGGCTTGCATTGCGCGCTGGCCTGCCCGAGTTTGCGGGCGCGGCAACGAATGGACCTGCGCCATGGATTACACCTCTCTCGACGACTTCCTCGTGCGGGGCCGGGGCGCGCTGGCCAAGGGGCCGGTGGCGCTGATCCTGGCCGAGGATCTGGTCGAGGTCGACAGCACCCTGCGCCACCACCTGAAGGCCGGGTTCCGTGCCGTGCTGCTGTTCGCTCCGCCCGAACTGATGCTGCCTGCGGACCTGAACGCGCAGGTGCACCGGATCACCTATCAGGTGAAGGCCGAGGGCGCGCTGATGCGGGCGGTGAACCCGGTGATCGAGGCCTGTCCGCCGACCACATGGCTCTATTACGGCTACAATGCCGAATACCTGTTCCACCCGTTCTGCGAGACCCGCAGCGTGCGCGAGCTGATCGCCTTCCATGCCGAGGAACGGCGCGACGCCATGCTGTGCTATGTCGTCGATCTCTACGCGGGCGATCTGTGGACCCACACCAACGCCGTGGACCTGCAGGGCGCGCTGATGGACCGCACCGGATACTATGCGCTCGCCCGCAAGGACGAGGCCGGCCATCCGCGCGAGCGGCAGCTGGATTTCTACGGCGGCATCCGCTGGCGGTTCGAGGAGCATATCCCCAAGGACCGCCGCCGCATCGACCGCATCGCGCTGTTCCGGGCCCAGCCGGGGCTGCGCCTGCGCGCCGATCACACCTTCAGCCTTCAGGAGTACAACACCTATGCCTGCCCCTGGCACCACAACCTGACGGCTTCGGTCATGTCCTTCCGCACCGCCAAGGCGCTGAAGACCAATCCGGGATCGACCTATGACATCGACAGCTTCAAATGGCACAACTCGGTGCACTTCGACTGGCATTCGCAGCAGTTGATGGAGCTGGGGCTGATGGAGCCCGGCCAGTGGTTCTGAGGCTCAGGTCCGGCGCAGGCGGATCACCACATCGACGCGGGCGATCTCGGCGCCCGGCGGCGCGGCCGGCAGGCGGGTGATCTCCAGCTGGTCGGCGGGGGCATCGGTCAGTGCCGAATTGTCTTCCCAGAAGAAATGCGGGTGATCGTCCATCCGCGTGTCGAAATAGGACCGCGCGCCATCGACGGTGATCTCCTGCATCAGGCCAGCGTCGCAAAAGGCCCGCAGGGTGTTGTAGACCGTCGCCAGCGACACGCCCTCGCCCGCCTCGCGGGCCGCGGCATAAAGGCTCTCGGCCGTGACATGCCGGTCCTCGCCATCGCCCACCAGCAAGGAGGCCAGCGCAACGCGTTGCCGCGTCGGGCGCAGTCCTGCCCGTGCCAGCCATGTGGTTCCGGTTGCGTCGGCTTTGGCCTTCATGCTTGCGCGCTCTTTCCTGTGCTAGCCCCTCATATAAGGGCGGAGTGCCCCACATTTCAAATCCTTTCGCGAAATCGGTACTCTCGTGCCCGCTGCCGCCGCGCGGCGGGGCTATTGCGCCCCCTCCGATGCGGATGGTAGAGGAAAGCGGGTATAGACAAAGAGTTCTGCACGGGGAGACGGGCCGGAATGGCGGATTATCCGACGAGTTTCGACAAGGACGCGCTGCTGAAATGTGCGCGGGGCGAGTTGTTCGGCCCCGGCAATGCGCAGCTTCCCGAACCGCCGATGCTGATGATGGACCGCATCACCGACATTTCCGCCGATGGCGGCGCGCATGGCAAGGGCCATGTCGTTGCCGAGTTCGACATCCGCCCCGACCTGTGGTTCTTCAAGTGCCACTTCCCCGGCAACCCGGTGATGCCCGGCTGCCTTGGCCTCGATGGCCTGTGGCAGCTGACCGGCTTCAACCTTGGCTGGCGTGGCTGGCAGGGCCAGGGCTTTGCGCTTGGCGTTGGCGAAGTGAAGCTGAGCGGGATGGTCACCCCCGCCCGCACGATGATCACCTACCGCGTCGACTTCACCCGCGTCATCGACCGCCGCCTGAAGATGGGCGTTGCCGATGGCCGCGTGGAGTCGGATGGCGAGATCATCTATCAGGTCAAGGACATGAAGGTCGGTCTGGCTGCCCCGGCAGCCTGATCCCCCCAAGCTAAGGAGAGCCGCCATGCGCCGCGTCGTCGTCACAGGCCTCGGTATCGTTTCATCCATCGGCAACAACGCGGAAGAGGTTCTGTCCTCGCTGAAGGCGGGCCGGTCCGGCATCACCGCCAATGCCGACATGGCAGAGCGCGGCTTTCGCAGCCAGGTTGCGGGGGCGGTGAATATCGACCTCGCCGCCCATGTCGACAAGCGCGCGCTGCGCTTCATGGGCCCCGGCGCGGCCTATGCCCATATCGCCATGACCCAGGCCATCGCCGATGCTGGCCTGACCGAGGCGGAGGTGTCGAATCCGCGCACCGGCCTTGTCGCCGGGTCGGGTGGGCCCTCCACCTCGTCGATGTTCGCGGCGCATCAGATCGTGCTGACGCAAGGCGCGCCCAAGCGGATCGGGCCGTTCGCGGTGCCCAAATGCATGTCCTCGACCATCTCGGCGAACCTTTCGACCGCGTTCAAGATCAAGGGCATCAACTATTCGATCACCTCGGCCTGTTCGACCTCGCTGCACTGCATCGGCAACGCCAGCGAGCAGATCATGATGGGCAAGCAGGACGTGATGTTCGCGGGCGGCGCGGAAGAGCTGGACTGGACGCTGTCCTGCCTGTTCGACGCGATGGGCGCGATGTCCTCCAAGTACAACGACCGGCCCTCAGAAGCCTCGCGCGCTTTCGATGCGGCCCGCGACGGGTTCGTGATCGCCGGCGGCGGCGGGATCCTGGTGCTGGAGGAACTCGAGCACGCGAGGGCCCGCGGCGCGAAGATCTATGCCGAGGTCACCGGCTATGCCGCCACCTCGGACGGGCATGACATGGTTGCCCCCTCGGGCGAGGGCGGCGAGCGGGCGATGCGGCTGGCGCTGCAATCCCTCAGCCCGGATCGCAAGGTCGGCTATATCAACGCGCATGGCACCTCGACCCCGGTTGGCGATGTCGGCGAGGTCGAGGCGGTGCGCCGGGTGTTCGGCCGCGGCACCACCCCGCCGATCAGCTCGACCAAGTCGATGACCGGCCACAGCCAAGGCGCCACCGGCGCGCAGGAGGCGATCTATTGCCTCTTGATGCTGCAGAACGATTTCATCGCGCCCTCGATCAACGTGGAGACTCTCGACCCGGCGATTGACCCGGCCGAGATCGCCACGGCCCGCGTCGATAACGCTGGCCTTGATACGGTGATGACCAACAGCTTCGGCTTTGGCGGCACCAATGGCTCGATGTTGCTGTCGAAATACCTGGGGTGAACTGACATGGCCGATCTGATGACGGGCAAACGCGGGCTGGTTATGGGCGTCGCGAACGAACGCTCCATCGCCTGGGGCATCGCGCAGGCGCTGGCCGCCGAGGGGGCGGAGCTGGCCTTCACCTATCAGGGCGAGGCGTTTGGCAAACGGGTGGAGCCGCTGGCGGCCTCGCTGGGGTCCAAGCTGCTGATCGACGCCGACGTGATGAACGATGCCAGCCTCGATGCGGCGTTCGACACGCTGGCAAGCGAATGGGGCAGCATCGACTTCCTCGTCCATGCCATCGCCTTTTCCGACAAGACCGAGCTGACGGGCCGGTTCATCAACACCAGCCGCGAGAACTTCAAGACCTCGCTGACCATCTCGTGCTTCTCGTTCATCGACGTGGCGCGGCGGGCGGCGGCGATCATGCCGAACGGCGGCAGCCTGATCACCCTGACCTATCAGGGCTCCAACCGGGTGACGCCGTTCTACAACGTCATGGGCGTGGCCAAGGCGGCGCTGGAATCCTCGGTGCGCTATCTGGCCAATGACCTCGGCCCCGACAAGATCCGCGTCAACGCGATCAGCCCGGGCCCGATGAAGACGCTGGCGGGCGCGGCCATCGGCGGCGCGCGCAAAACCTTCCGCCATACCGAGGCAAACTCCCCCCTGCGCGCCAACGCGACGCTGGAAGCCATCGGCGGCACAGCGGTCTATCTGGCCTCGGACTACGGCGCCTGCACGACAGGTGAGATCATCCTGGTGGATAGCGGCTACCATGTGCTGGGGATGCCGCAGTCGGAGCATCTGTAGAGCGTAAGAGCTGACGGAGGTTCACCTTTCCGTCAGCCGACTGGCGGCGCGGGGCGCGCGGCATATGATTGCCCCATGACAATGCCCCTCCTCACCCGCCGCGCGTTCGCGCTCTCCGCCGCCGCGCTGCTGGCGGCCCCCGCCCTGCACGCACAGCCCGCCCCGCGCTTTGCCCGCAGCCTCGCCGCCGCACGGGGGCTGGACCAGCTGCACAGCCTCTGCATCGCGCAGAATGGGCAGACCGTGCTGGCCGAGGCGATCCGCGGCCCCTCCCCCGACCGGGCGGTGAACGTCAAATCGGTATCGAAGACGCTGGTCGCCTCGCTGACCGGCGCGGTGATCGGTGCTGGCGCCCTGTCAGGGCCCGAAGCCCGGCTGGGTGATCTCGCTCCGGGGCTGATCCCAAACGGCGCCGATCCGCGGGTGGCCGATCTGACGGTCGCGGACCTGCTGACCATGCAGACGGGGCTGGAGCGGACCTCGGGCGGCAATTACGGCGCCTGGGTCAGCAGCCGCGACTGGGTGGCCGACGCGTTGGCGCGGCCGATGGTCGGCCAGCCGGGGCGCGGGATGCTCTACTCCACCGGCAGCTATCACATCCTTGGCGCCCTGTTGTCCGAGGTGACGGGCGAGAGCCTGTTGACCCTCGCGCGACGGCATATCGGCGAGCCCTTGGGGGTGCGCATCGACGCCTGGACCCGCGACCCGCAGGGCCGCTACATGGGCGGCAACAACATGGCGCTGTCGCCGCGGGCAATGCTGGCCTTCGGTGAGGCTTTCCGCACCGGCGGCATGGGGCCCGAGGGGCGGCTGGTGCCTGAGGATTGGGTTGCGGCCTCATGGACGCCACGCACCCGCTCGGCCTTCTCGGGCGACGATTACGGCTATGGCTGGTTCCTGTTCCGGGCGGCCGGCACCCGCGTCGCCTATGCCCGCGGCTATGGCGGTCAGATGATCTACGTGGTGCCGGACCGGGCGCTGACCGTCGCCGTCACCTCGGACGAAACCCAGCCCGCCCGCAGCGAGGGCCATGCCGGCGCGCTGAAGCGGCTGCTGACCGAGGTGATCCTGCCCGAGGCGATGGCCTAACCGTCCTTGCGCCTGTCGCGGCTGTCCACCTTGGCGCGGAACCCCTCGGCATCGCCGAAATCGCAGAACGCGTCGTAGTGGGCGTGCGGGTCGCTGGAATGGCGGGCGTGCTTGATCGGGCACCAATGCGCCTCGGTCCGCCCGGCAATCTCGCGCACATAGGAGATCAGCCCGTTGGCATAGCCGCAATAGACGCAGTTCAGCTTTTGCAGCCCGTTGAGATAGGCCAGCATATGGCGGTCGATGATGATATGATCGGCGCGGCGCACCTTCGGGATGCCATAGACCGGGAAGCACACCGCCTGATAGAGGCTCACGAACAGGTCCAGCAGTGCGAAGGGCACAATCAGCGCATAGATGAACGGGGCGGTGATGACGACAGCCAGCCGCGCCCGCGCTAGGTAGCCCGCCAGCCCTTCGCGCAAGTCCCGGTGCCGCTCGCGCGCGCCAGCCTCGAACACTGCGCGGCCATGTTCGATCCGGTAGCGCCAGATCGCCCGGCGCTCCTCGATCCCGGCCTCAAGCATCTGGCGCAATTCGGCAATGCGGCTGCGCAACTGGTCGAGATCGGTGGTCATCGGATCGCTCCCGCGAATAGGCCTGCGCGGGCAGGTAAGCACGCGCGCAGGCCCGGGCCAAGCGCCGATGCCGCTGCACGGCCCTCTTCCCCCGGCTGCGGCCCTGTGCCAGTCTGCCCGCCGGAGGATCCCCGATGCCGATCAAGACCTGTGTATTCGACGCCTACGGCACGCTGTTCGACGTGGCCGCCGCGGCCCGGCGCGCCGCGCAGGAGCCGGGGGGCGAGGCCCTTGCGCAGCACTGGCCGCGCCTCGCCGAAGACTGGCGCCGCAAGCAGCTGGAATACACCTGGCTGCGCAGCCTGATGGGCCTGCACGCCGATTTCCGCACCGTCACCTCGGAGGCGCTGGACTGGGCGCTGGAGGCCTCGACCCTGCCCGCGGGTCTGCACCCCCGGCTGATGGCACTCTACGACCAGCTCGACGCCTATCCCGAGGTGCCGGCAATGCTGGCGGCGCTGAAGGCGCGCGGGTTGGCGACGGCGATCCTGTCGAACGGCTCGCCCGCGATGCTGGCCGGGGCGGTCGGCCATGCCGGGATTGGCGATCTGCTGGACGATTGCCTGTCGGTCGAGGCGGTGGGGATCTTCAAGCCCGATCCCCGCGTCTATGCGCTGGCGACTGGCCGCTTCGGCTGCACCCCTGCCGAAGTGCTGTTCATCTCGTCAAATGGCTGGGACGTGGCCGGGGCCGGTAGCTTTGGCTTCACCACTCTCTGGGTAAACCGGGCAGGACTGCCGCAAGACCGGCTGCCACACCGTCTTGACCACCTGCTGCCGGACCTGACCGGCCTGCCCGCCCTGCTGGAGACGCCATGACCCTCGCCCATTTCACCACCTCCGACGGCCTCCGCCTGGCCTATGACGACCGCAGCACCGGCCAACCGCTGCTGTGCCTGCCGGGCCTGACCCGCAACATGGACGATTTCGCCGCGCTGGTCGGGCCGCTGGCGGGGCGCTGCCGGCTGATCCGGATGGACTACCGGGGCCGCGGCCGGTCGGATTACGACCCGGATTTCAACAATTACAACCTGCTGCGCGAGGCGCATGACGTGGTGGAATTGCTGGACCATCTGAGGCTGGACCGGGTGGCGATCCTTGGCACCTCGCGCGGGGGGCTGATCGCCATGGCGCTGGCGGCGGGGTTCCCGCAGCGGCTGACGGGGGTGATCCTGAACGATATCGGGCCGGTGGTCGGCGATGCCGGGCTGGCGCGGATCATGGACTATGTCGGCAAGGTGCCGCCCTATCCGACGCTGGACGCGATGGCCGAGGCGATGGTGGTGACTGCGGCCGGGGAATTTCCGGGCGTGTCGCAGGAGGTCTGGCGCAAGCATGTGGCGCATTGGTTCGAGGAGCGGCCCGAGGGCGGGCTCGCCCTGCGCTACGACCCGGCCCTGCACAAGGCGCTGCTGGCGCAGGCCGCGACCGGGGCGCTGCAGGACATGTGGGTGTTCTTCGAGGCGTTGAAGCAGTTCCCGCTGGCGGTGATCCGCGGCGCCAACTCCGACATCCTTTCGGCCGAGACGCTGGCCGAGATGCGCCGCCGCCATCCGGTGATGATGGCCGCCGAGATTGTCGGCCGCGGCCATGTGCCCTTCCTCGACGAACCCGAGGCGCTGGCCCTGATCAACGCCTTCCTCGACACCCTGCCCAAAGGACACCCTGCATGACCGACATCACCCGCATCGAGGCAGCCGCCGCGCGGATGGCGGGCCATATCCGCCGCACGCCGCTGCTCTCCTCGCCCTTCGTCGATGCGATTGCCGGGCGGCGGGTGCTGGTGAAGGCCGAATGCCTGCAGCACACCGGATCGTTCAAGGCCCGGGGCGGCTGGTCGGCACTGTCGGCGCTGACGCCCGAGGCGCGGGCGCGGGGGGTGATCGCCTATTCTTCGGGCAACCATGCGCAGGGCGTGGCTGCCGCGGCGGCAGCCTTCGGCGCGCCCGCGGTGATCGTGATGCCCGCAGACGCGCCACGGCTGAAGATCGACAACACCCGCACGCTGGGGGCCGAGGTGGTGCTTTATGACCGCGCCACCGAGGACCGCGATGCCATCGGCGCGGCGCTGGCGGCCGAACGCGGGCTGACGCTGATCCGCCCCTATGACGATGCCCAGGTGATCGCCGGCCAAGGCACCTGCGGGCTGGAGATTGCCGAGCAGGCTGCCGAGGCGGGGGTGACGCAGGCGGACGTGCTCACCTGCTGTGGCGGCGGCGGGCTGACCGCAGGCGTGGCGCTGGCGCTGGAGGCGCGGGCGCAGGGGCTGCGGGCACGGCCGGCGGAACCGGCGGGGTTCGACGATACCGCCCGGTCGCTGGCGGCGGGCCGGGTCCTGCGCAACGCGGCGCTCTCGGGGTCAATCTGCGACGCCATCGTCACGCCAGAGCCCGGCGCGCTGACCTTCCCGATCCTGCAGCGGCTCTGCGGCCCCGGTCTGGTGGTCAGCGATGACGAGGCGCTGCGGGCGATGGCGGTGGCCTTCGCACGGCTGAAGATCGTGCTGGAGCCGGGGGGCGCCGTGGCGCTGGCGGCGGCACTGTTCCGCGCCGACGAGATCGAGGGCGAAGCGGTGATCTGCATCGCCTCGGGCGGCAACGTGGATGGCGCGATGTTCAGCGAGGCGCTGGCGCGGTTCGGGACTGGGGATTGAGCGCGAAGCTTGTCCATTTGCGCTATTCCGGCGTCGATGCGTGAGCCGGTGACCGCTCGCTTTTCACAATTGCAACATCCGTGCCATTAGGCGCGTCCCCAGCATCCTATAGGAGCACCCCGTATGCCGATCTGCGATCTGGGCGACGTGCAGGTCAACTGGCGCGAAGATGGCGACCCCGCCGGCGCGCCGGTGGTCTTCGCCCATGCGCTCGGCACCGATCTGCGGCTCTGGGATGCGGTGATCCCGCTGCTGCCGCCTGCCCTTCGGCTGATCCGCTATGACCTGCGCGGCCACGGGGCCAGCAGCGTACCGCCCGCGCCCTATGCGATGGGCGCGCTGATCCGCGATGCCGAGCGGCTGATGGACAGCATCGGCGCCAGGGATGCGGTCTTCGTCGGCCTCTCCATCGGCGGGCTGGTGGCGCAGGGGCTGGCGGTCAAGCGGCTGGATCTGGTGCGCGGGATGGTGCTGTCGAACACCGCGGTGAAGATCGCCACGCAGGCGATCTGGCAAGACCGGATTGCGGCCGTCCACGCAGGCGGCATGGACGCGCTGGCCGAGGCCCAGATCGCCCGCTGGTTCCCGCCGCGCTTCCGCACCAGCCCCGAGGCGCTGCTGTGGCAAGACCGCCTGCGCGACACGCCCGTGGAGGGCTATGCCGGGGCCTGCGCCGCCATCTCCGGCACCGATTTCATCACCCCCACCTCCGGCCTGACCCTGCCGACGCTGGTGATTGCCGGGACCGAGGACGGCTCGACGCCGCCCGACCTGGTGCGCGAGACGGCGGGCCTGATCCGCGGCGCCCGCTTCGCGCTGATCCGCGGCGCGGGCCATGTGCCGCCGGTGGACAAACCCGCGGAATGGGCGGCGCTGCTCGCCCGGTTTCTGGAGGAGATCGCCCATGCCTGAACCTGCATCTGACCCCCTGCGCATCATCCTCGTCCACGGCGCCTGGAGCCGGGCCAGCACCTGGGGCGAGGTGCCCGCCCGCCTTGCCGCGCTTGGCCACGAGGTCGTCACTCCCGACTTGCCAAGCCATGGCGAAGACCCGGCCGATCCCGCCACCGTGACGCTGGCCGACTACGCCGAGCGCCTCGCCAACCTCCTCCGCGCCGGCCCCCCGGCCTTGCTCGTCGGCCATTCCATGGGCGGCATGGCCATCTCTGCCGCCGCCGAGCTTGCCCCCGACCGCGTCGCCCGGCTGGTCTATGTCTGCGCCTTCCTGCCGCAAGACGGCGAGAGCCTGCTGGACCTGATGAAGCGCCAGCCGCCGACGATCCGCCCCGCCGTCCGCCCCGGCCCGCAGCCCGGCACCACGCTGCTGGACGCCGCCACCGCCCTGCCCCTGCTGGCGCAGGACGCCTCCCCTGCCGCGCAGGTGGCCCTCGCCGCAGCCATCGGCCCGCAGCCGAACCGCCCGCAGACCGACCGCATCCACCTGACCCCCGGCCATTTCGGCCGCCTGCCCCGCGCCTATATCCTGTGCGAGGAGGACCGCACCATCACCCCCGCCCTGCAACGGGACATGATCGCCGCCAGCCCCTGCGACCCGGTCCTGTCCCTGCCCACCGGCCATTTCCCGCAGATCAGCGCCCCGGACCGGCTGGCACGGCTGCTGGCGGACCTGACGATCCTCTGACACCGGCGATCTGCCGCGCCGCCCCGGCATCCTGCTGCATCCCCTTTGACCTTGCACCGCAAACCGGCTCTACCTCGCGCGCGGCCCGCCCCAGGGCGCCGAGCCCCCGGAGCCTACCATGCCTGCCATGCAACCGCGCCTTGCCCTGACCTTCATCCTGCTGACCGTGGCCATCGATTCCATCGGCATCGGCCTGATCTTCCCGGTGATGCCCGACCTTCTGGAGGAGGTGACGGGCGGCACCGTCGCCAATGCCGCGCTCTGGGGCGGGGTGCTGGCGACCGCCTATGCGGCGATGCAGTTCGTCTTCGGCCCCATCGTCGGCAACCTCTCGGACCGCTATGGCCGCCGCCCGGTGCTGCTCTCGGCGCTGGCGGTGATGACGGTGGATTACCTGCTGATGTCGGTGGCCCATACCGTCTGGCTGCTGCTGATCGGCCGCACCATCGCCGGGATCACGGCGGCAACCCATGCCGCCGCGGGCGCCTACATCGCCGATATCTCGGCGCCCGAGGAGCGGGCCAAGAACTTCGGCCTGATCGGCGCCGCCTTCGGGGTGGGCTTCGTCGCCGGCCCGCTGATCGGCGGGCTGCTGGCGACCTTCGACACCCGCGCACCCTTCTACGCGGCGGCAGCGATGGCTGCGGCGAACCTCTGCCTCGGCTGGTTCGTGCTGCCCGAGACGGTGACCGACGCGATCCGCCGCCCCTTCTCCTGGGCGCGGGCGAACCCGCTGGCCTCGTTCCGCGCCATCGGCAAGCTGCCCGGGCTGCAGAGGTTGCTGCTGGTGCTCTTCGTCTATTCGGTCGGCTTCCATGTCTATCCGGTGATCTGGTCCTTCTACGGCAAGGCTCGCTTCGGCTGGGACAGCTGGATGATCGGCCTCTCGCTCGCCGCGTTCGGCCTGTGCATGGCGCTGGTGCAGGCGCTGCTGGTGGGCCCCGCGATCCGCAGGTTCGGGGACCGCGGCGCCGTGATCTGGGGCATGGTGGCAGAGATGGTCACCTTCCTCTTCTACGGCTTCGTCACCTCGGGCCTGCTGGCGCTGGTCTTCACCCCGGTGGCGGCACTCGGCGGCATCGTGATGCCGGCGCTGCAGGCCACGATGTCCCGCGCCGCCCCCGCCGATCAGCAGGGAGAGCTGCAAGGCGTGCTCGCCAGCATCGGCGCGGTGGCGATGATCACCTCGCCGCTGATCATGACCGCCGCCTTCGGGCTCTTCACCCGGCCCGGCGCCGCCATCTACGCCCCCGGCGCGCCCTTTCTGCTGTCAGCCCTGCTGATGGTCGTTTGCGTGATCCTGCTTGTCGCCCGCCCGCGAGACCCCGTTGCCGCCTGACGCCTAGCATCGCCCCCAAGCGCCCCCTTCCCCTTCTTGCTGGGAAAAATATCCTGCGGGGGTCCGGGGGCGCAAAGCCCCCGGCCGCCTGCCACAAGGAGCCTGCCCATGAAGCTCAAGGACCTCGAGATCTTCGTCGTCGCTCCCCCCGCCCCCGGCTGGGGCGGGCGCTACTGGATCTTCCCGAAGATCACCACCGATGACGGCATCACCGGCTATGGCGAGTGCTACGCCTCCACCGTCGGCCCAAAGGCAATGGTTGCGGTGATCGAGGATGTGTTCGCGCGGCACATGCAGGGATCGTCGCCCGAGGATGTCGAGATGATGTTCCGCCGCGCCTATTCCTCGGGCTTCACCCAGCGGCCGGACCCTACGGTGATCGGCGCCTTCTCGGGGCTGGAGATCGCCTGTTGGGACATTCTCGGCAAGGCGCGGAACCGCCCGGTCTGGGCGCTTCTGGGCGGCTGCATGAACGAGCGGCTGCGCAGCTACACCTACCTCTATCCCGGTCCCGAGGATGACCCGGTCAGCTTCTGGGTCGATGCCGATGCGACGGCAGAGGCCGCGGCGCGGGCGGTGAAGCAGGGCTTCACCGCGGTGAAGTTCGACCCCGCCGGCCCCTACACCATCCGCGGTGGGCATGAGCCGGCCTTCTCGGACATCACCCGATCCGCCGAATTCTGCGCCAGGATCCGGCAGGCGGTAGGCGACCGCGCCGACCTGCTGTTCGGCACCCACGGTCAGTTCAGCGTGGCCGGCGCCATCCGCATGGGGCAGGCGATCGAGCCCTACAAGCCGCTCTGGTATGAAGAACCGATCCCCCCCGATGCGACGCTGGACCTTGCCGAGGTCGCCCGCGCGGTGCGAATTCCCATCGCCACCGGCGAGCGCCTCACCACCAAGGGCGAGTTCGCCGCCGTGCTGCGCGCTGGCGCTGCCCGCATCCTGCAACCCGCGCTCGGCCGCGCCGGCGGCATCTGGGAGGGCAAGAAGATCGCCGCCATTGCCGAGGTCTTCACCGCGCAGCTCGCCCCGCATCTCTACGCAGGCCCGGTCGAATGGGCGGCGAACCTCCACCTCGGCGCCTCGATCCCCAACCTTCTGATGGTCGAGACCATCGAGACCGGCGGCGCCTTCCACATGGCCCTGACCGGCAATCGCCTGCAGTGGGAGGATGGCTATGTCACCGCCCCCACCGGCCCCGGCCTTGGCATCGACTTCAACGAGGATCTTGCCCGCGCCCATCCCTATGGCGGCACCCGCCTGCACCTCGAGATGCAGGAGGCCCCCTGCGACTACCGCCGCCCCAACCATTTCGAGGGCGGCGCGCCCCGGACTGAACGACCCGACATCGGAGAGCCGGCATGACCGACATGTCCCAGGGCGCCGCCTACCTGAACGGCGAGTACATGCCGCTGGCCGAGGCGAAGATCCCGGTCACCCATTGGGGCTACCGCCGGTCGGACGTGACCTATGACGTGGTCGGCGTCCGGGATGGCGCTTTCTTCCGGCTGGAGGATCACCTCGGCCGATTCCGCGCCTCAATGACCCGCCTGCGGATGGCACCGCCGGAAAGCGATGACGACATCCGTGCCATCCTGCACCGGGTCGTCGCGCTGTCAGGCCTGCGCGATGCCTATGTCGCGGTGGATTGCCTGCGCGCCAGCCCGCCGCCGGGCGCGCCGCGCCACCCCGCCTACGCGCCCAGCTACATCATGTGCTACGCCGTGCCCTGGGTCTGGGTCGCCAGCCCCGAGATGATCGAGCGCGGGATGCACCTGATGATCCCCCGCGTGCGCCGAATCCCCCCCGAAAGCTTCGATCCGCGGGTGAAGAATTTCCACTGGGGCGACCTGACCGAGGGCCAGTTCGAGGCGCTCGATGCCGGGGCCGATTTTGCCGTGCTGCTGGACGCTGACGGCAACGTGACCGAAGGGCCGGGCTTCAACGTCTTCTGCATCACCGGCGGCGTGGTCGCCACACCCGCCACCGGCGCGCTGGACGGGATCACCCGCGCCTCGGTGATGGAGCTTTGTGCCGAGCTTGGCCTGCCGCTGGAGGCGCGCGACATCCCGGCGGAGGAGTTCCGCGCCGCCGATGAGATCTTCGGCTGCACCACCGCAGGCGGGATCATGCCCGCCAGCAGGATCGACGGCCGCCGGATGGGCAATGACAGTCCGGGGCCGATCTCCACCACGCTCAAGGACCTGTTCTGGACCAAACGCGCCGGGGGCTGGCACGCCACACCGGTGGACTACGCGCGCTGAGTCGGCGCCCAGACCCGTCAAGCCAACTAAAAGTGAACCGACCGGTTTGTTTCAGCCCTGTCGGCGAGCGTGAGCGCAGGCTGCAAGATGCCGCGCATGGCGCCCCGCAGCCCCCTCGCGCGGGCCGAATGCGCTGGAACCCCACCCCCAACCCGACGTTAGTGCCCCGACGTCGGCGACTGCTCGAGCATTGCGGCCCCGGCGCAGAAAAAACGAACCGGAGACAGTCATGACCCTTTCCAAGTATTCGCTTCCCCTCCTCGCCGCCCTCGGCACCACCGCGGCGCTTCCCGCCCTCGCCGGTGGCCTGACCGAGCCGGTCTATGAGCCGGCCCCCGTCTACGCCCCCGCACCTGTCGTTTCCTCGTCGAACTGGGCCGGCGGTTATGCCGGTGTGGTCCTTGGCTATGCCGAGGACGATGTCGAGGTCACCGACGATCTGGGCGTCTCGCCCGATGACCAGCCGAGCCCCCAGGGCGGCCTTGCCGGCCTCACCGGCGGCTACAACTTCCAGTCGGGCAACTGGGTCTACGGTGTCGAGGCCGACATCGCCGCGACCGACCTGAGCGACCGGGGCACCTTCGACGCCTCGCCCGCTGAATATGATGTCGATGTCAGCTCGATGGCGACCCTGCGCGGCCGCGTTGGCTATGACATGGGCCGCTGGATGCCCTATGCCACCGCCGGTATCGCCGCGGCGAAGGCGGATTATGCCGTCGAGTCGGCCGGTGCCACGCTCTATGACGACGACAATACCATGACCGGCTACTCGGCAGGTGTCGGCGCCGAATACGCGATCAGCGACAACTGGTCGGCCAAGGGTGAGTATCTCTACACCAACCTCGAAGGCCGCTTCAAAGCCGACGGCGCTGGCCCGGATGCCGATGTGGACCATGAAATCCACACCGTTCGCGCCGGTCTGAACTACCGCTTCTGATCCTGAAGCTCCAAGAAACGACAGAGAGGCGGCCCCTGTGGCCGTCTTTTTCGTTTAAAATCAATGGCTTAAAAAGGTCATCGCCCGCATCTTGACCTTCGGAAGCTGCAGGGATCGCCATACGAAAAGCCCCTCTTGCCTGCCCATCAGAGCGAGGCCGCAGCGAACATCCCGGTCCCTTGCCTTCGTTCTGGTCCCAATATCCTCGGGGGGCGCAGGGGGCAGAAGTCCCCCCGCCTCTTCGTTTCATGTGGGGCAGACAGCCCCCCGGCTTCGCCAGCCACCGGCGCCCGCCTCAGCAGTCCAGCTTCAGCCGCACCTCTCCGGTGTCGCCGGGCACGCCGGTGACCGCGCTGCCGGGGACCACGCGGCAGCCGGTCGTGCGCTCCGCCGCCTCCACCATCAGGGCCGGCACCGGCGCGCGGGCGCGGCGGGACAGGTATCCCAGCCGGATCACCTCGGCCCGGTCTTCCTTGTGGAACACGACGAAGTCGATGCCCGACAGGGTAATGTCATGCCGCTGCGCACCAAAGAACTGCGGCGCAGGAGAGGCGCAGGCGGCGAGGGACAGGCACAGAAGGACAATCGGGCGCATCGGCAAAGGTTGCCAGATCCCGGTTAACGGATGTTTAACGCGCCTCCGGCTGCAAGCGACGATCCGGTTCTTTTTGCGAAGGCAGCATCCGGGCGGAACCTGCGACGCCCGGCTGCGTTGGGCGGCAGATGAAGTTATACAGGAGACCGGAATGACCCGCTTTGCCCTCGCCTTCCTGGCACTTGCCAGCCTTGCCGCCTGCGAAACCATTCAGGGTGCCGGCCAAGATATCGAGAATACCGGCGAGGCGATCTCGTCGGAAGCCGCACAGACCCAGGCGCAGATGTAAGCTTCGGGCCAGACCAAGCTCTTGGCATCAAACGTAAAACGGGCGGTCCTCGCGGGCCGCCCGTTTTGCTGTTCAGGCCAGATGATGTCCGCTCAGGTGTGACGGGGCGGCCAGTCGGGATCCTTGCGCTTGATGTAGCGCGCGTTCCAAATCCCGGCCGGAACACCGACGATCACGCCGAGCGCGGCGCCCAGGACGAAGGGGCTCCAGCCGACCCAGCCGAGGCTCAGGCCGGCGATGACGACGGCGCCGCCGACGCAGGCGACCCAGAGGGTGACGAGGAAGGTCCGCAGAGGGGGAAGCATGGCATTCTCCTTGCAAGATAAGGGGTTGCGGAAGGATGTTCGCGCGATGAGGAGAAACGCGCAGCCGGGCGCCGGGGTTCCGCGGGGCGCTTTGCGGGGCGCTTTGCGGGGCGCGCGGGCGCATATGGAAACCATATGGTTCCCATACATACGGCATACATACGATCTGCGGTCAGCGGCGCGCCGGAGCCGGGTTCATCCGCGCGGCGATGCCGGGCACAAGGTCCAACGCGACGCCTGCCACGATGGCGGCCAGCGCGAAGGGGCCGAGGCCGTAATGCCCCAGCGACATCGCCGCCGCGGCATAGGCGCCGCCAGCGCAGAGCATCACCAGCGGGCAGAGCAGGATCCGCAGCGGGTCGGGGCCCTCGGCAGCGGGGCGGCGGGGGCGGTAGGTCGGCGGGAGGGACTGGGGCATGGCGCAACTCCGGGGGAAGGGGCTGCTGGGAGAAACCGCCGCCGGGGTGGAATGTTCCGGGGCCGCTTCACGCCTTCCCTTCGGCGGAAAACCCGTTAGCTTGCGGCCATGCTGCGCATCACCGACACCATTGCCCTGGCCGACTGGGAGCTGTCCGAGTCCTTCACCCGCTCGCAGGGGCCGGGCGGGCAGAATGTGAACAAGGTCGAAACGGCGGTGGAACTGCGCTTCGAGGCGGAACGCAGCCCGCATCTGCCCGGCCCGGTGAAGACGCGGCTGAAGCGGCTGGCGGGGCGACGCTGGACCACGGACGGCGCCATCGTGATCCGGGCCGAGGAGACGCGCAGTCAGGCGCGCAACCGGGAACTGGCGCGCGAGCGGCTGGTTGACCTGGTCCGCGAGGCGCTGGTGGCGCCGAAGCGCAGGATTGCGACCAAGCCCACCTTGGGCAGCAAGCGGCGGCGGCTGGCGGCCAAGGCGGTGCGCGGCGAGGTGAAGTCGCTGAGGGGGAAGATCGATGACACCGAATAGTCTGCTCGAACGCCGCGCGCGGCTGCTGGGCCCGAATGTGCCGACCTTCTATGACGACCCCGTGCATGTGGTGCGGGGGGAAGGGGTCTGGCTGTGGGATGCCGCCGGGCGCCGCTATCTCGATTGCTACAACAACGTGCCGCATGTCGGCCATTGCCACCCGAAGGTGGTGGAGGCGATTGCCCGGCAGGCGGCGCTGCTGAACACCCATACCCGCTATCTGCACGAGGGCATTCTCGACTATGGCGAGCGGCTGGTGGCAAAGCTCGGCCATGACCTGCAGCAGATCATCATGGTCTGCACCGGGTCCGAGGCCAATGACATCGCGCTGCGCATGGCGCAGGCGGTGACGGGGCACACGGGCGTGATTGCCACCGACAACACCTATCACGGCAACACCGCGGCCGTCAGCCACCTGTCCACCCGCCGCCCGCCGATTGGCGGCTATCCCAGCCATGTGCGGCGGGTGCCGGCGCCCGATGGGCTGCTGCCGCTGGGGGGCAGTGCCGAGGCGCAGTCGGTGGCCTTTGCCGCCAATGTCGCGCGTGCCATCGAGGAATTGCAGGCGGCGGGGCATGGCTTTGCGGGGCTGATGCTGTGCCCGGTCTTCGCCAATGAAGGGATGCCGGATGTGGGGCCGGGATTTCTTGCGCCCACGGTCGAGGTTGTGCGCCGCGCCGGGGGCCTGATCCTGTGCGACGAGGTGCAGCCGGGCTTTGGCCGCACCGGCAGCCATTTCTGGGGGCATGAGTGGCTGGGCTTCGCGCCCGATGTGGTGACGATGGGCAAGCCGATGGGCAATGGCCATCCGGTTGCCGCGGTGGTGACGCGGCCCGATGTGATGGCGGCGTTCCGCAACGCATTTGGCTACTTCAACACCTTCGGCGGCAATCCGGTCAGCTGCGCCGCGGCGCTGGCGGTGCTGGAGGTGATCGAGGACGAGGGGCTGGTACAGAACGCGCGGGACGTGGGGGCCTATACGCTGGGGCTGATGCGGGCGCTGCGCCACCCGCTGATCCATGACGTGCGGGGCCTTGGCCTGTTCTTCGCGGTGGAGTTCGCCAAGGGTGGCCGCCCGGCGCCCGAATTCTGCGGGCAGGTGGTGGAGCGGATGCGCGAGCGCGGGGTGTTGCTGGGCCGGGTCGGGCGGCAGCAGCATATCCTGAAGCTGCGCCCGCCGATGCCGTTCAGCCGCGCGAATGCCGATCTGGCCATCGGCACATTGGCCGAGGTGCTGGCCGGGATGGGCGTTGAAGCATGACCGATGCCGAAGCGCTGGAACTGGCAAGCCGGGCGCTGGCGCTGTGGGGCGGCGGCGATGCGCCGCGGCTGGTGAAGAACCGCGAGAATACCGTGTTCGAGATGCGGCTGGCTGAGGGCCAGCGGGCGGCCTTGCGGCTGCACCGGCCGGGCTATCAGACCGTGGCCGGGATCGAGAGTGAACTGCTGTGGATGCAGGGGCTGGCGGCGGCGGGGATGCCGGTGCCGGCGCCGGTGCCGGCCCTGTCGGGCGCTCTGGTCGAGGCGCTGGACGGGCGCTGTGTGTCTTGCGTGGGCTGGCTGGACGGGGTGCCGCTTGGCTCTGCCGAGCTGCCGCTGGCGGGGACGCCGGGCGAGCAGGCAGAGCGGATGCGGGATCTGGGCGGGCTGGTTGCCCGGCTGCATGAGGCAACGGACGCGCTGGAACTGCCCACGGGGTTCGCGCGGCCAAGCTGGGATGAGGACGGGTTTCTGGGAGAGGCGCCGCTGTGGGGGCGGTTCTGGAACAGCCCGGCCTTTGCGGCCGATGAGCGCGCGCTGATGCTGGAGGCGCGGGACACGGTCCGCGCGGCGCTTGGCGCACTGCGCGCCGAGGGCGCCGATTTCGGGCTGATCCATGCCGATGTGCTGCGCGAGAATGTGCTGTGCCATGACGGCGGGCTGGCGCTGATCGACTTCGACGATTCCGGCTTTGGCTTCCGGCATTACGACCTTGCGACCGCGCTGGTGCAGAGCCTCGAGGAGCCGGCGCTGCCGGATCTGGCGGCGGCGCTGGTGGCGGGCTACGGCGCCCGGCGGCCTCTGGCTCCGGGGCGGCTGGCGCTGTTCGTGATGCTGCGCTGCTGCGCCTCGGCCGGGTGGATCGCCAGCCGCGCGGCGCCGGGGGATGCGCGGCAGCGGTTCTATGCCGGGCGGGCGCTGCGCATGGCGCGGCATGTGCTGGACGGCACCGCACCCTGGGAGCCGCGGCTGTGAAGCGCGGGGTGATGCTGACCATGCTCGCGGGCGTCGCCGCCCTGATGGGCCGGCGGCCGCCGCGGCTGCAGGTGGCGGCGCTGTGCCTGCGCGAGAAGGGCGGCGCGCAGGAGGTGCTGCTGATCACCAGCCTCGACACCGGGCGATGGGTGCTGCCCAAGGGGTGGCCGATGCGCGGGCGCAGCCTGGGCGGGGCGGCGCTGCGCGAGGCCTGGGAAGAGGCGGGGGTGAACGGGGCCGTGGCGCATGACCCGGTGGGGCATTATGGCTACCGCAAGCGCAACCGCGCAGGCCTTGCGCGGCGGGTAAAGGTGGCGGTGTATCCGGTGCGGGTGCGGCGGATGGAAAAGGGCTATCCCGAGGAGGGCCAGCGCAAGCTGGCCTGGGTGACGCCGGCCAAGGGGGCCGGGATGGTGAAGGAACCCGAGCTTTCGGCGCTGCTGGCGGACCTTCCGCGGCGATTGGCGGTTGTGGACACGGGCGGGGCGACTTAACCGCCGTGAATGGATTTTGCGACGGATGACCGATTGACCCTGCCCATTGCTCCCCTGACCCACCCATGACGGACTGGAAAACGCTCGACAAGGATCTGGACCGCATCGGTGCGCTGGAGGAAGGCGCGCTGTTCGTCTCGCGCCCGCTGGTGGCGCCGGGGCTGGCGCTGGTGTTCATCGTCCTGGCAATGGTGGTGGCGGCGCTGGTGACGGGGGTCGCGCATTCCGGGCTGATCATTGTCGCTGCGGCGGCGGTGGGAGCCTATATGGCGCTGAACATCGGCGCCAATGACGTGGCCAACAACATGGGCCCGGCGGTGGGTTCGAAAGCCCTGAGCATGGCTTGGGCGCTGGCCATCGCCGCGGTGTTCGAGACTTTGGGCGCCGTGCTGGCGGGCGGCGAGGTGGTGGCGACGATCTCGGGCGGGATTGTGGCGCCAGGGGCGGTGGCCGATCCGCAGGTGTTCGTCTGGCTGATGATGGCGGCGCTGGTGGCGGCGGCGGTGTGGATAAACCTCGCCACGCTGCTGGGGGCGCCGGTATCGACCACGCATTCGGTTGTGGGCGGTGTGGCGGGTGCGGGGGTTGCGGCGGCCGGAGTCGCGGCGGTGAACTGGCCGCAGCTGGGGGCAATTGCGGCCAGCTGGATGATCTCGCCCCTGCTGGCCGGGGCGCTTGCGGCGCTGATGCTTGCCTTCGTCAAGGCGCGGATCATGGATGCGCCG
>Ga0209347_1002632_pt1 | contig 23009 bp, 29 predicted proteins | sample AutmiccommuBRH23_FD_187382 | JGI IMG/M metagenome (GOLD analysis project Ga0209347, IMG submission 187382) | Deep subsurface microbial communities from Mt. Terri, Switzerland - Autotrophic microbial communities BRH/23 (SPAdes) (version 2) | ecosystem: Environmental > Aquatic > Deep subsurface >...
TGGCCCTCGGGCTACGCCCTCACGCCACTCCCCCCGGCATGTAACACGATGGCCTGGTTTTACGCCGCCGAATGGCCGACTTTTGCTCCGCCGTTGACATTTGCGAAGAGCACTGCAGCGGCACGGCCCTGTCCGCCTCCGGTGCCAGTAATGAGCGCTACCTTCCCCGCCAGGCGGCCGCTCATGACCTGGGCCTGTCGTACAAATGGGCCTTCTCAAGCATGCGGCGGATATCAATTCCGCTTTCGAGGGTCGGACTTTTCCATTTGTTAACGGCGTTGTCGACTTCGCACATCGCGAGCGCGGCGTTTGCTAGTGGCTGATCGGCCTCAGGTATCTCCGCGATCGGGAACTGGTTGAGATATTCGATAATCTCTTCGAGGCGCGGCATCATCGCATCGTAAAATGCTTGAATCTCGTCCATAGTGCTGTTCGCGCGCTTGACCAATCGCTCATGCGACGTCGGCAGCCCCCAGGCAGGCAAGAACGGATCGATGTCGGTTGTCAAAGGACGGGAAATGCTGCTGCTCACGCTGCCACCTCCGCCTCGGCCTTTTGCCCCGTTGCCCGCATCAGAGCTTTGGTGAAGGCACGCAGCGCCACCTCCTGCGCGCTAAAGTTGATCTCAGTGATCGCGCCCGACTTGAAATTGGCGTGAATGCCCTCGGCGGTGGACAGATCTTCACTGACCACGTCGCGCATCTGGATACGGCCTTGTTCCGAGCTGAACATCTCCCCAAAATTGGTGATCTTGTTAGTATGGTAGAAATCGACCTCCCAGATACATTCATCGGCTGATATTGGCGTGGTGCGCTGAATGTAAAGCTGCCCCTTCTGCACGAACATGACAACGTTGGGGAACAGCAAGTAGTTGTCGAACACCCAGAGCGGATGTTCCGTCCGTAGCACTCCTTCGCCACCGTCGGCTTCAAATCGCTTTTCGGGCTTAGTGTAGGGCGACGTCGCGCCGAATCTGGCTGATAGCGTTGCGACAGGCGTATGCAGGCCCGCGGTGGGGTCCGGCCCTAGATAGACGCCCACGCCACCAGGCACGCCGACACTGTCCGGAAACGCATACGGCCGACAGCAGTCGGAGGGAATGCTGCCTCCGATGGTATTGCGATGGTTTTGGTCAACATGATAGCCCTCAACCTGCGCATCGATGTGAAACTTCCAGTTGGCCTTAAAACTAGAGCTCCACCCATAACTCCAAGACCACTTCGGGTTAGCGAGATATCTATCGAATGCGTCGCCAAGCTGCGCGAAATACTCGTGCAACGAATGGACCGGGCTAGGATCCAGATTGATGAAGACGAACCCCCCCCAGACGTCAACCGATACTGGACGGAGCTTCTCATCATCAAGATTCAGGGACCCGAACGTCTCCTGAGCCGGGACGTTGAGCAGCTTGCCGTCGAAGCCATAGGCCCAGCCGTGAAAATGGCAGACCAGTCCGCCGCGAGCCTTGCCGCACGGGGCGTTGACGATCCGCGCACCTCGGTGCGTGCAGGCATTGTGAAAGGCGCGTAGTACAGCGTCTTTGCCGCGCACGATGATGACCGACGCGCTCAGCGGCTCAACCTGATGGAGCACATAGTCGCCCGGGTTTCGAACGTCACTCTCGCGACCTACCATCAGCCAGCTTTTGGCGAAGATATGCCTCTTCTCGAGCTCGAAAAACTCCGGCGAGATATAATGATCTACAGGAGTCTTCTCGGTGCCAAGCTCGTGGCTCCCCATCGGCGGTAGTTCTAGTCTTTCCAGGACGCCCATCATCGATTCTCCGTGGCCCGAGTTTCCGGGATCTGATTAAGGCGCTCAAAAGAATCGGCGCCACTTGCTCAAGCTAAGTGCATCATCGGCGCGTGTCAACGCTTATCTCGAGATATGACATTTCCTCGAGAGAGTTTGGAGCATAGCGGAGCGGTGGCAGCCGAAAGGGCAACAGCTGAGGTAGAACCCGCCGCCTTGGCCGAAATTCTGCTCGTCAACGCGCTCCCGCCGCTGCGGATCTCAGACCGCTATGCCGATCTGGTGAAGCCGACTGGCATGGTGGCTTTGATGTCGTCCAGCCTTGGAAGCATCACCCTTCAAGGCGGAGGGGCTACGAGGCGTATCAAACCAGCAAGGCCAAGCTCAACATGGGGTTGGGCAGCATTGCGGCGCGACGCGTCGAAAGACGGACATGGCTGGGGGTCGATCCCGGCCGGGCGCAGACCGGTATGAGCGGGCTCCATGCGACGCCACCATCGAGCACAACATCCCCAAGCTCACCGCCATTCTGGAGAAGCGCCAGCGTTCAAGCGGCGCGACCTTCGTCAACTACGCGAACGAGGAGCGCTCGTGATGACGATCGGGACGGTAGAGCAGCCAAGGCTTCGAAGAAAAGCCGGCCCGGACGCCCCGGGCGTCGAGGAAGTGCGAATTCCCAGCACAGGGCAACGCGCGGCGAGACGTGCCGGCCGGGCTCTTCCTAAGATGCTGATTTTAAGTTTAGCAGCGCGTCATCGCACGCTAAAAAGACGCCAGGAGGCCCCTGTGACTGCCAGTCAGGTCAAGGTCATCAGCGGTCTGCAAGCCACAGCTTTCTTGGTAAGGTCCTCTAAGTCCGCCGTCTAGAAGCAGTGCTCGCATTCTGAAGGCGAGAGGACCGGTTGCTCTAGGCTCGCGCTTCTCCGCCGCGCGAGCGGGCACCATGTGTCGCCCGCTCGTCACTCTGACAAAATGTTCAACGAAGCGGCATGATAGCAGACGTCACCACGGGTATCATATTCACAATCTGCTGGAGGATCACAAGCGGGGTACGCTTTGTGTAGGTCCTCGCCGTTTCACTTGATGTGACCGTATGGCCGAGCAGGTCAGCCCGACGTTCCTCGGATACACCTGCAACGGCAAGCTCGGTCGCTACGAAGTGGCGGATGGAGTGCATGTCTTTGCCTTCAGGCACGAGGCCTGCTCTCTCGAACCCTCGCCACCACTTTTTGTAGAAGATGTCGCCGAATTTGCCGGGCTGCGCTCCCAGCTCCGGAAAAAGGGCGGCCGCTCCCGCGCTACGCAGGTGGTCGACATAGCTCAGGAATCCCAGTCGGAGGGCCTCGTCGGCCAGCGGCACGTCGCGCACCGACGACTCGGTTTTTACGCGCCCGGCCTCGGTTCTCCGGACACGCAGCACCCAAATGCCGTCGATCAGCTCTATGTCCGAGACCATCGCCTTTGCGACCTCCTCGCGTCGGCAGCCAGTGTAAACCAGAAGAAGTGGTATCCAGTAAGCGCTGTCGTGCCAGATGCGACGGCGCTCGATCTGCGGCTGCTCGAGCGGCGCGACATCGTACCGTGCACCGACGGCGACGAGGCCAAGCTGCTTCAGCGGCAGGGCGACGCGCACGAGCTGGCGTTCTTGGAGAAGCTCCGGTCAGACGGACGGAGAATCGTAGAGATCCCGAAGGTAGGGTTGACGCTTGAGGCGTCGGTCACCCTGACGAACGAGGCGATAGCTGACGGTCCGGACTGTCCGTCGTCAGAACATTCGGCACAACTCGCGGCGTAGATTAGCGGAGTGCGGACCTCGTCAGGGGGTTGATGTTAGGCGGCGAATTTGCGGTGCTGCAAGCGCCGATGTTCGATGGTCTGTCGCTTGATCCTTTCGCGCAGTTTGATGATTGCCGGAGCCCTGCCGAAGTAGGCGTCGGCAGGCGTCACGTTGGCCAGGCTCTCGTGGTATCGCTGGTGATTGTAGTGCTCGACGAAGGCCTCGATGTGGGCTTCGAGGTCGCCGGGCAGGAAGTAGTTTTCCAGCAAGATGCGGTTTTTCAGGGTCTGGTGCCAGCGCTCGATCTTGCCCTGGGTTTGGGGATGACACGGGGCGCCGCGGACATGGCTCATTTTCCGGGCCTCGATGTATTCCGCCAGCTCACCCGCGATGTAGCTGGGGCCATTATCGCTGAGTAGCCGGGGTTTGTGCAGCACCGTGGCGCTGTCGCAACCAGAAGCCGCCAGGGCGAGGTCCAGCGTGTCGGTGACGTCCTCGGCTCGCATGTTGGTGCACAGCTTCCAGGCGATGATGTAGCGCGAGAAGTCGTCGAGCACGGTCGACAGATAGCGAAACTGGAGGTTATCCGTGAAACACCGGGTAGCAGCGAAAGTACTTCTCGGTGAAATCGCTCATAATCATCGATGCCGGAGATCTGAATTCGCAGAAAATAATCCCCCTCTCCCGTCATGAGGTACCACTCTCGGATTTCAGGATGATCGTGCAGCGCCGCTTCAAACCGAGTAAGGCATTCCTTGGTCTGTTGCACCAAAACGACCTGGACCATAGCCGTCGTTCCCTCTTCGGGCATCGAGCCTCCCAAAAGGGCGGTATATCCGCGGATCGTCCCGTTCTGCTCGAGGATACGCACACGCCGGAGACAGGCAGATGGCGATAGCCCGACGACCTCTCCTAAAGCATGATTGGTGATCCGGGCATTCAACCGGAGTTGTGTAAGAATCTTCCTATCGAACTCGTCCAGACCAGCCATCACGTTTCCATCACTCCTTCACCGAATCCGCTATTAAATCACTAAAAACGCCAGGTTCGCGCACGGTTTGATCATTAATTCGTCGATTTGAACGATATGCTCTTCCAGAGAGGAGCGCAAATGGCTCGGAGGACATGTCCAAGCGCCGGCAGTCGATTGACGATCGACCTGGACGCTTTGCGCGAGAATTATGCGACGGTGTCGCACAGGATTGCGCCAGCGATGTGCGGTGCGGTCGTCAAGGCCAATGCTTATGGATTGGGTGCCTTGCCGGTTGTGGGCGCCCTGCGCCGTGCCGGCTGCACCCGGTTTTTCACCGCCCATTTGGCAGAAGCACTCGACCTTGCTCCCGCGCTTGATCCGACATGCCATGTCTTCATTCTCAATGGACTTGATCCGGATTGCGAACCGCTCTGCGCTGAGCATGGTTTCTTGCCGGTCCTAAATTCCCTTGCGCAGGTCGAGCGGTGGCGGGCGCTCGCTATCGCTCAGCGACGGCGCCTTCCAGCGGCTTTGCAGGTCGATAGCGGTATGTCACGGCTCGGACTTAGCCCCATTGAGGCCGCGACGCTGAGCGAAACTTCGGTGCGCGATGATGTCGATCTACGCCTGATAATGACCCATCTCGCCTGTGCCGACGAGCCGGACCGGAGCGAAAATAGAGGGCAGCTCGAGCGCTTTGAAGGAATTGCGCGCCGATTCCCGGGCGTCGCGGCCTCCATTGCCAATAGCGGCGGCGTATTCCTGACGCGCGATTTTCACATGGACATCGTTCGATGCGGAATTGCGCTCTTCGGAATAGCCACCTCTTCGTCACAGTCATGTGTGCTCCGATCGGTCGTCCGGCTCGATGCCCGCGTCGTTCAGATCCGTTTGATCGATGCCGGCAGCGGCATTGGTTACGGTCTGGATCATGTCGCTCGACGGCCGATGCGGATCGCTACCATCGGCATCGGCTATGCCGATGGCGTGCCTCGCAGATTCTCGGAGCGGGGTGGCGCATGGTATCAAAATCACTGGCTTCCCATCGTGGGGCGGATCTCGATGGACAGCTTGACGCTCGATGCCTCAAATCTGCCCGACGACCTCCTGCATGACGGGGCGTTTGTCGAATTTATCGGGTCAGCCCAGCCGATCGAAGTCATCGCCGAGTCTGCGGATACCATTCCCTATGAAATTCTCACCGGCTTCGGCCGGCGGCATGAACGCCTCTATCTCGAGAACAATCACATGGAACGTTATGGCGCGGGAGCATGGTCATGAAGGTCGCCGTCCTGGGCTCGGGGGTCATCGGCGTCACCTCCGCCTACTATCTGCATCGAGCGGGGCATGAGGTCGTCGTCATCGATCGACAACCCGGCCCCGCTCTGGAGACGAGTTTCGCCAACGCCGGCGAGGTGTCGCCTGGCTATGCATCACCGTGGGCGGCCCCGGGCATCCCTTTGAAGGCGATGCGCTGGCTGCTGATGCGCCATGCGCCGCTCGTCCTGCGTCCACGCTTCGACCCGGCAATGGCGCGCTGGCTCTTTGCCATGCTGCGCAACTGTAACGCCCGCAGCTACGCCGTGAACAAGGCGCGCATGGTACGGCTTGCTGAATTCAGTCGGGATCAGCTCGCCGACCTGCGAACAGCACTCGCTCTTTCTTACGACCACCGCACTCAAGGCACCCTGCAGCTATTCCGATCTCAGCATCAGGTAGAGGCCAGCTCGAAGGACGTGGAGGTTCTCAAACGCTATGGCATCCCTTATCAATGCCTGGACAGTGATGGTTGCGTTGATTTCGAGCCCGGTCTTAGCGCATCGCGCGACCGCTTCGTCGGCGGACTACGGTTGCCAAGCGATGAAACCGGCGACTGCCATCTTTTCACGACCAGACTAGCCGAACTCCTCGCGCGTCAAGGGGTCGAGTTCCGCTACAATACAACGATACACAAACTGCATGTCGAGCGCGGGCGCATTGCTCAAGTGGTGTCGGATCAAGGTCCTATCACCGCCGATCGCTATGTCGTCGCACTGGCGGCCTACGCTCCAGCCCTGCTTCGGCCTCTTGGCATTCGTCTCCCCATCTATCCGGTCAAGGGCTATTCGATCACGGCGGCCATCGCCGACAGCTTTCGCGCGCCTGTGTCCACGCTCCTCGACGAAACCTATAAGGTTGCGATCACCCGGTTGGGCGATCGCATCCGGGTGGGCGGAATGGCCGAAATCTCCGGCTTCTCGCATGACCTGCCCGAGCGCCGTCGCACTACGTTGGTCCATTGTCTGTCCGACCTGTTTCCGGGAGCCGCGCGGCTTGACGATCTATCCTTTTGGTCAGGCTTGCGTCCCATGACACCAGACGGTCCGCCGATCATCGGACCGACCCAGTTCCCCAATCTCTTTCTCAACGTGGGTCACGGTACGCTTGGATGGACCATGGCCTGTGGTTCGGGCCATTTGATCGGCAGCCTCATAGGCGGTGAAGCGCCAGCCATCGAAGCCCGTGATCTTGCCCTGTCCCGGTATCACCAGTCCTGAACGACAAGGAGTTTATCATGACCATCAGCTATTTGAGCACCAACCCACGCATGAGCCAGGCCACCATCCATGCCGGCGTCGTGTATCTTTCGGGCCAGATCGGCGCACCTGGCAAGGATATCGCGGCACAAACCCGAGCGGTTCTGACAGCGATCGACAGCCTGCTGGAGGAGGCCGGCTCGGACCGCGGTCATTTGCTCCAGGCAACGATCTGGCTCGCGGACATGACAGACTTTTCGAGCATGAACGAGATTTGGGAGGAGTGGCTGAAGGACGTCACGGCACCCACCCGCGCGACGGGTGAGGTTAAACTGGCCGGGCCTGAATATAAAATTGAAATCATCGTAACTGCCGTTCAGCGATAACCTCCGGACGTTTCAGGAGATGCGCGGTGTGCGGCGTCTCCCGATGTTCTTTTGTACCCATCCGGCGGGTCCCGCCTTGTCGATGAGGTGAGCGACCGGTCTTAAGCGTGCTCTTAAGAGTGCACTTAGGAGCGGTCGATGGGGCAGATCACGGTGTTTTCCGGGCCGGAGCGGCGTCGACGCTGGAGCGACGAGGAGCGGCTGCCGTGGAACTGGCGGTCCGGCGCCGAGCCAGCGCTGGCTGCGTAGCGCTCTAGGGTAACGTCCGGAAGTCGGCACGGGCCTTACTTCGTGTGCCGACCTATTGCGGAAGTTCAACATCAACCGCGAGCAATCGGCCTTCATGTTCTCCATTGTATGGCTTTGATCTGCCCCCACCGAGTGGCCCGATTGGTTTGTTAGTGGATTAAGCCCATCGCCGCCATATCCGGACGGAGGTGGAGCGAAGCGGAACCGGAGGCCGGATATGGCGGTGTCGCCGTTTCCGGTGCCGGCGGTCGGTAGCCCAGGCTGCTGTGAGGGCGAACGGTGTTGTAATGCCGCCGCCATGCCTCGATCAGCACCTTGGCCTCAGCGAGGCTGTAGAAGATCTCGCCGTTGAGCAGTTCGTCGCGAAGCGACCCATTGAAGCTTTCGTTATAGCCATTCTCCCATGGTGATCCCGGGGTGATATAGAGCGTCTTCACGCCGATCTGCCCCAACCATTTCTGGACGGCGGTCGCGATAAACTCGCTACCATTATCGGATCGTATATGCGCTGGTGGCCCACGCGAGATGAACAGGTCAGCCAGCGCCGCCAGCACATCCTCGTGTTTGAGCTGCCGGGCAACGATGAGTGCCAGGCATTCCCTGCTGGCCTCGTCGATGATCGTCAGAATCCGGAACTTGCGGCCATCGTGCGTGCGCCCTTCGACGAAGTCGTAGGCCCACACATGCCCGGGATACTCAGGCCGCAAGCGGATACATGATCCGTCGTTGAGCCACAGGCGTCCCCGTTTGGGCTGACGCAGCGGGACCTTCAGTCCTTCGCGTCGCCATATCCGCTCGACCCGTTTGTGGTTCACCGTCCACCCCGCATGGCATAGCAACGCCGTCACTCGGCGGTAGCCATAGCGGCCATATTGCTTCGCCAGCGCGACGATGTCCTCCGTGAGCGCCTGTTCGTCATCTGCCCCACGCGGCACCTTGCGCTGTGTCGATCGATGCTGCCCCAGCACCCGGCATATCCGTCGCTCGGACACCCGGATCGGCAAATCTCGTCCCAACTGATCGATGCAGCGCCGCCGCCGCGCGGGGCTCAGAAGTTTCCCTTGGCAGCTTCCTGCAAGATCAGCTTGTCCAACGTCAGATCCGAAATCGCCCGGCGTAGCCGCTGGTTCTCTTTCTCCAGATCCTTCATCCGCCTCGCCTGGTCGGTCTTCAGGCCACCATATTCCTTGCGCCAGCGATAGTATGTCTGCTCGCTGACTGCGATCCGGCGGCACGCCTCTGCTGTCGAGGCTCCCTGCGCCAGAACAATCTCAACTTCACGCAGCTTGCCGATAATTTCTTCCGGCTTGTGCTTCTTGCTCGGCATTCATCGTCCCTTTCGTGGTCCAAACTATCATAGTCTCTGGGCCACTCAGCGGGGGGCAGATCAATCGACCAGGAGCGCAACCAGCGTGGCGCGCCGCCGGGAGGGAATATATCGCTCGATCATATAGGCAGGCGAAGCGCGGCCTTCCCTGACATATTGCCGAAATCGGTCCGCATGGATGCGGCCAGCCACGTCCGGGGAGATGCCGATCTTCCGCACTTGCCGCAGGCGGTCGAGAATCTGGCGGATGTGATCGGGCTTGGCCGCGATGGGGATTGTCTTGAGCGAAGCGAGCTGGCTCGTGCCGCCGGCGTCGTCAAAGAGCTGGTCGAGGGCGCGGACCTGTTCGGTGCTGAGATCGGCGATCAAGGCATAGGCAGCCTGCTTGCGGGCACGCGCGCGCCCCGCGCTGCTGGCACGTTCGATAGTGGAGATTGACGGCAGCAGAATCCGGGCCTCGCGAAGGGCGGTGACAACTCCGGTCGCTATCGTCATCCCCTTGTCAGTCGCCCATGCCATTTTCCTGGCCGCTTCTATCATGAAGGGGATATCGGCGCGGGTCGGCCCCCGCAGTCCCAGGCGCGCGGCCAACTCTCGGGCATGGTCCGTCATCGTCTGATCCCGCGCCGCATAGTTGGCCAGGTCGGTTACGTGGAGACCAAGCTGTTCCGCGACGAAGGCGGCGAGATCATGGGGTATCGCTCCCCTGTCTTGTATCAACTGCGCCAGTGTGATGCCCGGGTGCCGTAAGAGCGCGAGTTGCAGCGCGACGCCCAACTGGTTCCGTCGCTCCCGTCGTGCGCCGATGATCTCGATGTCCGAAGGCTCGAAGCTATAGAGTCGGGCCAGATGGTCGCGCTCGGTCGGGATGGCGAGGATCTGATCGTGTTCGCTCTCGGTCAGGAGTTGATGCTTGCGCTTCGTCATGCCGATTCCCGTCCACAAAAGGTCATCTGGGCCTATGGACAGCCATGAGTAAAGAGACATAGTATGTGGACGGATATGGATGTGGCGAAGCGGTCGCCTTTCAGAGCGTCCACAGAACGACCCTTTACGGGAACGCCGATCAGGCTCTGGTTAGCTCAGTTTTGCGCGTGATAGTCCAATGCTCCAGTCGTTTGTAGACGATCACCTTGTCGCCGATCAGATCTCCATGCCGGCGACAGAAGAGGTCGAGCTGATCGCGATCGCCGACCAGTTCGACACAGATCGTCAGATGCGGATCGGCAATTTCCGAGCCGTTCTCCCGGATCGGTTCGTGATTGCTGAAGCCGTAATGGGTATTTTGCGCGACGGCGTTGATGATGCCGTCCGCCTTCGCGGTGCGAATCAGCTCGCGATAGAGCGGCTTTGCCCCCCAGAAGCGACGCGGGCCGATCTTGTCGGACGGTTTCAGATAGATGCGCAGCATCCCGACTTCGCGGTGATGGACGGTGAAACGATTGGGCATGACGGGCTTTCGACAGGAAACAGGATCAGGCGCGCGTGCGCCGGCGAGAAGCGCGGTGCGTGCGGGCATCGCGCAGGGTCGCGTCGGGTGTGAGGTGTGCGGCAGGTACCTTTGGCACAGCGACGCGCTGCGACAGGTAGATGCCGTTGTGGCCTGAGCAGAGGTAGGCGACGAAGCACGCGACTGCGATCGGCACCGTATAGGCCGCGCCGAACAACTCGATCCCCATGAACGTGCAAGCCAGCGGTGTGTTGGCCGCGCCCGCGAACAGCGCGACGAAGCCGATCGCTGCGAATAGCCCCGACGGTACTCCGAACATCGGCGCGAGCGCATTGCCGAGCGCCGCGCCGATAAAGAACAGCGGCGTGACCTCGCCCCCCTTGAAGCCCGCGCTCAGGGTCACGACGGTAAAGAGCAGCTTCAGCGCCCAGCTCCACGAGTGCGTATCGGGACCAAAGAAGCTGGCGATGGTCAGGCTGTCCGGTGTCGCGGCGAGCGTACCCAGGCCAAGATAGTCGCGGGTTCCGAGCAGCCAGACCAGCGCAATCACGGCCAGCCCGCCGATAACGGGTCGTAGTGGGCCATAGGGGATCACGCGCTTCAACCATCCGCCCAGCGCGTGATTGGCCTCGGCAAAGGTCAGCCCGGTCAGACCGAAGGCAATGCCGGCGACACCGGCCTTGGCGACGAGCAGCGCGTCGACCGGCACCAGCGCATCGACATGGTAGACGCCGTGATGAATGCCCCAGGCAAGACAGGTCCAGTCACCGACCAGCGCCGCGACCAGGCATGGCACCAGCGCGCGATACTCGACCCGACCGATCGCCAGCACCTCCAGTGCAAAGACCGCGCCCGCAATCGGCGTCCCGAAGACCGCGCCGAACCCAGCCGCGATCCCGGTCATAAGGAGGGTGCGTGTCGCTTCCGCATCCAATCTGAGCGCGCGTCCAAACCCGCTGGCAAGACTGCCGCCCAACTGCACGGCGGTGCCTTCACGTCCCGCCGATCCCCCGAACAGATGTGTCACGACCGTGCCGAAGAAGATGAGCGGAGCCATGCGCAGCGGCACGCCGCCCCCCGGTTCGTGGATTTGCTCGACGATGAGGTTGTTGCCGCCTTCGACCGAGCGCCCTGTCAGATGGTAGAGCAGTCCGACCACGAACCCGCCGATCGGCAGCAGGTAGAGCAGCCAGGGAAAGGCGAAGCGAAGCCGGGTTACGGCGTCGAGGCTCCGCAGGAAGGCCGCGCAGAGCGTTCCCACCGCTGCGGCCATCGGGACCAGGATCAAAGCCCACCGCAGTACCGACGTGGCATGGGTGCGGCGATCGCGAATGAACGCTGCCATGTTGAACTGGTCATAGAGATTGCGAAATGTCGCGCGCACGATTCCTCCTTGCTGCCTTGCGGCGCCTGGTAGGAATCATCGGCCCTTGCGAGGGCGGTTCGACCGAATGGCCCGGCGGAAATCCATCGCCGTGCCTGCGCATATGCTGTCCGACCGCGACCCGGTCAACCAACCGCAGAAGCATGAGACTATCGTTTTGGTGAGGACCGATAAAATGGCTTTGGCCACGGAATAAACCCCGACGAGCATCGTCTACGCTTTCGAGACCGATGCGCTGGAGGCTTATGCGTAGACGAGATTGGATGCTGGGTCTGACGGCTTCGGCCCTACTTACCGGCGCAGTCGCGGCCGCCCCCGCCGATGGCTACGCTACCATGATGTCTGTCGCGATGGACCGGATGATGGCGGGCATGATGGTCAAGCCGTCCGGTGACGTCGACCGCGACTTCGTGGCGATGATGCTTCCGCATCATCAGGGTGCCATCGATATGGCGGTGGCGGAGCTGCGCTACGGCCATAACGAGCAGCTCAAGCGCATCGCGCAGGAAATCATCATCGATCAGCAGCAGGAGATCGCCGCCATGAAGCTGGCGATCGGCCAGCCGCTACCGCCTTCGACGCCAGCCCCGACGCAGGGCGGCGACCACCATAGCCCTATGGAGCACTGACATGATCCGGACCATCCTGCGCTCGGCCGCCTTGCTGATGAGCGCCGCACCGGGCCTCGCCATGGCCCAGCAGGCGCCGTGGAACGCTAAGGACATGCCCGTCAGCCACCGCGACCGCGTCTATGCGTCTGAACAATTCTCCAACACGGTGTCGGTGACCGACCCGGCCGACAACCGGCTGCTCGGCGTCATCAAACTCGGCGATCCCCAGCCGATGAACTTCTCCCCGCTCTACAAGGGACAGGTGCTGGTTCACGGCCTGGGCTTCTCGCCGGACGGGAAGACCTTGGCGGTCGTGTCGATCGGATCGAACGCCGTGTCGTGGATCGACACCGCCACCAACACCGTCAAGCACACGACCTATGTCGGGCGCAGTCCGCACGAGGCGTTCTTCACGCCGGACGGCAAGGAGGTGTGGGTCACGGTCCGCGGCGAGGATTATATCGCCGTGCTCGACCCCACGACGTACAAGGAGACGGGGCGCATCAAGACGCCCGGTGGTCCGGGCATGACGATCTTCTCTCCCGATGGCCGGTACGGCTATGTCTGCTCTTCGTTCAATCCGGTATTGGCTGTGTTCAATGTCGCGACCCACGCGCAGGTCGGACAGGTGGCGCAGCCAAGCCCCTTCTGCCCCAACATCGCCGCGACGCCGGACGGCAAGCAAGTGTGGTTTACGCTGAAGGACATCGGCAAGACGGTCGCATTCGATGCTCGGCCACCCTTCGCGATCCTGAAGGTGCTGGATACCGGGCCTATCACGAACCATGTCAATTTCGCCCGCACGGCCAAGGGGCAGTTCGCGTATGTGACGGTCGGCGGAGAGAATGTGGTCAAGGTGTTCCGCACGTCCGACTTCACGCCGGTGGCAACAATTCCGGTCGGCAAGATGCCGCACGGTGTTTGGCCATCGGGCGACGGCCGGCGCGTTTATGTCGGGCTAGAGAATTCCGATGAGCTGGCCGCGATCGACACTGCCGGCAACACGGTCGTCGCTACCGTGCCGGTCGGACAGGCACCGCAGGCGATCGCCTATGTGTCGAACGCAGTTCCGACAGGCCCCGGCACCGACAATCTCCAGCCGCTCGGCACAGCGGGCAAGGCGCTGCATCTGACCATGGGGCCGATTGGCGGCAAAGGTACGGCAAGCAGCATCACCCTCTTCGACCAGGGCATCATTCAGGTCGTGCAGAGTGCCGTTACCGGTTTGCAGCCCAAGAAGCCTTACATGCTCGTACTGACCGCCAATGCGGACGGCAGCGGCGCTGTAGAGCCGCTTGCGAACTTCATGAGCAACCCGGCAGGTGCGGCGATCGTCAACGCATCGGGTCCGATCCGCCAGATCGTTCAGGGCAGCACCGCGACACCCCGGCGCTTTCTGGCGGTTGCGGAGGTGGTGAACGGCGCGCCGGGGCGCATCGTGCAGGTGCAGCGCGACTGAGATGGACCCGCTTGCCGCCGCGATCGAACCGCTGATCCCCGGGCTGCGCCGCTATGCCCGGTCGTGGTTGCGCGACCGGGTGATGGCGGATGACGTGGTGCAGGATTGCCTGGAGCGCGCGGTCGGGCGCTGGCGACAGCGACGGGGTGCGGAGGTCCGCCCGTGGGTCTATGCGATCCTGCACAATTTGTTGGTCGATCATCAGCGGCAGCATAGCCGGCGAGGTACGGCGGTTCCGCTCCACCTCGTGGACGACGCCGCGCTCGGCCGCCCGGCCGATCAGGACACAGGCCTGCACCACCGCGACCTGCTGCGCGCGCTTGATGCGTTGCCTGAAGAACAGCGAACGGTGCTGCTCCTGGTCTCGGTCGAGGGCCTGCCCTATGCGGAGGTCGCTGCCGTAGTCGGCGTGCCGCTGGGCACGGTAATGTCGCGCATATCGCGGGGGCGCGACCGTCTGGCGACCCTCCTCCGGGAGGGTGAACGGCCGCGATTGAGGAGCGTGCAATGACCAGCCCGATCGGCGAGGACGATCTGGCCGCATGGATCGATGGCAGGCTGTCGCCCGAGCGGCAGCGCCTGGTCGACGCCTATCTTGAAGGCCAGCCGGACGTGCATGCCCGTGTGCGAGAGCAGGCGGAGCAGGCGCGAGCCCTTGCATCCCTGTTCGCCCCCGTCGCGGATGAACCGATCCCGGCGACGATGCGCGTGGCAGCGATCAGGGGACGGCAACGGCAACCGCGTTGGCAGCTCGCCATCGCCGCGTCACTTCTGCTGGCGTTGGGGTTTGGCGGTGGCTGGTCGAGCGCGCGGTGGAGCGGCGAACCCCGCGCGGGCATCGCGGCGCTGGCCAACGAGGCGAGTGATAATTTCCGTGTCTATGCCGCCGACCGGATACGACCGGCGGAGATCGGCCCCGACCAGCGCGCCATGCTGATCCGATGGACCTCCGCTCGATTGGGTGAGCGCGTCACGATCCCGGACCTCAGCACGGCCGGCTATCGCTATGGCGGGGGGCGACTGGTCGCGACGCCCCACGGCCCTGCGGCACTGCTCCTCTACGACGGACCGCAAGCGTCGAAACTTGCGGTGCTGACGAGGCCCATGCAGATCGACAAGACCGCGAGCATGACCAGCACGTCCAGCGGGACCATGGGCCGGGTCACATGGGCGGTCGACGGGATCGGCTATAGTGTGGTGGGCGAGCGACCCGCGGCCGAACTGCATCCGATCGCCGATGAAGTCCGGCGTCAGGCAGATGCCGCGCTTGTGTCCTGATAGCGCCTTGCCGCCTCCCGGCGCCGACGGGCACCGGGCGGTCCAGCGCGATCACGGCTTGCGCTCGACATCCTTCCTGTCGGTCTCGGCCGGCGTCAGACGGGCTCGCTCGCGGATGCGGCGTTCCAGCGGCGCGCCGACGAACAGGACGAGCATTGCAAGGCTCACCCCGCCGATGATGAGCGGCCACACCGCCAACCCTGCTGCCGAGCCGATCGTGGCTGTCACCCAGATGCACGCGGCGGTCGCCAATCCATGCACTTCCTGACCCTGGCCGACCCGCAGCACCGCACCGGCACCGATGAAGCCGACGCCGGACAGAATGCCCTGCATCGCCCGTCCTGCGGCATCGGCGTTCACGTTCGGCAAGCCACTATGCACGATCGCCTGAACGGCGATGCAACTCGCCAGACCGACCAGACCCAGCGTCCGCAGGCCCATGATCTGCCGGTTCTCACGCGAGCGTTCCCAGCCGAGCACCATCCCGGCCGCGGTCGCCACCACCAGCCGGCCAATCGCATCGATCCAGAAAGCGACGTCCGGTGCCGCTGATGCTTCGATCATTCGACCAGCACGTGAACGTGATGCCAGGCGGTGCACAGATAGCCGGCGAAATTCCACATCGTATCCGGCCGCTCGGGCTGTCCCTGCCCGGTCTCGTCGAAGGCACGGGCGACAAGGTGCTGGCGTCCCTTGGCAAGTGTGGCGTCAAGGATCCAGCGCCGCCAGCCCCAGCGCGTCTCCGGATCATCGGCGAAGGTCGCCTGTTGCCAGTCGCGACCGCCGTTCACCGACACTTCGATCCGAGAAATACGGCGGTCATAGGCAATGGCATATCCCTCAATCCGCACCTCTCCGGCGGCCAAACTCTCGCCCGCACCGGGCGAGCAGATCGCGGCGTTGAGCGGCATGGCATTGATCGTCAGACCCTGGCTCCAGTCGACGGTGTCGCTCGTCACAGCGGCGGGGAAGAGCTTGTAGTCGTGCGCCTGGATCGGTGCCTCGGAGGGCGTTTCACGCACCTCGATCCGTGTCAGCCATTTGGCGCTGCGGACCCCGGCATAGCCAGGCACCACCATGCGGAGCGGGGCGCCATGTTCGGGCGTCAGCGGCTCGCCATTCATCGCCCAGGCGAGGAGTACGTCGGGCTCCCGCGCCTTGCTCATGGCGATCGATACCCCGAACAAGGCTTCTTCACCCTCCACGTCCACCTCGTCCGCGCCGGTGAACGCCACGAACAGCTCGGACGCATCCGGCGCGCCGACCGCATCGAGCACATCGGCCAAGCGTACGCCGGTCCACTCCGCATTGCCGATCGCGCCTACGTCCCACGGATCGCCGGAGGTGTTGGCGACCTGCTGGAGATCGGTACGCCGGTTGCCGGCGCACTGGAGAACCGCCGTTACCGTGCGCGTGGCAAACGTGCTCTTCAGTTCCTGCACCGAGAAGAAGCGGCTCGCCATGCCCCTCCCGCTCACCTCGATCCGATGATTGGCGGGCAGATCCGGCACCGGCCCGTGGCTGCGCACGTAGAACAGCGCCTGCGGCGTCAGAAACCGCTCGATCAACGCACCGGGCGTCGGCTCGGCATTGTAGGGATCAGAACTGCGCTCGATCATATCGGTCATGGACGATCAAACGTCGCGGGCACGCGTAACGCTTCAAGTCTTCGAGACCATCGCAGACGAAAGGCTGCCGACCATTCCGATATCCAGATTGGAATGACCATATCAAACGGTTGGTCGTATCGATCTAAGTACGCGATATATGCTGCATGACTTTGGAGCAGCTCAGAATATTCGTCGGTGTCGCGGAGCGCGAACACGTCACCAAGGCAGCGGAGGCGCTGAACGTCACGCAGTCTGCTGCCTCCGGGGCGGTTGCGGCCCTCGAAGCGCGCTACGGCGTTCCGCTGTTCCACCGCGTCGGGCGTGGCATCCAGCTTACCGAGGCAGGCCGCGGCTTTCTGGAGGAAGCGCGCGCGGTGCTGGGGCGGGCAGCGCATGCCGAGACGATGCTCGCGGACTATGCCGGGCTCGCGCGTGGTTCGTTGCGGATCGTCGCCAGCCAGACGATCGCGAGCTATTGGTTGCCGGCAAAGCTCGCCGCCTTCCACGAACGCCACCCACAGATCGCGGTCGAGCTGGCGATCGACAACACCGAAGGCGCGGCAGCGCAGGTGTTGAGCGGCGCGGCGGAACTCGGCTTTGTCGAGGGCGAGGTGGACGAACCGGCGCTTGCCCACTGGAATGTCGGGCATGACCCAATGGTGCTGGTCGGCCGCGAGGAAGCCGAACGCATCGACGAGGCCTGGCTGCGCACTACACGCTGGATCGTCCGTGAGCAGGGATCGGGTACGCGCTCGACTTTCGAGGACGTGCTGCGAACGCGCGGGTTTGATCCGGCCCAGCTGACGATAGCGATGACGCTGCCGTCCAACGAGGCGGTGCGCACCGCCGTTGAGGCCGGTGCCGGCGTTGCCGTCTTGTCGCGATTGGTCGTCGCGCGCGCGCTCAAGGCTGGCGATCTCGTCGAGCTGCCGCTCGGGCTGCCCGACCGCGCCTTTCACGCGCTGCGCCACAAGGAACGCTATCGCACCCGCGCGGCCGACGCGCTGACGGATCTCATCAAGGAGCAGGTCGCATGACTGCCGACACGCACTCCGTTCTCAGCGGCCTCAAGCCGCTCAGCCGGCTCGATCACCCCCGCGAGATGATCCGCCAGTTCACGCCCAACTGGTTCGCCGCGACGATGGGCACGGGCATCCTTGCCCTCGCGCTGCCGCAGGTGCCCGGCATCGGGCCTTCGCTTAAACCTGTCGGCGAGGTGTTGTGGTTCTTCAATATCGCGCTCTTCGCGCTGTTCGCCGGCCTCTATGGCGCGCGCTGGGTGATGTTCGGGCACGAGGCGCGGCGCATCTTCGGGCACAACACCGTGTCGATGTTCATCGGGACCATTCCGATGGGGCTGGCGACGATCATCAACGGCTGTCTCGCCTTCGGCATCGCGCGGTTCGGAAATGGCATCGTGCCGGTCGCGCATATCCTGTGGTGGATCGACGTCGCCATGTCGCTCGCCTGCGGCGTGCTGATCCCCTACCTGATGTTTACCCGCCACGAGCACAGCCTGGACGGCATGACCGCCGTATGGCTGCTGCCGGTCGTCGCTGCCGAAGTGGCGGGCGCCAGCGGCGGGCTGCTCGCGCCGCATCTAACCGATCCTCATGCGCAGCTAGTCACGCTTGCGACCTCCTATGTGCTGTGGGCCTATTCGGTGCCGGTCGCGTTCGGCATCCTCGCCATCCTCATCCTGCGCATGGCGCTCCACAGGCTGCCGCATGAGAGCATGGCGGCGTCCTCCTGGCTGGCGCTGGGACCGATCGGCACGGGTGCTCTGGGCATGCTGGTGCTCGGGGCGGACGCGCCGGCGATCCTCGCGGCGCACGGGCTGGCCGGTGTCGGTACCGTCGCGGAAGGGATCGGCGTTGTGGCCGGACTCTGCCTGTGGGGCTTCGGCCTGTGGTGGCTGGCGCTCGCGACGCTCATCACCATCCGCTACTGGCGCGCCGGCGTCCCGTTCAACCTGGGCTGGTGGGGCTATACCTTTCCGCTCGGCGTCTACACCGTCGCCACCTTCCGCCTAGGCACGACGCTGAACCTCGGTTTCTTCGGTTTCGTCGGCACGGTGCTGACAGTCCCGCTTGCGGCGATGTGGCTGCTCGTCGGCGCCAAGACGCTGGCCGGCGCATGGCGCGGCAACCTGTTCGTCTCACCCTGCATCGCCACCCCGAACTGATCCGCCATGATGATCGGATCAGTCGGTCCGATCACTTGCGAAACGCCCCTTCGATCCGCCAGCGTGGCTGGCCACAGGAGAGCCTTGTCATGGACAATTTCGACGCCGAACTGGCGAGTGAGACCAGCCGTCGCCGCTTTCTCAGGCATGCCGCGCTCGGTACCGCCGGCCTTGCCGCCGCGCCGGCACTGGCGCAGCAGCTCGTCGACCTGAAGCTGCCTGGCGGCAATGCCGAACGGCCGATGACCAGCGCCTTTCCCGGCAAGGGCAGCATGATCCTCCAGCGTGTCCATCCGCCCTTGCTGGAAACGCCGATGGACGTGTTCGACAAGTCGGTGTTCACGCCCAACGACCAGTTCTTCGTCCGCTGGCACTGGGCCGACATCCCGACCTCGATCGATGTCGAGACTTTCCGCCTCAACGTCTTCGGCCACGTCAACCGACCGCTGTCGATCAGCCTCGCCCAGCTGCTGCGCCTGCCGCGGGTCGAGATGGCGGCGGTCAACCAATGCTCGGGAAACAGCCGTGGGCTGTTCCAGCCACGTGTTGCCGGCGCGCAATGGGGCAACGGCGCGATGGGCAATGCCAAATGGCTCGGTGTGCGCCTGCGCGACGTGCTCGACCTCGCCGGGGTCAAGACAGGCGCGGTGCAGGTGCGCTTCGGTGCGCTCGATCAACCGGTCGTGGCGGGCGCCCCTGACTTTGAGAAGGCGCTCGACATCGACCATGCCCGCGACGGCGAAGTGATGATCGCCTTCGGCATGAACGGCGAGCAGCTGCCGCTCCTCAATGGCTTTCCCTGCCGGCTGATCGTGCCGGGCTGGTACTCGACCTATTGGGTCAAGATGCTGAACTCGATCGAGGTACTGCCCGGCCCCGACGACCAGTATTGGATGGCCAAGGCCTACAAGATCCCCGCGACGCCGGGCGCGAATGTCGCGCCCGGCGCCAGAGACTTCCCGACTGTCCCCATCAACCGCATGATCCCGCGCAGCTGGATGACCAGCCTGCCCGATGGCCAGACGATAGCCTATGAGGCATCGATCCCGGTCGGCGGCATCGCGATGGGCGGCGACTGCGGCGTCGCCAAGGTCGATGTATCGTCGGACGGAGGCCGCACCTGGTACAGGACGACGCTCGGAGCGGACGAGGGCAGGTACAGCTTCCGTCGGTGGGATGGTCGCGTGCCGCTGCGACGCGGTGCCAACCCGATCATGGTGCGCTGCTGGAACACCAACGGTGTCGCCCAGCCGATGAAGCCGATCTGGAACCCGGGCGGGTTCATGCGCGGCAATATCGAGACCACCACCATCATCGCGGCCTGAGGAGCGAGTAGCATGAAGACCCCGTCTCCCGGCATCATGGCCGCTGGCCTGATCGGCCTGACCGGCATTATCCTCGTCTCGATCGGGGCGCCGAGCAGCCGCAAGGCGCCTGCCCCGATCTCCGAGACATCCGAGCCGGCACCGCCCACCAGCGTCTCAGCCCGCGGCTTTTCGCTCGCCTCGACCAGCGTCGACCTGCCGGTCGATGACGCTACCTACCCCGATGGTCCGCACGCCGACGTCATCAACGCCAACTGCACTTCGTGCCACTCGGCCAGCATGGCGCTAACTCAGCCTGCGCTATCGGCGGACCAGTGGAAGGCGACCGTCACCAAGATGCGTGAGGTGTACAAGGCGCCGGTGGCCGAGAAGGACGTTGACGCGATCGTTGCTTATCTCACCGCTATGCCGAGCCAGAAAGCGGCACCCGCAACCGGCAAGGCACAGGATCCCGACCCCAAGGTGGCTCCTGATGTCTCAGGTGGAACCGGATAAGCAAACCTCTCGCATAATCTAAAAAGGCGATTTCGACAGACGATCGGCAGCCTTCAGTAGGACTTTTTCAACAGCCACGGTCGGTTCTGACACCAACTCGCCACCCCAGCTTTTCCAAGGGTTTGCAGGTGTCATAAACCCGTGCCACAATGACAGCATGGAAACCGTGCCAAATGGTCGCAGGCTGATCGGCTACGCCCGCGTGTCGCGCGGCGACTCGCAAGACCTCGACCCGCAGCTTCGCGCGCTGACCGATTCGGGATGCGATCCGATCTACCGCGAGGAGGCATCGGGCGGCCGGTCCGATCGGCCCGAGCTGGCGCGCGCGATCGGCGCGTTGCAGCCCGGCGACGTATTCGTGGTGTGGAAGCTGGACCGGCTATCGCGCTCGCTTCGCGACCTCCTGTTCACGCTGGAGAAGATCACCGAGGCAGGCGCGGGGTTCCGATCGCTGACCGAGGCCGTCGATACCACCACGGCGGCAGGGCGCTTGATGACGCAGACCCTGGGCGCGTTCGCCGAGTTCGAGCGCGCCATGATCCGCGAGCGGACCATGAACGGGCTGCATCATGCGCGCCAGGCGGGGCGGCACCTTGGACGTCGGCCGAGCCTCACCGGCCCCCAGCGTGCCGATATCATCGCCAAGGCCGAATCCGGCCAAGGCTCCCCCGCCCAGCTCGCCAACCTGTTCCGCGTGTCGCGATCGACCGTGCAGCGCGTATTGCGCGAACATCGGGCGCGATTGGCGGGAGTGTAGCCCCCTGCCCTGCCCGGCTTGATGGAGGTCGTCGTTTCGACGTCCGCGTCTTTATCCTACCCACCCGACCCTTGGGCCGAGCAACGCTTATCTCTTGACCGCGTTGTGAGATACAACTACATTTGAGCCAATGCATCGAAAAGCCCTGCGCAACATTTCGTGGATCAAGGGCGCGCTCAAAGAGTTCGGCCGCTTTCCCGAGGACGCGCAGGACCAGGCGACCGACGCTCTCACGGTGATCGCCGAGGGCGACACGCCGGAAATCGCCAAGCCCATGACCGGGTTGGGTTCGGGCATATGGGAACTGGCGATCAAGGAACGGGGAGAAGCCTTCCGGGTGATCTACGCCCTCCAGCTCGACGACGACATTTGGGTGGTTCACGCCTTCCAGAAGAAGTCCAAGAGCGGGATCGCCACCCCGAAGCAGGAAATCGACTTGGTGCGCGAGCGCATCAAGCGTCTGAAGGAGGCGCTGCAATGACCGACGATGACGACTTCGAGCTGATCCGAGGCACTGGCAACGTCTATGCCGACCTTGGCATGAAGGAACCCGAACAGCGCCAGCTTCGCGCCATTCTGGCGGGCGAGATCAGCAAGACGCTGGCGACCGACAATCTGACGGTGCGGGCGGCCGAGAAGATCACCGGCGTCGCTGCCGCCGATTTTTCGCGCATCCGCCAGGCCAAGCTCAAGGGCTTTACCATCGACCGGTTGATGACGATTCTCGACCGGCTCAATCGCGACGTGCAGGTGTCGGTATCGGTATTGCCGCGTAAGGTGGACGGTCAGGCGGGGTTTCACCTTCATCCGGCCTGATCGGCACGCACCGAGAGAGATTGAAGATGGCTGACAACAAACACCGAGGGCCAACCCTCGACAGCTTCCTTGAGCAGGAAGGCTTTCTTGCCGACTCACAGACCAAGGCGATCGACGAGGACGCCGTTCGATCCGAAATGCCGAACGCCGAGACGCGCGCGGCGATGGAGTCGGCGCGCGTTACAATGAAGGCGCACCGCGTCGGCTTCACCGATCCGCAGGAACTCCTTGACGCCCTCGACGACGAAACTCGTTTAGGTCGCTGATAGCAGCAGGACATGGGGTGCCTGCCGCTGCGCGGCACCGCCGCTCAAGCGGTCTTGGCCCGCCGGGTTCCGATCGGCTGGCGGGGGCGAGGATCCGCGCAGCGGATCGCCGCCTTGACCTAGACGCATGGAACGTCCACACGTGAACGTGTTCACAAGTCCACACGTTCACGTGTTCAGGGGTTCACATGAAGGTCATCACCGTCATCAGTCAGAAGGGCGGCGCGGGTAAGACGACACTGGCAATCCACCTAGCCGCGGCCGGGGCGGGCGCGGGGCTTGCCGTGTTGATTCTCGATACCGACCCGCAGGCGACGGCAAGCCACTGGAGCGAGTGGCGCGGATCGTCGGACCTTGAGGTGGTCGATTGCGCCTCCCCTCCCCTTTTGCCCA
>Ga0209347_1002633_pt1 | contig 23003 bp, 20 predicted proteins | sample AutmiccommuBRH23_FD_187382 | JGI IMG/M metagenome (GOLD analysis project Ga0209347, IMG submission 187382) | Deep subsurface microbial communities from Mt. Terri, Switzerland - Autotrophic microbial communities BRH/23 (SPAdes) (version 2) | ecosystem: Environmental > Aquatic > Deep subsurface >...
GCGGGCCTTGCGCCGCCGCCCAATGCCCCGCGCGGGCGGCTCGCCTACAAGACCGGCACCAGCTATGGCCACCGCGACGCGCTGGCGGTGGGGTTCGACGGGCGGCATGTGGTCGGCGTCTGGATGGGCCGCGCCGATGGCACGCCGGTGCCGGGCGCCTTTGGCGGCGATCTGGCGGCGCCGGTGCTGTTCGAGGTCTTCGGGCGGCTGGCTCCGGCGCTGACCCCGCTGCCGCCGCCCCCGCCCGCCACGCTGATCCTGCCCAATGCCCGCCTGCCGCAACCGCTGCAACGCTTCCGCCCCCGCGGCGCGCTGTTCTCTGCGGTGACGCCCGGCGCGCCCGAGGTCGCCTTTCCGCCCGACGGCGCGGAACTGGCGCTGACCCGCGGCGCGCTTGTGGTGAAGGTTCGGGGGGGTGAGCCGCCCTTCACCTGGCTGGCCAACGGCGCGCCGGTCGTTCTGGCCGACCGGGCGCGCGAAAGCGCCGTGCCGCTGGACGGGCCGGGATTCGTGACGCTGTCGGTGATCGACGCGCAGGGCCGCTCCGCCGCGGTGACGGTGGCGCTGCGTTAGAGGCCGGCTTCGGCCTGCGGTGCGGCGCGCACCTTCCGCGCCCGCTCTGTCGCGGATTTCAGCTGCCCGCAGGCCGCCATGATATCCTCGCCGCGCGGGGTGCGGATCGGGCTGGCATAGCCGGCCTTGTAGACGATGTCCGAGAACGCCTCGATCCGCTCCCAGTCCGAGCGCTGATAGGGCGCGCCGGGCCATTCGTTGAACGGGATCAGGTTGATCTTGGCCGGGATGCCCTGGATCAGCTTCACCAGCCGCCGCGCATCGGCGTCGCTGTCATTCACGCCCTTCAGCATCACGTACTCAAACGTGATCCGCTCGCTGTTCGACAGGCGCGGATAGTCGCGCAGGGCGGCCAGCAGCGTCTCGATATTCCATTTCTTGTTGATCGGCACCAGCGTGTCGCGCACCGCATCGGTGGTGGCATGGAAGCTGACCGCCAGCAGGCAGCCGATCTCTTCCGCCGTGCGCGCAATCTCGGGCACCACGCCCGAGGTGGACAGTGTGATGCGGCGGCGCGAGATGGTCAGCCCCTCGCCATCCATCACGATCTTCATCGCGTCGCGGACGTTCTCGAAGTTGTAGAGGGGCTCGCCCATACCCATCAGCACCACGTTCGACACCAGCCGCGTTTCATCCTTGGGCGCGCCCGGCACTGGCCATTCGCCAAGGTCGTCGCGCGCCAGCATCACCTGGCCGACGATCTCGCCCGCGGTCAGGTTGCGGACCAGTTTCTGGGTGCCGGTATGGCAGAAGGAGCAGGTCAGCGTGCAGCCGACCTGGCTGGAAATGCACAGCGTCCCGCGGCTTTCCTCGGGGATATAGACCACCTCGACCTCATGCCCCCCGGCGATGCGCACCAGATATTTGCGGGTGCCATCGGCCGACACCTGCTTGGACACCAGTTCCGGGATCGCCACCTCGAAATGGGCGGCCAGCAGGGCGCGGTAGTCCTTGGCGAGGTTGGTCATCTTGGCGAAATCGCGCACGCCCCAGTGATAGATCCACTGCCAGACCTGGCCCACGCGCATCTTTGCCTGCCGCTCGGGTGTGCCTGCGGCGACCAGCGCGTCGCGCATCTGCTCGCGCGTGAGGCCTACAAGGTTGATCAGCCCGCCCTCGGGCAGCTTGCGCGGGATCGTCAGCACGTCCTGCGTGATCGGCGAAGCGGGGCGCAGGGCAGGGGCGTCGTTAGGGGCGTGATCGGTCATGGGGGCAGGGCTTCCGGGGGCGAGAGGATGGGCCTCAATATAGGATTCGCGGGCAAAACGGAACAGGGATGAGGAAAAAGGCACTGAGGGGCAAGATTCCTCTGTTTCGAAGGCTTGGCGCCCCGGCGCGATCAGGCGGCTTGCCAGTGGCAAGCCGCCCGCGACGGTTGCCAGTGGCAAGCCGCCCGCGACGGTTGCCCGAAGGCGTAAGCCGCAGGGCAAGGGGGGTGCCGCTTGGACTGACAGTGCCAAATTCTGAGGTGTCCGCCCCGGTGGGCACGTTATGTGCCCGCCAAGGGGGGGCGGGCACATCAGAATTTCGTCGACGGCCGAAATTCTGAAGAAGGCCAATGCACCGCATGAGACTCAAGTCAGCAAAAAGGCCCGGACATCGGTCCGGGCCCTCCAGATCCATTGCGCCGATCTCAGCTCGCGCAGCGCGCCGCAGCCTCGTCCATCGCTGCGGTGAAACCCAGCAGCGAGAAGGTGTCGCGTGTCTGCGTGCCCCGGCCCGAGCGGGCGGTCAGGATCGCCGAGGTTCCGGCCTTCAGCGAGGCCACGATTTTGGCGTCCTCCTCCTTCGACCCCGACCACGCCCATTCGCCATCGGTGAACAGGTTGTACTTGGTGCCGCCCACGTCCAGCTCGACCGTGGAGCCGCCCGCAAACGGGTAGCCGCCGGTGAACGAAACTTCACCGCCGCCGCCCGGGCGGTAGGTGATGAACAGCAAGATATCGCCGCGGCGCACCTGCGTCGGCTGCCCGTCGCGCGTGTTCACGGTTTCCTTGGGCGCCGAGACGCCCCAGCATTCCTTCGGGCTTTCTTCGACAAAGACGCTCCAGTCCGTCTTGGCCGCGACCCGGTTCGTCGATTCCTGTGCGCCCGCCAGTCCCGTCAGCGTCACCGCAAAAGCGGCCGCGAGGGCCACCGGACCGGCAATCCCGCGTAGAATGCGTGATGTCATGTTTTCCTCAGCCTCCAGCCGTCTCTGCCTGTTCCCCGCACCCCTCGACCCGGCTTTGCCGTCCGGGGGCCTTTTGCGCACCTTTTCCCTTGGCGGCGGGCATTTCAACTCGATATGTCGTCAATAACGCAATTCCGCCGATGTGCGAAAGCCCCAAGGGCGGAAAATCGCGCAGGTGTGAGCAGGAGGCAGGGAAATGGCAGCGGTTCCGATGATCGAGCTTTGGCGGGGCGGGATGCTGGAAAGCGTTCATGCCGGACATGCGGTGATCTGGGGGAAGGGCGGGATCATCGCCGCCTGGGGCGACCCGAGCGCGGTGATCTTCCCGCGCTCGTCCTGCAAGATGCTGCAGGCGCTGCCGCTGTTGGAAAGCGGCGCAGCCGATGCGGCCGGGCTGACCGAGGCGCAACTGGCGCTGTCCTGCGCCAGCCATCAGGGCGCGAAGATCCATACGGATATGGTCACGGCCTGGCTGGCGGATCTGGGGATGAGCGAAGCCGATCTGCGCTGCGGATCGCATATGCCGAACGATCCCGAGGCGAAGAAGGGGCTGATCTGCTCCGATACCGCGCCGTGCCAGATCCACAACAACTGTTCCGGCAAGCACTCGGGCTTCCTGACCTGGACGCGCCACGCCAAGGCCGGTCCCGAATATGTCGAGGTCGATCACCCGCTGCAAAAGGCCATCAAGCTGGCGTTTGAGGAGGTGACGGGCGAGGATTCTCCCGGTTACGGCATCGACGGCTGCTCGGCCCCCAACTTCGCCACCTCCGTTGCCGGCCTTGCCCGCGCCATGGCCTTCTTCGCCGCGGCGAACCCCGAAGGCGATGCCCGGAGCCGCGCCGCCGCTCGCCTGACCCGCGCGATGGCGGCCTACCCCGAGCTGGTGGCGGGCGAGGGCCGCGCCTGCACCGACCTGATGCGCGCCATGGGCGGCCGCGTCGCGGTGAAGACCGGGGCCGAGGCGGTGTTCGTGGCGATCCTGCCCGACCAGCAGACCGGCATTGCGCTGAAGATCGTCGATGGCGGCACCCGCGGGGCAGAGGCGGCGATCGTGGCGCTGCTGGTCAAGCTGGGGGCACTGCCCGCCGCGCATCCGGTGGTGGCGCAATACCTGACCGGCGCGCAGAAGAACTGGCGCGGGATCGTTACGGGAGAGATGCGGCTGGCGCCCGGCTTCGGCTGAGCGCTACAGCATCTGCCAGATCAGCCGCGCGGCCAGAGCCGAAGAGGTGATGACCAGCAGCGGCTTGATCACCCCCGCGCCGATCCGCATGGCCAGCCGCGCCCCAAGCCTTGCGCCAGCCACCTGTGCAAGGCCCATGGCGAGGCCAATGAACCACCAGGGCGCGCCCATGACGGCATAGGCCAAGAGGCCGCCGAGGTTGGAGGTAAGGTTCAGCAGCTTGGTATGCGCCGTCGCCTTCAGCACACCGTATCCCGCCAGCGTGACGAAGCCGATCATGTAGAACGCCCCCGCGCCGGGGCCGACCAGCCCGTCATAGGCGGCAATCAGCGGCACCACCGTGCCCGCGAACACCGCAGGCCGCATCCGCTGCGCGCGGTCCAGATCGTCGAGCCCGGGCTTGAAGGCGAAGAACAGCGCGATCCCCACCAAAATCACCGGCAGCGCCAGCCGCAGCCAGTCCGTCGGCACCAGCGCCACCATCAGCGCGCCGCCAACCCCGGCCGCAAAGGCGATGGCGGCCGAGCCGAGCTGCCGCCGCGGATCGACATGCCCCGCCGCGGCATAGGACACCGCCGCGGTTGCCGCGCCGAACACCGCCTGCACCTTGTTGGTAGAAATTGCCTGCATCGGCGAGGCCCCGGCCAGCAGCAGCGCCGGCAGGGTGATCAGCCCGCCGCCCCCCGCAATCGCATCGACGAAGCCGGCCGCAAAGGCGGCGGCGATCAGCATCAGGGCAAGGTCGAGGGTGACTTCAAACATGGCAGGGCTCCGGCAGGACGGCGCCTTCTGCGGCGGGGCGCGGGGGAAGTAAAGGTGTGGTGGGTGGGGACGGTCTGCGGGACAAAGCTGCCGCGTGTCATCCCGCCCGCCGCCGCTTGCCTTGGCGAAGGCCATCGCCTTCGCCACGCACTGCCATCTCATCCCGCCGGTCGGGCCCCCAAAGGGCCCGGCCAGCGCCCGCCCTCCCTGCCCGGCCACGGGCCGGGCGTTCTTCGCGGAAATCCTCCACTGGAGGATTTCTGATCGCTCATCACCCCTCTGCGGGCGCTACTCGCCCACCAGGTCGGGCGCTGGCCTCAATCGGTTTCGGGCTGCCGGTGGCTCTGGGTGCATTCGTCGCGCACGGGCGGGGCGAGGCAGTGCCTCGCCTGTTTCCGCCCGATCCGAGCGCTGCGAAATTCGCAACGGGCGCCGAATAAGGGCCCGCCGCTACCCCGCCGCGTCGCCCTTCACCGCCTCCATCCGCGCGCCGAACTCGCGGCGCAGGGCCTTGCGCATTTCGGCGGCGCGGTGGCGCTGGCGTTCGGTTTCCGTCTCGGGCAGATAGGCCGGCACCTCGGCGGGGCGGCTTTCGTCATCCACCGCAACCATGGTGAAGTAGCACGAATTGGTATGCCGCCGCGCGCCCGAGCGGATGTCTTCCGCCTCGACCCTTATCCCCACTTCCATCGAGGTGCGCCCGGCATGGTTGATCGCGGCGCGGAAGGTCACCAGCTCGCCCACATGGATCGGCTGCAAGAAGAACACCTGATCCACCGACAGCGTCACCGCATAGCGCTGCGAAAACCGCGAGGCGCAGGAGAACGCGACCCGATCCAGCAGGTTCAGCAGCGCCCCGCCATGCACCTTGCCGGAAAAGTTCGCCATGTCCGGCGTCATCAGCACCGTCATCTCCAGCTGGCGCCTGCTGGCCTCTTGCTCGCTCATGTCCGTCCCCCGGCTTTTCCGGGGATCACAGCACGAAGTCGGCGGCCGCGTAACCCTGGATATACAGCAGCGCCGTCAGATCGCCGTGGTTGATGCGGATATCGCACTCGGCCGCCACCGCGGGCTTGGCGTGCAGCGCGACCCCGGCCCCGGCCATGCCCAGCATCCCCAGATCGTTGGCGCCGTCGCCGACCGCCATGACCTCATCGTGCCGCAGCCCCAGCCGCGCCGAAATCTCGCGCAAGGCCGCCATCTTCGCCTCGCGCCCCAGGATCGGCTCGGCGACGCGGCCGGTCAGCAGGCCGCCCTCCACCAGCAGCGTGTTGGCGCGGTTCTCGTCGAACCCCAGATGCGCCGAGACGGCCGCGGTAAAGGCGGTAAACCCGCCCGACACCAGCGCCGCATAGCCGCCCGACGCCTTCATCGTGGCAATCAGCTCCCGCCCGCCCGGCGTATAGGTGATCCGCTCCGCCAGCACCTGCGCGATCACCGTCTCCGGCAGCCCGGCCAGCAGCCCGACGCGTTCCTTCAGCGCCGCCTCGAAATCCAGCTCGCCATTCATCGCGCGCGCGGTGATCCCCGCCACATGCGGGCCGACGCCGGCCATGTCGGCCAGCTCGTCGATGCATTCCTGCCCGATCATCGTGCTGTCCATATCGGCCAGCAGCATCCGCTTGCGCCGCCCCGCCGCGGGCTGCACCACCAGATCGATGCGCATCGCCTGCAAACCCTCCCACACCTCCCAGCGGTTGCCGGGCAATGCGGGCACGCCGAACTCTGCCGCGATGCCCGGCGCGAGCCAGCGGGCATCGCCGCCGCCCCAGGCATTGCGGACCGTCTCTACCGTCTCGCAGTGCAGATCGGCGCGGGCGGGGCTGGCCAGCAGGGTCACGACGGCATCGGTGGGGGCGTCGGCGGGGAACTCACTCATCAGGGCATCCTCGGGCGGCAGGTTTCCGATAGTGGAATGGCGGCGTCGCATTCCTGCGACGCGGTGCCGCTTACGGCAATTTTCCGTCTTGCGCCAGTGCAGGTGCGGGCGTATCCCCCGCAGCGGGACACCCTTCCCCAACGAAGGGCGATTATCTGTAAGGATACCATCATGGCACTGACCGCCCCGGCTGCGCGCCCGGCTAATCCGCGTTTCTCTTCGGGCCCCTGCGCGAAGATCCCCGGTTTCTCCCTCGACATGCTGGCCGATGCCCCCCTGGGCCGCTCGCACCGTGCCGCCATCGGCAAGGCCAAGCTCAAAGAGGCGATCGACCTTACCCGTGACATTCTGGGCGTGCCCGCGGAGTACCGCATCGGCATCGTCCCCGCCTCCGACACCGGGGCCGTCGAAATGGCGCTCTGGTCACTGCTCGGCGCCCGCCCGGTCGAGATGCTGGCTTGGGAGTCCTTCGGTGAAGGCTGGGTCACCGATGTGGTGAAGCAGCTCAAGCTCGACGCCACCGTGCGCAAGGCCCCCTACGGCGAGATCGTCGATCTGGCCGAGGTCGATTTCGACAAGGACGTGGTCTTCACCTGGAACGGCACCACCTCGGGTGTGCGCGTCCCCAACGGCGATGCGATCCCCGCTGCCCGCGCTGGCCTTACCATCTGCGACGCGACCTCTGCCGCCTTCGCGATGGACCTGCCCTGGGACAAGCTCGATGTCGTCACCTTCTCCTGGCAGAAGGTTCTGGGCGGCGAGGGCGGGCATGGCGTGCTGATCCTCAGCCCCCGCGCGGTCGAACGGCTGGAAAGCTACACCCCCGCCTGGCCGCTGCCGAAGATCTTCCGCCTCACCGCCAAGGGCAAGCTCAACGAAGGCATCTTTGTGGGTGAGACGATCAACACCCCGTCGATGCTCTGTGTCGAGGATTACCTCGTCGCGCTGAAATGGGCGCAGACGGTCGGCGGACTTCAGGGCCTGATCGCCCGCTCGCAGGCCAATGCCGGCGCGATTGCGGATTTCATCGCGGGCAAGGACTGGATCGCGAACCTCGCCGTCGATCCGGCCACCGCCTCGACCACCTCGGTCTGCCTGAAGTTCACCGATCCGCGGATCCTGGACGGCGCCGCCTTCGCCAAGGCCGTCGCCAAGCGGCTGGAGAAGGAGGGCGTCGCCCTCGATGCCGGCGCCTACCGCGATGCACCCGCGGGCCTGCGGATCTGGTGCGGCTCGACGGTGGAAACCGCCGATGTCGCCGCGCTGATGCCCTGGGTCGAATACGCCTTCGAGGCCGAGATCGAGGCGCAGGCGAAAGCTGCGTGATCTTTTGCCGCCGGGCCTGTCCCGGCGGCCTCCCGCAAAATCATGCGCATGACATATGCATGGTTTCCATATGCATTCCATATCCTCACAGGAGCCCATCATGGCCCCCCGCGTTCTCGTATCCGACGAACTCTCCGAAACCGCCGTGCAGATCTTCCGCGACCGCGGGGTCGAGGTGGATTACATGCCTAAGCTTGGCAAGGACAAGGACAAGCTGGCCGAGATCATCGGCCAGTATGACGGCCTTGCCATCCGCTCGGCCACCAAGGTGACCGACAAGCTGCTGGCCCTCGCGCCGAACCTCAAGGTCATCGGCCGCGCCGGCATCGGCGTTGATAACGTTGACATTCCTGCCGCCTCGAAGAACGGCGTAATCGTGATGAACACGCCCTTCGGCAACTCCATCACCACCGCCGAACATGCGATTGCGATGATGTTCGCGGTCGCCCGGCAACTGCCCGAGGCCTCGGTTTCCACCCATTCCGGCAAGTGGGAGAAGTCCCGTTTCATGGGGGTCGAGCTGTACAACAAGACCCTCGGCGTGATCGGCGCGGGCAATATCGGCGGCATCGTCTGCGACCGGGCGCTTGGCCTGCACATGAAGGTGCTGGCCTACGATCCCTTCCTGTCGGAAGAGCGCGCCAAGTCGATGGGCGTGACCAAGGTGGAGCTGGACGACCTGCTGGCAAAGGCCGATTTCATCACCCTGCATGTGCCGCTGACCGACAAGACCCGCAGCATCCTGAACGCCGAAGCCCTTGCAAAGACAAAGAAAGGCGTGCGGATCATCAACTGCGCCCGCGGCGGCCTGGTGGATGAGGCAGCCCTTGCCGAGGCCCTGAAGTCGGGGCAAGTCGCCGGCGCCGCCTTCGACGTGTTCGAAGTGGAACCTGCCACCGAAAGCCCGCTCTTCGGCCTGCCGAACGTGGTAGTGACCCCGCACCTCGGCGCCTCCACCACCGAGGCGCAGGAGAATGTGGCGCTGCAAGTCGCCGAGCAGATGTCGGACTACCTGCTGACAGGCGCCGTGCAGAACGCGCTCAACATGCCCTCCGTCACCGCCGAGGAAGCCGCGGTCATGGGGCCCTGGGTCAAGCTGGCTGGCCACCTTGGCGCCTTCGTCGGCCAGATGACGGATGAGCCGATCAAGGCGATCAACATCCTTTATGACGGCCATGTCGCCGACATGAACCTTGCCGCGCTGAACTGCGCCGCCATTGCCGGCATCATGCGCGCCACCAACCCGGCGGTGAACATGGTTTCGGCCCCGGTGATCGCCAAGGAACGCGGCATCCAGATCTCGACCACGCAGCAGGAAAAGTCCGGCGTGTTCGACGCTTACATCAAGCTGACGATGGTCACCGAAACCCGCGAACGCTCCATCGGCGGCACGGTGTTCAGCGATGGCAAGCCGCGCTTCATTCAGGTGAAGGGCATCAACATCGACGCCGAAGTTGGCCAGCACATGCTTTACACCACCAACAAGGACGTGCCCGGGATCATCGGCACGCTGGGTGGCACGCTTGGCAAGCACGGGGTCAACATCGCCAACTTCACCCTCGGCCGCGCCTCGGCGGGCGAGGATGCGATTGCGATCCTGTATCTGGACGAGCCGCTGCCGGAAGCGGTAAAGGCCGACCTCGAGGCGACCGGCCTCTTCCAGCAGGTCAAGCCGCTGGAGTTCGAGGGCGCCTGATCCGTCGGAACCCTGCGCGCAGCGCGCGGGTTCACATCCCGGTGGTTCGACGTATCGTCACGCCCACGCTATAGCAACAGCAAGGCCCCTGCCCGAATCGGCGGGGGCCTTTGCCCTCAAGTTTCGGAGACGCCATGCGGACCTATGCCATCGGTGACATTCACGGCCATCTTGACCTGCTGAAGGCCGCCCATGTGCTGATCGCGGCCGACCGGGCGGCGATTGGCGATACCGAGGCGCCGGTGGTGCATATCGGCGATCTGGTGGACCGCGGCCCCGACAGCCGCGGCGTGATCGATTTCCTGATGCAGGGGCAGGCGATGGGCGCGCCCTGGGTGGTGCTGAAGGGCAACCATGACCGGCTGTTCACCCTGTTCATGAACGATCCCGCCGACCGCGATCCCGGCCTGCGGGCCGAGCTTGCTTGGCTGCATCCGCGCATCGGCGGCGGCTCCACGCTGGCCTCCTACGGCCTGCACGCTCCCTCAGACCGTCCGCTGGGGCAGGTCCATTCCGAGGCGCAGGAGGCGGTTCCGGCGGCGCATGTCGACTATCTGCGCCAGCTGCCGACCTGGTTTCTGCGCGATGACGTGCTGTTCGTCCATGCCGGGGTGCGCCCTGGCGTCGATTTGCGCAACCAGACCGAGGATGACCTTTTGTGGATCCGGCACGAGTTCCTCGACGACACCCGCGACCATGGCGCGTTGATCGTCCACGGCCATACCGCGCTGCCCGAAGCGCGGCACTACGGCAACCGCCTGAACCTAGACAGCAGCGCCGCCTATGGCGGGCCGCTGACTGCCGTGGTGATCGAGGGGCGCGAGGTCTGGCACCTGACGGACGCCGGCCGGGTGCGGCTGGACCCGCCCCAGCAGGCCGCCGCGGCGGAGTAACTAGCGCGGAGTGAAGCGGTTCACCGGCATCTTCAGATAGCTGTGGCCGTCCTCCTCGGCCGCCGGCATCGCCCCGCCGCGCAGGTTGACCTGCAGCGCCGCGATCATTCGTTCAGGCAGCGCCAGCGTCGCATCCCGCGCCTCGCGCCGGGCGATGTAATCCTCGCGAACGGTGCCGACTTTTACATGGGCGTTCGTCGCCAGATGCTCCGCCACCGTCGCCATGCAGCGCGGGGCAGCATCCTTGGCAGGATAGTCATGGCCGATGTAAAGCCGCGTGTCTCCCGGCAGCGCCAGGATCGCCTGCAGGCTGTCCCACAGCACCGCCGCGCTTCCGCCCGGAAAATCGGCCCGGCTCGACCCGCTTTCCGGCATCATCAGCGTGTCATGCACGAAAGCCGCATCCCCTGCGACATAGGTGATCGAGGCGAGCGTGTGCCCCGGCGACAGCATCACCCGCACCGGGATGTTGCCCACCATGAATGCGTCGCCCTCGGCGAACAGTAGGTCCCAGCAACCGCCATCCGGGGTCTCCTCCGGGCTCCAGTTGTACAGCTTCTGCCACAGCGCCTGCACCTCGCGCACCTTCTCGCCAATGCCGCGCGGCACGCCGCCGAACCGCTCCGACAGGATGCGCGCCGCGCTCAGGTGGTCGGCATGGGGATGCGTGTCGAGGATCCAGACCGGGGTGATGCCGGTGTCCCGGACATAGGCCTCGATCTCGTCTGCGCTCTCCGTCCAGGTCGCCACCGCCTTCGCGTCATAGTTCCAGACCGGGTCCACCACCGCGCCCAGCATGGTCTCGGGGCAATGGAACACGTACTGCAGGGAGCCGGTGGGGCGGTCGAAAAACGACTGGACCACGGGGCTATGGGCGGGGCTGTTCATATTCTGTCTCCTGAATTCGTTCCGCCCAAGGTGGGGGCCCGAGCGCCGGTGTCAACCCGGGCGCGGCAACATGCGCCGGCAATGCCGCAGCGCGGGAACCGCCGCAAGGGCGCCGCGTTGGGACCGGGGCCGGGATGTGCCCGTCGCCAAGGGGGCATCATGCAAGGTCCAGTCTGTATCATCGCCAATACCGGCGCCGGGAAGAAGAAGGCCGCGCGGCTGGACGCCTTGCTGGGCCCGATGATCGAGCGCATCGGCGGCCATCCCGAGGTGCGGATGATCCGACAAGGCGAGGACATCGCCGCCGCCGCAAGGTCAGCCCGTGCCGGCGGCTTTGCCACCATCATCGCGGCGGGCGGGGACGGCACCATCTGCGCCGTCGCGGCGGAACTGGTCGGCACCGATATCGCCATGGGCGTCCTGCCGCTTGGCACGTTCAACTTCTTCTCGCGCAGTCTTGGATTTCCAGAAGATCCGCAAGAGGCCGTGGCCGCGCTTACCGAGGCCGAACCGCGCCGCATCGCCGTGGGCGAGATCAACGGCCAGATCTTCCTGAACAATGCCAGCCTCGGCCTCTACCCTGCCATCCTTGCAAGCCGCGAGGCGATCTACAGCCGCTGGGGCCGCTCGCGCTTTGCCGCCTATTGGTCGGTGATCCGCACCATCGCTGGCTTCCGCCGCGGGTCGGTGATGAAGGTGACCATCGACGGCGAGGCGCGCCGGTCCCGCGCGCCGATGGTGTTCGTGGCCGCCAATGGCTACCAGCTTGACCAGTTCGGCCTGCCGGGCAGCGACTGCCTCGACCAGGGCCGGTTCGCGGTGTTCCTTGCCCCCGATTGCACCCGCGGGGAACTCGTGCGCTTCGCGGCGCGGCTCGCGCTGCGCAAGGCGCGCCCCGAGACGGATTTCGAGATGCTCTGCGGCAGCGACATCGTGATCGAGACGCGCAAGCCGCGCCGTACCATCGCCCGGGATGGCGAGCGGGGCAAGATGACCGGCCCGTTCCGTTTCCGAATGCTGCCCGGCGCGCTGAAGGTTCTGGCCCCGCCTGCGGCCGAAGAAAGCTCGGCCAGTGTCGCCAACCGCATCGCCGCCGAAGGGCCGGATGCCGCCAGCGGCGCTGCGGCCTGATGGCCAGACTGCTGCACCTGTCCGATCTGCATTTCGGCCGCACCCGCCCGGAGCTGCTGCGCCCCCTCGTCGACATGGTCTGGGACCTGAAACCCGATGTGACGCTGATCTCGGGCGACCTCACGCAGCGGGCCCGCGAGTGGCAGTTCGATGAGGCCGCGACCCTGATCGCCGAGCTTCCGCAGCCGGTGCTGACGGTGCCCGGCAACCATGACATCCCGCTGGACCGCCCGCTCTCGCGGTTCCTGCGCAGCTTTGCCGCCTACAAGGCCGACATTTCGACCGATCTGGAACCGATGCTGGACCTGCCGGGGGTGCGGATCGTATCGGTCAACACTGCCTGGCCCTTTGCCTGGGAGCATGGAAAGGTGCGCAGCCGCAGCCTTTCGCGCGCGACACAGCGGCTGCGCGATGCACCTGACGGCGTGCTGCGCGTCGTCATGCTGCATCACCCGCTGATCCACCCCCCCGGCGCCCGCAAGGAGCCGATGCCGAATGGCGAGAGGGCCGCCCATGCGCTGTCAGAGGCGGGGGCGGATCTGGTGCTGTCGGGGCATCTGCACACCTGGGGCGCGGCGGCCGACATGCTGAAGGAAGGTCGCCGCTCGATGCTGCAGGTGTCCGCGGGCACCGGCCTTTCAACCCGCTTGCGCGGCGAGGAAAACGACTTCAATCTGATCGAGACCCTGTCGCCGCCCCCGGTTCACAAGCTGCGCGTCACCCGCTATGTTGCCCGCACCGGCGGCGAGGGCTTTACCCCCGGCCCGACGGCGGATTTCGTCGAAGGAGAGGCCGGATGGCGCCCCGCGGACTGATGGCTTTCACCCTTGCGCTGCTGGCGACACCCGCGCTCGCCGAAGAGGTCGGCCGCGTCGGCGTCGACTGGACCGGCAATGACATCGTGATCGAGGCGCTGGCGGACCCCAAGGTTCCCGGCGTCACCTGCCATCTGGCCTTCTTCTCCCGCAGCCTGATCGACCGCGTCTCGCAGGGCAACTGGTTCGAGGACCCCTCCAACGCTTCCATCGCCTGCCGCCAGACCGGGCCGATCACCCTTGGCGACATCGACCGCGGCGAGGATGGCGAGGAGGTATTCCGCGAAGGTCGCTCGCTGATCCTCAAGTCGCTGCGGGTGCGGCGGATCTATGACGAGGAGAGCAACGTGCTGATCTACCTCGCCCATGCCCGCGAACTGGTGGAGGGCTCTGCCAAGATGTCGATCTCGACCGTGCCGCTGTGGGAAACCGCGCCGGCAGACTGAGGCGTTTTTCCCTTGCGTCACATGGCTCGCGCCGCTGGCATTGGCGCGGGAGCGGGTCTAACCTCAGCGCAAATCTGCAGGGAGAGAGACCATGACCGATATCGTCATCCTGTCCGGGGCGCGCACCGCCATCGGCACCTTCGGCGGCAGCCTTGCCGCGCTGCCGCCGATCACGCTCGCCGCCATCGCCTCGCGCGCCGCGCTGGAGCGGGCAGGGGTGGAGGGCGGCCAGATCGGCAGCGTGGTCTTCGGCCATGTGCTGAATACCGAACCGCGCGACATGTACCTGTCGCGCGTCGCGGCGATGGAGGCGGGGGTGCCCGACACCACGCCCGCGATGAACGTCAACCGCCTCTGCGGCTCGGGCGCGCAGGCCATCGTTTCGGCCACGCAGGCGCTGATGCTGGGGGATGCCGATTTCGCCCTTGCCGGCGGCGCCGAGAGCATGAGCCGCGCGCCCTATATCCTGCCCGCCGCCCGCTTTGGCCAGAAGATGGGCGATGTGCGCGCGCTTGACATGATGACCGGCGCGCTGACCTGCCCCTTCGGCACCGGCCATATGGGCGTGACCGCCGAGAATGTCGCGCGCGAGCATGACATCAGCCGCGCTGCGCAGGATGCCTTTGCGCTGGAAAGCCAGCGCCGTGCCGCCGCCGCCATCGCCGAGGGCCGCTTTGCCAGCCAGATCGTCCCGGTCGAGATTGCGGGGCGTAAGGGCACGGTGATCTTCGATACCGACGAGCATCCCAAGCAGACCAGCCTCGAGGCACTGGCCGGGCTGCGGCCTGTGTTTCAGAAGGACGGCAGCGTCACCGCCGGCAATGCCAGCGGCATCAATGACGGCGCGGCGGCGCTGGTTCTGGCCCGCGCCTCGGCGGCCGAGGCGGCGGGCCTGAAACCTCGCGCCCGCATCCTTGGCTATGCCGTCGCCGGCGTGCGCCCCGAGGTGATGGGCATCGGCCCGGTGCCCGCCGTCCAAGCGCTCTGCGCCCGCACCGGCCTGACCGTCATCGACTTCGACGTGATCGAATCGAACGAGGCTTTTGCCGCGCAGGCGCTGGCGGTCAACGCCGGCCTCGGGCTCGACCCGGCGCGCGTGAACCCCAATGGCGGCGCGATTGCCCTTGGCCACCCGGTCGGCGCCACTGGCGCGCTGCTGACCGTCAAGGCGATGTATGAGCTGGAGCGGACGGGCGGGCGCCGCGCGCTGATTACCATGTGCATCGGCGGCGGGCAGGGCATTGCCCTCGCCATAGAGAGGCTCTGAACGGCGGATTTAAGCGCCACTCCGCGAAATCGCTGCGGTGCGTCGTTTTCGGGCGACTGCACCGCAGCATCTTGCCGCATCATCCGTTTCACCAAGGTGCTGCCGTCCCCTCAAAGGGCGGCAGAGAATTGGGAAGCCGGTCAAATTCCGGCGCTGCCCCCGCAACGGTAGGGCAGGGAAAGGGGCGCGAGGGCCACTGAACCGGAGGAGGTTCGGGAAGGCGCGTCCCCGCCAGCGGCACCCGGTGCCAAGGCCCCTGCCAAGCCCGGAAACCAGCCTCGGACCAGCCAAGCCGCGGTGGGCGGCACGGGGCTGCCTTGCCGGGCGTTCCTCGCACGCCGGGCCAGTGCGCCCCTGTGCCCATCGCCCCAGCCCTCGCCCCCAAGGGCAGAAAAGGACCGATGATGCGCGACGCCGATGCCCTTGCCCTGCTGCTCAGCCGCAAGAAGAACCACTCCCTGCCGCAGCCCTTCTACACCGACCCCGGGATGTTCCAGCTGGATCTGGAGAAGTTCTGGTATCAGGACTGGCTGTTCGCGCTGCCCTCTTGCGAGATCCCCAAGACCGGCAATTACATCACCATGCAGGTCGGCGCCTATCCGGTCGTCGTGGTGCGCGGCGCCGATGGCGTGATCCGTGCCTTCCACAACACCTGCCGCCACCGCGGCCAGCGCATCTGTTCGGCGATCAAGGGTTCGGCGCCCAAGCTGGTCTGCCCCTATCACCAGTGGACCTATGAGCTGGATGGCCGCCTGCTCTATGCCCGCGACATGGGACCGGATTTCGACGCCGGCAAATACGGGCTGAAGCCGGTTCAGTGCCGCGAAGCCGGGGGCATGGTCTTTGTCTGCGTGTCCGATACCCCGCCCGCCTTCGACGGGCTGGCAGAGCAGATGACGGCCTATATCGGCCCGCACCGGCTGCAGGACAGCAAGGTCGCCTTCGAATCGACGATCATCGAAAAGGCCAACTGGAAGCTGGTGATCGAGAACAACCGCGAATGCTATCACTGCTCGGGCAGCCACCCGTCGCTCTGCCGCACCTATTCCGACAGCCCGACCATGACCGCGATGGAAGGCCCCGACGCCGCCGCGCCCGAGATCATGGCGCATTGGGCGCGGTGTGAGGCGGCGAACCTGCCCTCGCGCTTCGTCAACCACCCGTCAATGCAATGGCGTCTGGCGCGGATTCCGCTGCTGAACAACGCGCAAAGCTTCACGATGAGCACCAAGGCCGCCGTTGCCAAGCGCATGGGCGACGTGCCCTTCGATGACGCCGGCAGCCTGCTGTTCTATCACTACCCCAACAGCTGGAACCACTTCCTCGCCGATCATGCCATCGTGTTCCGCATCCTGCCGCTCTCGCCCACCGAAACGCAGGTGACAACGAAATGGCTGGTCCACAAGGACGCGGTCGAGGGCGTGGATTACGACCTGCAGCGTCTGACAGAGGTGTGGCTGGCCACCAATGACGAAGACCGTCAGGTGGTCGAGGAAAACCAGTACGGCATCAACTCGCCAGCCTATGAGCCCGGCCCCTATTCCACGCTGCAAGAGGAAGGCGTGATCCAGTTCATCGACTGGTATTGCGACACGCTCGGCCAGCGCCTGACCGGCCGTTCCATCATGGCCGCCGAATGAGCGGGGGCGATTTCCACGCGGCCTTCCGCCCCGCCGCGCCCTGGCGCGAGGAGGAACCGCTGGAATGCACGATGGTGATCCCCGAAGCACCGGGGGTGGCGAGCTTTTGCTTCCGCGCGCCTTCTGGCGCGTGGTTCGACCATGCGCCGGGCCAGTTCCTGACGCTGGAGCTGCCGCTGCCGACCGGCACCGTGCACAGGACCTTCACCATCTCCTCCAGCCCCTCGCGCCCCCTGTCGATCACCATCACCGTCAAGGCGCAGGAGGTCAGCCTTGGCACCCGCTGGATGCTGGAGCATCTGACCCCCGGCACCCGTGTGCGCGCCTTCGGCCCCGCCGGGGTGTTCACCCTGCCCGATGCCGCGCCGCGCAAGTACCTGTTCATCTCGGCGGGGTCAGGCATCACCCCGATGCTGTCAATGACCACATGGATCTGGGATTCGGGGCTGGAACCCGACATCGCTTTCGTCCACTGCGCCCGCCGCCCGCAGGATCTGATCTTCCGGCAGCGGCTGGAGCATATGGCCAGCCGCACCCCGGGGCTGAAGCTGCACTGGGTGGTGAAAGAGGATGATCCCTACCGCACCTGGACCGGCTATCGCGGCCGTTTCAACCAGCTGATGCTGGGCCTGATGGCGCCCGACTACCTTGACCGCGAGGTGTTCTGCTGCGGCCCCGAAAGCTTCATGCAATCGGTGCGCGACATGCTGAATGCCCTTGGCTACGACATGGAGCATTACCATCAGGAAAGCTTCCACGCCCCCGCCGCGACCGAGGCCGAGGTGCCTGAAATCGACGATGTGGTGCCCTCGGACGACCGCACCGCCGAGCTGCATTTCGCATCGTCGGGTGTGACCGCCACCTGCCGCGAGACCGATACCGTGCTGACGGTCGCACGCGCCTCTGGCCTCAACATCCCCTCGGGCTGCACCTTCGGCGTCTGCGGCACCTGCAAGGTGAAGAAGACCGAAGGCGAGGTGGTGATGGTGCATTCGGGCGGCATCGCCGATGAGGATATCGAGGCGGGCTATATCCTTGCCTGCTGCTCGCGGCCCATCGGGCGGGTGTCGGTGGAAATTTAACGAACGGCGGCGTTCAGGCCAGATGGCTGCGGAACGCCGCCACCACCTGCTCATAAACCGCGCGCTTGAAGGGCACGATCGCCGCCAGCATCTCCTCCGCGCCAATCCAGCGCCATTCCGAAAACTCGGGATGGTCGGTGGCGATGTTCACCTGATCGTCGCGCCCGGTGAAGCGATAGAGGAACCAGCGCTGCTTCTGCCCGCGAAAGCGCCCGCCCCAGACCTTGCCCAGCAGTTCCGGCGGCAGGTCATAGGTCACCCAGTCTGGCGACTTCGCCACAAACTCCACCAGATCCTCGGTGACGCCCGTCTCCTCCCACAGCTCGCGCAGCGCGGCCTGCCGGGGCTTTTCGCCCTCGTCGATCCCGCCTTGCGGCATCTGCCAGGCGGGGGCATCGCTGTCGATGCGGCGGCCGGCAAAGATCCGGCCTTGCGGGTTGATCAGCATCACCCCCACGCAGGGGCGATAGGGCAGGGCGGCAGCTTCAGTGGGCGTCATGGGATCGGTCCTGATACGAAAAGGGGCCGGTCGCCCGGCCCCTTCGTCTTACTGCGCCGGCGCGATGGCCGACAGGCCCTTCAGGATGTCGATGGCATAGGCCATCTGGTAATCCTCGACCCGCAGCTTGGCGGCTTCCTCGGCCTTCGTCTGCTCTTCTTCCAGCAGGCGCTTTTCGTCCTCGGTCATCGAGTCGTTGGTGATCGCCCCCCGCAGATCCGCTTCCGAGCGGGCCTGGGCCGCGGCGCTGGCCTTTTCCTCTTCCTCGGTGGCCTCGGGCAGCGGCGCGGGCTGCTGCACCACGATATCGGGGGCCACGCCAAGCGCCTGGATCGACCGGCCCGACGGGGTGTAATAGCGCGAGGTGGTCAGCCGCATCGCGCCATCCCCGCGCAGCGGAATCACCGTCTGGACCGAACCCTTGCCGAAGCTCTTGGTGCCGACCACGATGGCCCGGCGATGGTCCTTCAGCGCGCCGGCGACGATCTCCGAGGCCGAGGCCGACCCGCCATTGATCAGCACCACCACCGGCTTGCCCTGCGCCAGATCGCCCGCCTCGGCATTGAAGCGCTCGCTGTCCTCGGTATCGCGGCCACGGGTGGACACGATCTCGCCCGCGTCCAGGAACGCGTCCGACACCATGATCGCCTGGCTCAGCAGACCGCCCGGGTTGTTGCGCAGGTCCAGCACGAAGCCGTTCACCGCTTCCATCCCGCCGGCTTCCTCGACCATGGCATTCAGCTGTTCTTCGAGGTTGGCATAGGTCTGGTCGTTGAAGGTGGTCACCCGCAGCACGACGGTCTTGCCCTCGACCCGGCTGCGCACCGCAGTCAGCTTGATGGTGTCGCGCACCAGCGTCACGTCGAACGGCTCGGCGGTGCCTTCACGCCCGATGGTGATCACGATCTCGGACCCGACCGGCCCGCGCATCATTTCCACCGACTCGTCCAGCGTCAGGCCCAGCAGGCTCTCGCCGTTCACATGGGTGATGAAATCGCCCGACTGGATGCCAGCCTCGGCCGCCGGGGTACCGTCGATCGGCGAGACCACCTTCACGAAGCCCTCTTCCTGTGTGACCTCGATCCCCAGCCCGCCGAACTCGCCGCGAGTCTGTTCCTGCATGTCACTGAAATCGTCGGGCGGAAGGTAGCTCGAATGCGGGTCCAGCGAGGTGAGCATCCCGTTGATCGCCGCCTCGACCAGTTCGCCGGCGTCGACCTGCTCCACATACTGGGCGCGGATCCGTTCGAAGATATCGCCGAACAGGTCCAGCTGTTCGTAAACCGAGGCCTCCTTGTTCGCCTCTTGCGCAATGATCGGCCCCGCGATCTGCGTCGTCAGAAGCGCCCCCGCCACGGTGCCGCCAAGCGCGGCCATCACGAACTTTCTCATGCGCTAGTCTTCCCTTGTTTCGGTGAACCACGCGGCAGGGTCCACGGGCTCCTTGCCCTGTCTCAGCTCAATATAAAGCGTTTCGGTCCGGTCGGCGCCACCGCCTTCTTGGGCCGCCGCCAGGAATTCCTGCCCGCCCGGCTCCGCCCCGCCCATCAGCCCGACGGGTGCGCCCGCCTCCAGTACGTCACCCGTCGATCCATAGACCGTGCCGAGCCCCGCCAGAACCAGAAGATAGTCTTCTGCGGGCTCGAGGATCATCACATTTCCGTAGTCCAGCAACGGGCCCCGATATCGGATCGTCGCGGGCCAGGGCGTGGTCACCAAAGCGGCAGGCCGCGTCGCGATCAGCAGCCCCGGGCGGCGGATGCCCGCGGCATCGGCCTCACCGGCCCCCCGCAGCACTGTTCCCAGCACCGGCAGCGGCAATGTGCCCTGCGCGCCCGCGAAATCCTCCATCGGAGGGCCGATATCCTGCTCCATCCCCACGATGCCGGTTGTGAACGCCTCCAGTGTGTCGGCACTGGTCAACAGCGCCTGCAATTCCTCCGGGTCTTCGAGGAACCGGCGCGGAAGGTCGGTGCGGTCCTGCATTGCCTGGCTCAGCGAGGTGCGCGCCTCCTGCGCCGCCGTGAGGCCCGAGGAGAGCAGCGCGACCGCGCCCTCCTGCAGCCCGCGGATATCCGCCACTTCCTGCAGATCGCGGCTCAGCATCGAGGCCTCATCCTGCAGCGCCGGGGTCACGTCCGACAGGATCATCCCGGCCCGCACCGCCGCCTCCGGCCCCTCGGGATGCAGCAGCGTCAGCGGCGCGGGCGAGGTCTGCATGGTCATCATTGCGCCCAGCAGGCGCGACAGCCGATCGCGCCGCGTATCGAGGTCCGCGGCAATCTCGGCCTCGCGCAGCGCCGCCTTGCGCAGCCCGTCGCGCAGCGAGGCAAGCCCGGTCTCATAGGCGCGGATCGTCTGGCTCAGCGCCGCCACCTGTTCGCGGCCGGTGCCGGCCTGTCGCAGCGCGGCAATGGCGGTGCGCAGCTCTTCGGCCGCCGATACCGCACCCTGCGCCACCGTCACCGGCCGCGGCGGCGCGCCGCGTTCGGCGGTGCTCAGCCCGGCGTCCTGCGCCCATGCGGGCAGCGTCAGCGCCAAGGCGGCGGCGAGCAGAAGGTATCTGGTGGGGCGCATCCGGGCCCTCAACGCAGGATCAACGTCTGGCCGGTCATCTCGGGCGGCTGCGGCAGGCCCATCAGGTCCAGCAGCGTCGGCGCAAGGTCTGCCAGCCGCCCGGGCCGCAGCGACACCCCCGCCGGCCCGCCGATCAGCGCCACCGGCACCGGATTGGTGGTATGGGCCGTATGCGGCCCGCCCGTCACCGGGTCGATCATCACCTCGCAATTGCCATGATCCGCCGTCAACACCATCGCGCCGCCCGCCACCTTCAGCGCGGCGACCACCTTGGCCAGCCCCCGGTCCACCGCCTCGCAGGCCGCCATCGCAGCGGGCAGGCTGCCAGTATGGCCGACCATGTCGGGGTTGGCATAGTTCACCACGATCAGGTCGAACCCTTGCTCGATGGCGCCCACGAAATGCTCGGTCACTTCCTCCGCTGACATCTCGGGCTGCAGGTCATAGGTGGCGACCTTGGGCGACTTCGCCATGTAGCGGTCCTCCCCCGGCTCCGGCAGCTCGCGCCCGCCATTCAGGAAGAAGGTGACATGCGGGTATTTCTCGGTCTCGGCCAGCCGGAACTGCGTCAGCCCCTGCTTGGCCGCCCATTCGCCGAGCGTGTTGGCGATGGCCTGCTTGGGGTAGCAGGCGGTCATGAAGGCGTTATGCGCGGCGGAATAGTCCACCATCCCCAGCATCCCCGCCCATTCCGGGCGCGGGCCGGTGGCAAAGCCGGTGAAGTCCCGCGCGCCGATGGCCATCAATATCTCGCGCGCGCGGTCGGCCCGGAAGTTGAGGCAGAAGAACCCGTCGCCATCCTTCGCCCCGGCATAGCCGCCGATGACCGTCGGCGCGATGAACTCGTCGGTCTCGCCCCGGGCATAGGCAGCCGCCACGGCGGAGGCGGCATCCGGAGCGCTCTCGCCCTCGGCGCGCACCATCGCGGCATAGGCCCGCTCCACCCGCTCCCAGCGGTTGTCGCGGTCCATCGCCCAGTAGCGGCCGATGACCGTCGCCACCTTCGCGCCCTCCGGCATCCCGGCCAGCAGATCGGCCATGAACCCCGCGGCAGAGGAGGGGGCCACGTCCCGCCCGTCGGTGATCGCGTGCAGCGCCACCGGCACGCCAAGCGCGCTCAGGGCCCGCACCGCCGCCAGCACATGCACGATATGCCCATGCACCCCGCCATCCGACACCACGCCCATCAGATGCGCCGTGCCTCCGGTGGCGCGCAGCTTTTCGGCAAAGGCCAGCAGCGCCGGGTTGACGGCAAAGCTGCCATCCTCGATCGCAAGATCGATCTGCCCCAGATCCATCGCCACCACCCGGCCCGCGCCGATATTGGTGTGGCCGACTTCCGAGTTGCCCATCTGCCCGGTCGGCAGCCCCACATCCGGCCCATGGGTGATGAGGGTGGAATGCGGACACCCCGCCATGATCGCATCGAAGGTGGGGGTATCGGCCAGCAGCGGCGCATTGCCCTCGGGCTCCGCCCGCTGGCCCCAGCCGTCGAGAATGCACAGCACAACGGGTTTGGGACGGGTCATCGCGGAGCCTCCTGCCAGGGTCGCGCCCTTGATACGCCGCAGCGCCGCAGGGGGCAACCGGGGCTGGGGGAGTTGGACACGCCACTGCGGTCGCCCAACCCCATCGCATTGGCGAAGGCCATCGCCTTCGCCACTCACCGCGGGCGCTGGCCTCACTCGGTTTCTTGGTGCCAGTGGCATCGGGGGAAAGGTCCCGCAGCGGGCGGGGGCGAGGCAGTGCCTCGCCTTGTCCCGCCCGATCTATTCCCGGTGATACGGCGCCCCCGCCAGGATCGACGCCGCCCGATACAACTGCTCCGCCAGCATCACCCGCACCAGCATATGCGGCCAGACCATCTTCCCGAAGGACAGCGCGAAATCCGCCCGCGCACGCAGCCCCGGTGCAATCCCGTCCGCCCCGCCGATGACAAATGCCACGTCAGACCGCCCCACATCGCGCCAGCCGCCCAGAACGGCGGCAAACTCGGGCGAGGTCATCACCCGCCCCCGCTCATCCAGCACCGCCAGCAGCGCGCCCGCAGGGACAGCCCGCGCCAGCAGCTCGGCTTCCGCCTCGCGCCCGCCGCCGCGCTTGTCCTCCACCTCATGCTCCGCCGCCGGGCCAAGGCCAAGGGCCCGCCCGCTGCGGTCGAAACGCTTCA